>Ga0194055_10001808_pt1 | contig 17250 bp, 23 predicted proteins | sample SepL449m_MetaG_FD_155482 | JGI IMG/M metagenome (GOLD analysis project Ga0194055, IMG submission 155482) | Anoxic zone freshwater microbial communities from boreal shield lake in IISD Experimental Lakes Area, Ontario, Canada - Sep2016-L442-9m | ecosystem: Environmental > Aquatic > Freshwater >...
TCCTTCGCGGGCTCTAGAACTCGAGGCCGCCCTCGCGGGCGCCATCTGCCAGGGCCGCGATACGGCCGTGATACTTATTTCCACCGCGGTCAAAAACAACAGACTCAATGCCTGCGGCCTTGGCGCGTGATGCGACAAGCTTGCCTACTTCGCGCGCCTTGATTGACTTGTCACCGGATGCAGCACGAACATCTTTTTCCATTGTGGAAGCAAATGCCAGTGTGCGACTCGTGGTGTCATCGACAACTTGAGCGAACATGTGGCGAGCGGAACGGGTAATCACCAAACGTGGACGTGCGGTGGTACCTGAAACCTTCTTGCGAACACGGGTATGGCGACGCTTACGAGCGACAGCCTTCTTGTTACCCGAACCTAATTTGGCTACGACAGACATTACTTCTTGCCAGCCTTTCCAGCCTTGCGGCGAATAACTTCACCTGAGTAACGGACACCCTTAGCTTTGTAGGGATCCGGCTTGCGAAGTTTGCGCAGGTTTGCAGCAACTTCACCGACTTGTTGCTTGTCAATTCCTGAAACGTGCAACTTAGTTGGAGTCTCCACGGTCAAGGTGATACCACTTGGGGCATCGATCTTGATCGGGTGGCTGTAACCAAGTGCGAATTCCAAACCAGTTCCTTGTTGCACAACGCGGTAACCGGTACCAGTAATTTCAAGGGTCTTGGTGTAACCATCGGTTACGCCAGTGACCATGTTGGAAATCAAAGTACGAGTCAGGCCATGCAGCGAGCGACTCTTACGCTCATCATCAGGACGCACAACAGATAAAACGCCAGCTTCATCGCGCGAAACCACAATGGGTTGCGCAACGTTCAAACTCAACGTTCCCTTTGGTCCCTTAACCGATACGAAAGAACCATCAATGGTTACATCGACTCCGGACGGGATGGAAATAGGTAGACGACCAATACGTGACATCAGTAGCCCCTTACCAGATGTAAGCGAGGACTTCCCCGCCTACACCTTTCTGTGCGCACTGCTTGTCAGTCATGAGACCAGCAGAAGTTGAAATGATCGCAATACCAAGTCCACCAAGAACCTTTGGCAAGGTTGATGTCTTTGCGTACACGCGAAGACCGGGCTTGGATACGCGCTTGACGCCAGCGATGGAACGCTCGCGATTTGCGCCGTACTTCAGGCTTATGTCCAGAGTCTTGCCGACGGTTGCATCTGCGACTGTGAAGTCTCCGATGTAACCTTCACGCTTCAAGATTTCAGCAATGTGCTCTTTCATCTTGGAGTGTGGCATCGACACGGACTCATGGTGAGCCGAGTTTGCATTACGCACACGCGTGAGCATGTCCGCAATCGGGTCTGTCATTGTCATTGGCTTATCGCCTTCCTCGCCGTGGTATCCGTGTTGGACCTACAGCGTCGTTGTTTACCAGGAGCTCTTTGTGATACCGGGGAGTTCACCAGCGTGTGCCATCTCGCGGAAGCACACACGGCATAGACCGAACTTGCGGTACACAGCGTGCGGACGACCACAGCGTTGGCAGCGGGTGTAACCGCGGACCTTGAACTTTGGAGTCTTGTTTGCTTTGATTTTGAGTGCTGTTTTTGCCATCTCTTTATGCCTCCTTGAATGGGAAGCCAAGAAGCTTAAGCAGCGCTCGGCCTTCGTCGTCAGTCTTTGCAGTTGTGACAAGCGTGATGTCCATACCGCGTTGACGATCAACGCTGTCTGGATTGATTTCGTGGAACATAACCTGCTCGGTCAAACCGAAGGTGTAGTTGCCATGACCATCAAACTGCTTTGGTGATAAGCCGCGGAAGTCGCGGATACGTGGAAGCGCCAAAGTTAACAGACGATCCAAGAATTCCCACATGCGATCTCCACGCAATGTGACGTGTGCGCCGATAGGCATACCTTCACGAAGCTTGAACTGGGCAATCGACAAGCGAGCCTTTGTGACCTGTGGCTTTTGGCCAGTGATCGCAGTGAGGTCGCGGATTGCACCTTCAATGAGCTTGGAGTCACGAGCTGCTTCACCCACACCCATGTTCACAACAATCTTTGTCAGACCAGGAATCTGCATTGGATTTTCGTAAGTGAACTCGGCCTGCAGGGCAGGAACGATGTCCGAACGATACTGAGCCTTCAAACGAGGTCCAGCGTTTACTGCGGTACTCACTAGATGTCCTTTCCGGAGCGACGGGAAACTCGAACACCACGAGTGGTTTCATAGCTTGTTCCATCAGCACGAGTCTTTGACACAGTTTCGCGACGAGCGCCGACCTTGGAGGCCTTACCGTCTGCCACCAATGCCACATTCGAAATGTGAATTGGAGCTTCAACTGTTTCAATGCCGCCAACAACAGCACCACGCGTTGTGGTGTCCTTGCGGACGTGACGCTTCATGCGATTAACGCCTTCGACAATGACACGGTTACGTTCTGCAAGAACTGTAAGTACAGTTCCGCGAGCGCCCTTGTCTTTGCCTGCGATAACGATGACTTCGTCGCCAGTTTTGATCTTCATTACAAAACCTCCGGTGCAAGCGAAATGATCTTCATGAACTTCTTGTCGCGAAGTTCGCGGCCAACTGGGCCGAAGATACGAGTGCCACGTGGCTCGCCATCGTTCTTGAGAATCACAGCTGCGTTCTCATCAAAACGAATGTACGAACCATCTGGACGACGACGTTCCTTAACGGTACGAACGATGACAGCCTTAACGACGTCACCCTTCTTTACGTTGCCGCCAGGAATGGCGTCTTTAACGGTAGCGACGATAACGTCACCGATACCTGCATAGCGACGTCCCGAACCACCGAGCACACGGATGCACAAAATTTCCTTGGCACCTGTGTTATCGGCGACGCGTAGTCGCGACTCTTGCTGAATCACTGCTTGTCCCTACCCTTACTTAGCCTTCTCGAGGATCTCGACCATGCGCCAGCGCTTGGTAGCACTGAGCGGACGAGTTTCCATCAACAGAACACGGTCACCGATGCCGGCAGCATTGTTCTCATCGTGTGCCTTGAGCTTGCTCGTGCGACGCACGACCTTGCCGTACAGCGGATGCTTAAAACGGTCTTCTACCGCAACAACAATGGTCTTTGCCATCTTGTTACTAACGACGAGACCTTCGCGGACCTTACGGTCGCCACGGTCACCCTGATTGTCCTGGGTCATGCCACACCTCCATTAACAGGCGTGATGCCTAGTTCGCGTTCGCGCAGAATCGTGTACAAACGTGCGATGTCCCTACGGACCTCGCGCAGACGACCATGGCTTTCAAGCTGGCTAGTTGCCGCTTGGAAACGCAGATTAAATAGTTCTTGCTTTGCTTCAACGAGTTTGGATACCAATTCATCATTGGCCAAACCGCGCAAGTCAGCAGTATCTGTGGAAGCCATTTAGATCTCCTCTCGCGTAATGATTCGGCACTTCATTGGCAATTTATGCATTGCGCGAGTCAGTGCTTCGTGCGCGACTTTTTCGTTAGGGAATGCGATCTCAAACATCACGCGACCTGGCTTGATGTTGGCGACCCACCATTCCGGTGAACCCTTACCGGAACCCATGCGGGTTTCAGCAGGCTTCTTGGTCAATGGACGGTCTGGATAAATGTTGATCCAAACTTTTCCACCACGACGGATGTGACGAGTCATTGCAATACGAGCAGATTCAATCTGTCGGTTCGTGACGTATGCAGGCTCAAGTGCCTGAAGACCCCACTGGCCAAACGTGACTGCGTTTCCGCCCTTTGATGCGCCACTGCGATCTGGGTGGTGTTGCTTACGGTGCTTTACGCGACGTGGAATTAACACGACTTATGCTCCTTCTGTCGCTGCTGCGACTGGGGCTTCGGTTACTTCAGCGACCGGCGCTGCTTGTGCAGATGCTGGACGTGGAGCACGAGGAGCGCGAACTGGAGCCTTCGTTGCCCGAGCAGTAGCAGCTGCTTGCTCACGTTCAACGCGGGTACCAAGAGCTTCGCCCTTGTAAATCCATACCTTCACACCGATGCGGCCGAAAGTGGTGCGTGCTTCGTAGAAGCCGTAATCAATATCAGCGCGAAGTGTGTGCAATGGAACTCGACCTTCACGGTAGAACTCGGTGCGGCTCATTTCAGCTCCACCAAGACGACCCGAAACCTGAACTCGGATTCCTTTAGCGCCAGACTTAAGAGCACTTTGCATGCCCTTCTTCATCGCGCGACGGAATGACACACGGCTCTGAAGCTGCTCAGCAATACCCTGCGCAACAAGCTGTGAATCAATTTCTGGGTTCTTCACTTCGAGCACGTTCAACTGAACTTGCTTGCCAGTGAGCTTTTCAAGCTTGGCGCGAATCAGATCCGCTTCTTGTCCGCGGCGACCGATAACGATGCCAGGACGAGCAGTGTGAATGTCAACGCGAACGCGATCACGAGTGCGCTCAATTTCAACACGTGAAATTCCAGCGCGCTCCATACCTTCGGTCATGAGCTTACGGATTTTGACATCCTCAGCTACATAGTCGCGGTAACGCTCGCCCTTCTTCTGCGAATCTGCAAACCACTTTGAACGGTAATCCGTTGTGATGCCAAGGCGGAAGCCATAGGGGTTAATTTTTTGACCCATGTGTGAATCAGCCCTTCTTCTCTACAGACGTAACAACGACAGTGATGTGGCTTGTGCGCTTGAGGATCTGACTGGCGCGACCTTGGGCGCGCGGGCGGAATCGCTTCATGGTTGGGCCTTCATCAACAAATGCTTCGGTGACAACGAGTGTGCGAGCATCCAGACTCTGGTTGTTTGTGGCGTTGGCAATGGCGCTATCGAGCACCTTGCCAATTGGCTCACTTGCAGTCTGCGGCGCGAAGCGCAACAGAACCTGTGCCTCAGCAGCATCCATGCCGCGGATGAGGTTGATAACACGACGCGCCTTTTGAGGCGTGACGCGCACAAACTTCGCCGTGGCGCTTGCTGAACTATTAGCGGTAACCATCATGGATCCCCTTACTTCTTCTTCGACTTGCGATCGTCCTTCACGTGACCCTTAAAGGTACGTGTCGGCGCGAATTCGCCAAGCTTGTGTCCGACCATGTCTTCGGTGACGAAGACTGGTACGTGCTTGCGACCATCATGAACAGCCAGAGTATGACCGAGCATTGCGGGCGAGATGACCGAGCGACGTGACCAGGTTTTGATCACGTTCTTGGTTCCCTTTGAGTTCTGGTCATCGACTTTCTTCAAGAGATGGCCGTCGATGAACGGACCCTTTTTAAGACTGCGTGGCACTTTTCGTTACTCCTAGCGATTCTTACCGGACTTGCGGCGACGGACGATCATCTTGTCGCTTGCCTTATTGGCTGAGCGAGTACGACCTTCTGGCTTACCGTTTGGATTCACCGGATGGCGACCTCCGGAAGTCTTACCTTCACCACCACCATGTGGGTGATCGACAGGGTTCATAGCGACACCACGTACGGTTGGGCGCTTGCCCTTCCAACGCATACGGCCGGCCTTACCCCAGTTGATGTTGCTCTGCTCTGCGTTACCGACTTCGCCGATAGTTGCGCGGCAGCGAGCATCAACGTTACGGATTTCACCCGATGGCATACGAAGCTGTGCGTATGGTCCATCCTTGGCGACCAACTGAACGCTTGTTCCTGCGGAACGAGCGATCTTTGCTCCACCACCTGGGCGAAGTTCAATAGCGTGGATCACAGTACCGACTGGGATGTTGCGCAACGGCAGGTTGTTACCTGGCTTGATGTCGGCGCTTGGTCCAGTTTCGATACGGTCGCCCTGCTTCAAACGGTTTGGCGCAATGATGTAGCGCTTCTCACCGTCGGCGTAATGCAAGAGTGCAATACGCGCAGTGCGGTTTGGATCGTATTCAATATGTGCAACGGTCGCTGGTACGCCATCTTTGTCAGCACGACGGAAGTCGATGATGCGGTAGGCGCGCTTGTGGCCGCCACCCTGATGACGTGCGGTTACTCGACCTGACGAGTTACGCCCACCCTTGCTTGGCAAAGGGCGAACGAGTGACTTCTCCGGCGTAGACCGGGTGATCTCGACGAAGTCGGCAACACTTGAGCCACGACGGCCTGGTGTTGTCGGCTTGTACTTACGGATTCCCATTTTCTTCTCTGTCCTTTTCTCGCCGGTTAACTAACCGGTCCACCAAAGATGTCGATGCGGTCGCCTGCAGCAACAGTGACGATTGCGCGCTTGGTGTTGGCACGCTTGCCAACTCCGCTACGGGTACGAATCTGCTTACCTTGACGATTCATGATGTTGACTCCAGTCACCTTCACGTTGAATACCTGCGCAACCGCAATCTTGATCTGGGTCTTGTTGGCATCGGGGTGAACGATGAATGTGTACTTGTTTTGATCGAGCAAGCCATAGCTCTTTTCAGAGATGACTGGAGCGAGCAAAATATCGCGTGGGTCTGTGATGTTCATGGTTTAGTCCTCCACCTCAGCAGACGATGCAACAGCACGAGCAGACTTGCCGCGTACTGGACCTGCAACGAATGCTTCAAATGCGGTTTTTGTGAAAACCACATCATCTGAAACAAGAACGTCGTAGGTGTTCAACTGGTCGACTGCAATGAGGTGAACGTTGTCCACGTTGCGCAGGCTCTTCCAACTGTTGAAATCTGTACGGTCCAAAACCACTAACACGTGCTTGCCTGTGCTGATTGACGCCAGAGCCGACAGTGCAGTTTTTGTTGAGGGAGTATCTCCAGCAACAAGTGATGAGACAACGTGTACCTGATTGTTGCGAGCACGGTCAGACAAAGCGCCGCGAAGTGCAGCTTGCTTCATCTTGCGTGGTGTGCGCTGTTCGTAGTCACGAGGTTGTGGTCCGTGAACGACACCACCACCGCGGTACTGAGGTGCACGGATCGAACCCTGACGAGCGCGACCAGTTCCCTTTTGCTTGAAAGGCTTCTTACCGGAACCACTCACTTCACCACGACGCTTCACATCGTGAGTACCCTGACGGGCAGCAGCAAGTTGACCGACAACGACTTGGTGAATCAGTGGAACATTAACCTGCACATCAAAGATGTCCGCAGGTAATTCAACTTTTCCAGCCGTCTTGCCATCTGGAGTCTTTACGTCTACTGATGTCATTACTTAGCTGCCTTTACTGCTTCGCGTAGCAAAATGATTGCGCCAACAGGACCCGGGATTGCTCCCTTAACAAGAATCAGACCCTTTTCAAGATCCACTGCTTGAATCTTGAGGTTCTGAGTCGTGGTCGTGATGCCACCCATACGGCCTGACATACGAACACCCTTAAATACGCGACCTGGTGTTGCACATGCGCCGATGGAGCCTGGCTTGCGATGGTTCTTATGCGCACCGTGTGATGCACCTACGCCATGGAAACCGTGGCGCTTCATCGTTCCAGCAAAGCCTTTACCTTTTGTTACGCCGGTGACATCGATAGTCGACCCAGCTGCAAAAGTATCTGCCCCAAGTTCTTGACCCAAGGTGTATTCAGATGCTTTGTCGTAACGCAATTCAAGTAAGTGACGACGTGGAGTAACTCCAGCGCGCGCAAAGTGTCCAAGCATTGGTTGTGTCACCTTGCGAGGATCAACTTGGCCATATGCCAACTGGATGGCGGAATAGCCATCTACTTCAGGAGTGAGAACCTGCGTAATTACGTTCGGTCCCGCCCTAACGACGGTCACCGGAACAACGTGGTTGTTCTCGTCCCATACCTGAGTCATGCCAAGCTTTTCGCCCAGCAAACCCTTCTTATCGGTAGCCATGTCTCTTCAGTCCCTACAGCTTGATCTCAATGTCGACGCCAGCAGGCAAGTCAAGACGCATAAGCGAATCAACAGTCTTTGGCGTTGGGTCGATGATGTCGATGAGGCGCTTGTGAGTACGCATCTCGAAGTGTTCGCGCGAGTCCTTGTACTTGTGCGGCGAACGGATAACGCAGTACACGTTCTTCTCGGTAGGCAGCGGCACGGGCCCGGCAACCTTCGCGCCGGTAGGCGTCACTGTTTCGACAATCTTGCGCGCCGACGAGTCAATGACTTCGTGATCGTAGGCCTTGAGCCTAATACGGATCTTTTGTCCAGCCATCTTGGCTTGACCATCCTTTTCTTTAGTTACTGCCAGATAAGTTCGTGCGGGTCTTGCATGTTGTGTCGTGTAGCGGTGACCTGACGAGCAGGCCACCGCCTCACAACAAACAGAGGTATTACTTGTTGATCTTTACAACACGTCCAGCGCCGACGGTACGACCGCCTTCACGGATTGCGAAGCGAAGACCTTCATCCATGGCGATTGGCTGGATGAGCGACACTGACATTTCAGTGTTGTCACCAGGCATAACCATTTCGGTGCCTGCAGGAAGCTTCACAACACCAGTTACGTCAGTGGTGCGGAAGTAGAACTGCGGACGGTAGTTGTCGAAGAACGGCGTATGACGGCCACCTTCATCCTTGGAAAGGATGTAGACGTTAGCTTCGAACTCAGTGTGAGGAGTAACTGAACCTGGCTTGCAAATAACCTGGCCACGTTCAATTTCTTCACGCTTGGTTCCACGAAGAAGAAGACCAACGTTTTCGCCAGCACGACCTTCGTCGAGAAGCTTGCGGAACATTTCAACACCGGTAACAGTGGTCTTGAGAACTCCTGGACGGATGCCCACGATTTCAACTTCCTCGTTCACCTTGACGATGCCGCGTTCGATACGACCAGTAACAACGGTTCCACGACCTGTGATCGTGAAGACGTCTTCAACTGGCATAAGGAATGGCTTCTCAACGTCGCGAGCTGGTGTTGGGATGTATTCGTCAACAGCTGACATGAGGTTCATGATTGACTCTGCCCACTTAGCGTCACCGTTAAGTGCTGGGAAAGCTGCAACACGAACAACTGGAATGTCATCGCCTGGGAATTCGTAGATGCTCAGGAGCTCACGAACTTCCATTTCAACGAGTTCAATAAGTTCTTCGTCATCAACCATGTCGCACTTGTTCAATGCAACAACGATCGCTGGTACGCCAACCTGACGAGCAAGTAGTACGTGCTCCTTGGTCTGTGGCATAGGGCCGTCGGTAGCAGCAACCACGAGGATTGCGCCGTCCATCTGAGCCGCGCCGGTGATCATGTTCTTGATGTAGTCAGCGTGACCTGGGCAGTCAACGTGAGCGTAGTGACGCGATTCGGTCTGGTACTCAACGTGAGCGATCGAAATCGTGATACCGCGCTGACGCTCTTCTGGAGCCTTGTCAATCTGGTCAAATGGCGTGAATGGGTTCACGTCTGGGTATGCATCGTGCAGCACCTTGGTGATGGCAGCAGTCAGCGTGGTCTTGCCATGGTCGATATGACCAATTGTGCCGATGTTGACGTGCGGTTTTGTCCGCTCGAACTTCGCCTTAGCCACTGTGGGTCCTCCTGGATCCTTGTGCTGTCAGGTGCGGTGACCTTCACCACGCCTGTTTCGTTTCTTTGGCCTGTGGGCCGTTACTCGCCCCGAACCTTCGCGACAATTTCTGTCTGAACGTTGGCTGGGACCTGGGCGTATGAGCTGAACTCCATGGAGTAGCTCGCACGTCCTTGAGTACGACTACGAAGATCTCCCACATAGCCGAACATTTCCGACAACGGAACCAGAGCACGAACTACGCGCGAGCCGAAACGCTCGTCCATAGCTTGAATCTGTCCGCGTCGAGAATTTAGGTCGCCGATGACATCACCCATGAAGTCTTCAGGGGTGGTAACTTCGACGCTCATCAATGGTTCAAGGATGACTGGACCGGCCTGACGTGCGCCGTCCTTGAATGCCTGAATACCAGCAAGTTTGAATGCCAATTCCGAAGAGTCAACATCGTGGTAAGCACCGTCAAGCAGTTCAACCTTGATGTCAACCATTGGGTAGCCAGCAAGGATGCCGTTCTGAAGTGCTTCTTGGCAACCGTTATCGACTGATGGAATGTATTCACGAGGAATGCGTCCACCAGTGATCTTGTTAACGAATTCGTAGCCGCCTGAGCCTTCGACGCCTTCAACTGGCTTGTTCGGGCCAATTGAAATCTGAACCTTAGCGAACTGTCCTGAACCACCGGTCTGCTTCTTGTGGGTGTAATCCACACGATCAACCTTCTTGGTCAAAGTCTCGCGGTAAGCAACCTGTGGCTTACCCACGTTTGCTTCCACGTTGAATTCGCGCTTCATGCGATCAACAAGAATTTCAAGGTGAAGTTCACCCATACCAGCGATGATTGTCTGCGCAGTTTCTTCGTCAGTGTGAACTCGGAATGTTGGGTCTTCATCTGAAAGACGTTGAATAGCAATACCCAACTTGTCCTGATCAGCCTTGGACTTTGGCTCAATCGCAACTTCAATAACTGGAGCTGGGAAAGTCATCGATTCCAAAACAACTGGGTTAGCTGGATCGCATAAAGTTTCGCCAGTTGTGGTGTCCTTAAGACCCATTACGGCAACGATGTCGCCAGCGCCTACTGATGCAATTTCTTCGCGCTTGTTCGCATGCATTCGGTAAATCTTGCCAATGCGCTCTTTACGTCCCTTAACAGAGTTCAAAACCTGTGAACCAGCTTCGAGGCGACCTGAGTACACACGTACGTAGGTGAGCTTTCCAAGGTGTGGGTCAGTTGCAATCTTGAATGCAAGAGCAGCAAGTGGTTCTTTGTCGTCTGGACGACGTGGAATTTCAACACTCATGTCGCTTGGCTTGTGGCCAACAACGGCTTCAACATCTAGTGGTGATGGCAGGTAGCGAATAACGGCATCAAGCATGGGCTGAACACCCTTGTTCTTGAATGCGGTTCCGGTCACGATTGGAACAGCGGTACCGGCGATACATACACGACGGATTGCATCGTGGATGTCATCTTCGGTCAGTGAATCTGCATCTTCGAAGAACTTCTCCATGAATGATTCGTCATTCTCGGCGATCTTCTCCATCATCTCTTGACGGTACAAATCAGCCTGATCTTGCAGATCGGCTGGAATATCTTCGAGTGTGTAGTCTTCGCCGATCTTTGTTTCGCCGCGCCACACCATAGCCTTCATGCGAATCAGGTCAACAAGACCAATGAAGTCGCCTTCAGCACCAATAGGAAGCTGAAGGATAAGTGGATTTGCGCCGAGGCGATCTTTAATCATGTCGATGCACATGAAGAAGTCAGCGCCGGTGCGATCAAGCTTGTTGACGAAACAGATACGAGGAACGCTGTACTTGTTTGCCTGACGCCATACCGTCTCAGACTGTGGCTCAACACCAGCTACACCGTCGAACACTGCAACGGCGCCGTCGAGTACACGCAGTGAGCGCTCTACTTCAACAGTGAAGTCAACGTGACCAGGTGTGTCAATGATGTTGATGGTGTGGTCTTTCCACATGCAGGTTGTCGCAGCAGAAGTAATCGTGATGCCACGCTCTTGTTCCTGCTCCATCCAGTCCATGGTCGCTGCACCTTCGTGCACTTCACCGATCTTGTAATTGATACCGGTGTAAAACAGGATGCGCTCAGTTGTCGTGGTTTTGCCCGCGTCAATGTGCGCCATGATCCCGATGTTGCGGACCTTGGCGAGGTCAAGCGAAGTGTCTGTAGCCACTTTTGTCTCTCTCGTCTCTTCTTCTCTAAGTCAGTTCTTGGATTACCAGCGGTAATGAGCAAAGGCCTTGTTGGACTCTGCCATCTTGTGAGTGTCTTCACGCTTCTTCACAGCGGCACCAAGGCCGTTGGAAGCATCGAGAATTTCGTTCATCAAACGTTCGGTCATGGTCTTCTCGCGACGTGCACGTGAGTAACCAACTAACCAACGAAGTGCAAGGGTGTTCGCGCGAAGTGGCTTCACTTCAACTGGCACCTGGTAGGTAGCTCCACCAACGCGGCGGGAACGTACTTCAAGTGTTGGGCGAACGTTGTCTAGTGCACGGCGAAGAGTCTGTACTGGATCAGTACCAGTTTTTTCGCGGCAACCTTCAAGGGCGCCGTAGACGATTGCTTCAGCAGTCGACTTCTTGCCATCGAGAAGAATCTTGTTCACAAGTTGGGTAACAACTGGTGACGCGTAGACCGGGTCAACGACGATTGGTCGCTTAGGAGCTGGACCTTTACGTGGCATGCTACTTCTTCTCCATCTTTGCGCCGTAGCGGCTACGAGCCTGCTTGCGGTTCTTGACACCTTGGGTGTCAAGAGCGCCGCGAATGATTTTGTAACGAACACCTGGAAGGTCCTTCACACGACCACCACGAACAAGAACGATTGAGTGCTCCTGCAAGTTGTGACCTTCGCCTGGGATGTAGGCGGTTACTTCGGTACCACTAGTCAGACGAACACGAGCAACCTTGCGAAGCGCAGAGTTCGGCTTCTTAGGTGTGGTTGTGTACACGCGTGTGCATACGCCACGACGCTGCGGGCTGCCCTTAAGAGCAGGGGTCGTGTTCTTTGAGACCTTGTCCTGTCGGCCCTTGCGGACCAACTGCTGGATTGTTGGCACTCGTACTCCTTGTATTCGTTGTTTATTTGTCTGAATGTGATCGCCGTGTGCGACCGTTCAGCCCGACCCACGAGGTCGGGCGTGTCGTCCGATTAAGCGCACAGTTACTCAACAATCTCTTCTTCAAGCGACTATCTGGCGAACACTGCGCCGACGGGGAAGCCCTAGGCATAGGTACGAGACCCAAGTTTCCTCGGGCACGAGGTCTTAATTTACCCATATCAAGGGGCTTAGGTCAAAACGAGATGACCACTTCGATCATTGTTCGGCGTGTCGTCGGCGTGTCGCGGGTTTTCACCCCAAAACCAAGAAGGCCGGGGAAATTTCCCCGACCCTCTTATTGGCTTGATTCGCTTCGCTTAGCCTCGAAAGTGTTCATGCCGGGCTTCGCTTCGCTTAGCCTCGGAACTGCCCCATGTCGTAATCGTCCAGACGAACTGCTTCGCCTGATCCGCTTCCGAAGTCGCTGTAGTCGTATGCGTCGTATGCGCTCATCTCGGCATACTTGGCGGCCTTGGCTTCTTCGGTTGGTTCGACCTTGACGTTGCGGTAACGAGGTAGACCGGTACCAGCTGGAATCAGCTTTCCGATAATCACGTTTTCCTTCAGACCAAGCAGTGGATCGCGCTTGCCGTTGATAGCAGCATCGGTCAGGACACGAGTGGTCTCCTGGAACGAAGCAGCAGACAGCCACGAGTCGGTTGCAAGTGAAGCCTTGGTGATACCCATCAGTTCTGGACGAGCTGAAGCAGCTTGACCGTTCTCGGCAACGAGACGACGGTTGTCGGCTTCGTAGACGGCACGCTCAACAAGTTCACCGGTCAAGAACGCAGAGTCACCTTGTTCAAGAATCGTTACGCGCTTAAGCATCTGACGAACAATAACTTCGATGTGCTTATCGTGAATCGATACACCCTGTGAGCGATACACCTCTTGGACTTCGTCGGTGAGGTGGATCTGTACTTGGCGTGGACCACGGATACGAAGAACTTCCTTCGGATCTGGCTTACCAACCTGAATTGGGTTACCCGCTTCAATCTGCTGACCATCTTCAACAATCAGCTTGGCGCGCTTAGAGACTGGGTACTCAAGTTCTTCGGCACCGCTATCAGGGATAACGATGACCTTCTTGGACTTGTCAGTTTCTTCGATGCGAATCCGACCAGTAGCCGCGGAAATCTGTGACAGACCCTTTGGACTACGTGCTTCGAACAATTCGACAACGCGTGGCAGACCATGAGTAATGTCTCCGGCTTCCTGTGCGGCACCACCAGTGTGGAAGGTACGCATAGTGAGCTGAGTTCCTGGTTCACCGATCGACTGAGCGGCGATGATGCCTACGGCTTCACCAATGTCAACGAGCTTGCCCGTTGCCAAGGAACGTCCGTAGCACTTTGCGCAGGTACCCTTCTTGCTTTCACAGGTAAGAACGGAGCGGACCTTGATTTCAGCAACCTTGGCCGCAACGATTTCTTCGACATCAAGAATGCCGAGGTCTTGACCAGCTGCAAAGAGCACCTTGCCATTAACCACAACATCTTCAGCCAAACAACGTGATGCGATTGACGTATCGAGATGCTGCTCAACTGAACCATCTGCAGACAGCAATTCCTTCATCAGACCGCGATCGGTTCCGCAGTCTTCTTCACGGATGATGACATCCTGTGAAACGTCAACCAGACGACGAGTCAAGTAACCCGAGTCAGCGGTACGAAGCGCAGTATCAGCAAGACCCTTACGAGCACCGTGAGTCGAAATGAAGTACTCAAGTACTGACAAGCCTTCACGGAAGTTGCTCTTAATAGGACGAGGAATAATCTCACCCTTCGGGTTAGCCACAAGGCCACGCATACCTGCGATCTGGCGAATCTGAAGCATGTTGCCTCGAGCACCAGAATTAACCATCATCCACACAGGGTTGGTATCAGGGAAGTTCTCGGTCATAGCCTCGGCCACCTTGTTGGTGGTGTCGGTCCATACTTCGATCAGTTCCTGGCGACGCTCGGAGTCTGCAATCAGACCACGTTCGTACTGCTTTTGGATCTTGTCTGCAGAAATTTCTGCTTCTTCAAGCAACCGAGCCTTAGCAGCCGGAGCCACAACGTCGGAGAACGCAATCGATACGCCTGAACGGGTTGCCCAGTGGAAGCCCTTATCCTTCAACGAGTCAAGAGTCGCAGCAACCTGCACCTTGGTGTAACGCTCTGCGAGATCGTTAACGATTTCGCCTAGACGTGACTTCTTTACTTCTTCGTTGACGTATGGGTAATCATCTGGAAGCGCTTCATTAAATGTTGCGCGACCAAATGTAGTTTCAATAATTTGCGTGCTGGCGTCAGCACCCATCTTGGTAACAACATCGGCGATGCGAATCTTGATGGAGGACTGCAATTCGATTTCGTGCTTATCGAATGCCATCTGCGCTTCAGCAACAGATCCAAATACTCGACCTTCACCCTTGCCCGCAACTTGACCGCGAGTAAGTGAGTAAAGACCCAACACCATGTCTTGGGTTGGTGAGGTTACTGGACGACCGTTTGCTGGCGAAAGAATGTTGTTTGTCGACAACATCAACACGCGTGCTTCAGCCTGAGCTTCTGCAGACAACGGAACGTGCACAGCCATCTGGTCACCGTCGAAGTCAGCGTTGAACGCTGTACATACGAGTGGGTGAATCTGGATTGCCTTACCTTCGATCAGTTGTGGTTCGAAAGCCTGGATACCCAAACGGTGAAGCGTCGGTGCCCGGTTCAACAGAACTGGATGCTCGGTGATTACTTCTTCAAGCACATCCCACACAACTGAACGCTGACGTTCAACCATGCGCTTTGCGCTCTTGATGTTCTGAGCGTGGTTCAAATCAACCAAGCGCTTCATCACGAACGGCTTGAACAGTTCCAGAGCCATCTGCTTAGGCAGACCACACTGGTGCAGTTTGAGCTGAGGACCAACAACGATGACCGAACGACCTGAGTAGTCAACGCGCTTTCCGAGCAGGTTCTGACGGAAACGACCTTGCTTACCCTTGAGCATGTCGGACAGCGACTTCAATGGTCGGTTACCTGGTCCAGTAACTGGACGGCCACGACGACCATTGTCGAACAACGCATCTACAGATTCCTGCAACATACGCTTTTCGTTGTTGACGATAATTTCTGGAGCGCCAAGATCAAGCAAACGCTTCAAACGGTTGTTGCGGTTGATCACACGACGGTAAAGGTCGTTGAGGTCAGAAGTCGCAAAGCGGCCACCATCAAGCTGAACCATTGGGCGCAGGTCTGGCGGGATAACGGGAACAGCATCAAGCACCATGGCTGCAGGTGATGTACCTGTTGACATGAATGCATTAACAACCTTCAGACGCTTCAGTGCGCGGGTCTTCTTCTGGCCCTTGCCGTTAGCGATGATGTCCTTAAGTTTTTCAGCTTCAGCTGGAAGATCGAAAGTTTCGAGGCGTGCCTTAATTGCAGCAGCGCCCATTCCACCCTTGAAGTAACGGCCAAAACGGTCACGCATTTCGCGGTACAACATTTCGTCGCCTTCAAGGTCCTGAACCTTCAAAGTGCGGAAACGATCAAATACCTTGTTCAGGCGATCGATTTCGCTGTCAGCCTTTTTACGAATCTGCGCGATTTCGCGTTCGCCGGATTCACGAACTTTGCGCTTGATGTCACTCTTGGCGCCTTCACCTTCGAGTTCAGCCAGGTCGGCTTCCATCTTCTTGTGACGTTCGTCAATAGCCTTGTCGCGCTTCTTGGTCAGCACATTGCGATCTTCATTGAGCTTGGCTTCCAAGCTTGGAAGATCTTCGCGACGAGTTGCCTCATCAACTGATGTGATCATGTAAGCAGCGAAGTAAATGACCTTTTCAAGATCCTTTGGAGCAAGATCAAGTAAGTAACCCAGGCGTGATGGAACACCCTTGAAGTACCAGATGTGTGTTACTGGTGCAGCAAGTTCGATGTGACCCATGCGCTCGCGACGGACCTTCGAGCGAGTGACTTCAACGCCACAACGCTCACACACGATGCCCTTGAAACGTACGCGCTTGTACTTACCGCAGTAACATTCCCAGTCGCGTGTTGGACCGAAGATCTTTTCGCAAAACAGACCATCGCGCTCAGGCTTGAGCGTGCGGTAGTTGATTGTCTCTGGCTTCTTTACTTCGCCGTGTGACCACGTGCGAATGTCGTCCGCGCTAGCAAGACCGATTCGCAATTCGTCGAAGAAATTGACGTCAAGCACTTTGTTTTCCTCTATCTCTTAGAAAGTTTTTGTTTCGTCGTCTCTAACCAGCGGTTAGAGTTCTTCGACACTGAGCGACTCACGGCGCGACAGGTCGATTCCAAGTTCTTCAGCGGTACGGAAGACTTCTTCAGCGGTATCGCGCATTTCAATTGCGGTACCGTCGCTCGAAAGAACTTCCACGTTCAGACACAAAGACTGCATTTCCTTAACCAAAACCTTGAATGATTCAGGAATACCTGGCTCAGGAATGTTCTCGCCCTTAACGATTGCTTCGTACACGCGAACGCGGCCGAGAACATCGTCAGACTTAATGGTCAGCAGTTCTTGCAGTGCGTAAGAAGCGCCGTACGCTTCAAGCGCCCACACTTCCATTTCACCGAAGCGCTGGCCACCGAACTGAGCCTTGCCACCAAGAGGTTGCTGCGTGATCATCGAGTAAGGACCCGTTGAACGTGCGTGAATCTTGTCGTCAACCAAGTGGTGGAGCTTAAGGATGTACATGTAACCGACAGCAATTTCACCTGGGAATGGT
>Ga0194055_10001809_pt1 | contig 17248 bp, 10 predicted proteins | sample SepL449m_MetaG_FD_155482 | JGI IMG/M metagenome (GOLD analysis project Ga0194055, IMG submission 155482) | Anoxic zone freshwater microbial communities from boreal shield lake in IISD Experimental Lakes Area, Ontario, Canada - Sep2016-L442-9m | ecosystem: Environmental > Aquatic > Freshwater >...
GGTCTTTTCTTTTTGGTCTAAATGTAGGATTCGATCAAATTCAATCTCCACTTTTTTAAGCCCGGTTCTGGTATTGCGATCGGCAAGTTCTTTTTTTGATTCCTTATTTAAACCTTTTTCAAGATATTGAATTCGCTCTTGAGCAGTGGTTCTTTTTTCCTTCGGCCATTCCCTTGCTTTTTCTGACTGCAATGATTCCTGAAGGGTTGCAATCTCATTCAATGAAGAGCGCTGCCAATACCACTTGGTAGAGAAATAACCAAAGTACAGGAGTATCAAAAGTAAAAAGCCTGCGAAGAACCAATTCCTAGATGTGGAAACAGAATTAGTTTTAGTAGGCTCCATAATTTTATTATATCTCAGATTATCTTGTAGACAACCACGGCAAAAAAGAGCCTGCGCTTCTCTTTTTCCCCCAATCCTTGCCTTCTTTCCTTGGGCTACTGGCTAGCAAACAATGCAGCACCTTGATAGCCTGCCTTTGCATTGGGTGATTTTGCCTTCACAATACGACCTTTTGTAGCCAATCTTGAGGAAAATCAGTTGGGTTGATGTTTGCAATATATTATTATGGAAGAGAGATATAGATAAAGAAAAACTTAGATGCTACTGAATTTCAACTGCATAAATTTAGAGGCAGTATAAGAAAGGCTTCATGAATATTAAATCGTCAATAGTAGTGCTTTTAAGCTTTTTTATATGCAATGAATTGCAAGGGCAGAATGCTAATCGATTAGATCAGGCTGGTGCAGATTTTTTTGAAACAAAGATACGCCCAGTTTTAGTAGACCATTGTTACAAATGCCACTCTGCAGATTCAAAAAGCATCAAAGGGGGATTGCGTGTTGATAATCGCAATGCACTTATAAAGGGTGGTGATAGCGGCTCATCAATTGTGCCTGGGGATCCTACAAAAAGCCTTTTAATCAAGGCATTGAAATATGATGGTTTGGAAATGCCCCCCAAGGGAAGACTCTCTGATTCTGTGATCAAGGATTTTGAAACATGGATAAAAATGGGTGCCCCCGATCCTCGGAAGTTGATTGAAACCCCAATAGTGCGAACCCTTGATATTGAGGCAGGGCGCAAGCATTGGGCTTTCCAGCCGATACGCGATCCCAAACCACCGTTGGTCAAAGATGCTGCATGGCCTTTGGATCCACTCGATCGATTTTTACTTGCAAGGTTGGAGAAAGCTGGGATTCAGCCATCGAAGGATGCGGATCGTCATACATGGTTAAGGCGGGTAAGCTTTGATCTGACTGGTTTGCCGCCAACTCCGTTGGAAATTAAAGCATTCATCGAAGATAACTCACCTCAGGCTTGGGAAAAGGTTGTGGATCGGTTATTGGGTTCACATGCCTATGGAGAACGCTGGGCCAGACATTGGCTGGATCTTACCGGTTACGCAGACATGATGGGAACATCGAATAATGTCTATGCAGAACATGCATGGCGTTACCGTGATTACTTGATTGCAGCTTATAACAAAGACAAGCCGTTTGATCGGTTTGTCAAAGAACAGATTGCAGGTGATTTGATCCCTGCAAACAAGCCTGAAGAGCGGGCGGAAAATCTGACTGCGACGGGTTTCTTGATGGTGGGGGACGTCGAAATTGTCGAACCAGACAAGGCAAAGCTTGAGGCCGACTATTTGGATACCCAGATCAGCAAGATTGGAACAGCTTTTTTGGGAATGACGCTTGGATGTGTCAGATGCCATGATCACAAGTTTGATCCAATAGGTTTGCAGGATTACTACGGAATCGCAGGAATGCTTCGTAGTTCTCCATCAACCTATAAGACAGCATTTGGCGTTTGGAGCAGCCTCAACACCACAGATCTTCCTGAAACTCCTGAGCAATTGAAAGCTCGTCAAAAGGTGGAGTCGAAAACAGATGAAAATATTACTAAATGGAAGGCCGAGAAATCAAAACTTGAGATGCAAAACAAGACCGTGATTGAAGAACTTGCGCAATTAGATAAAGCGGCTTCGCCTGATAAAAAAGTGGATGCGCCACCTGCTGCTAAAAGAGAAGCGCTAGTCAAAAAACGGGATGAGTTGACTGAAAGTATTCGGAAAATCGGGGGCACTATAAGCCATGCAGAGTTCTTCCGCTCTAAGGCGCCCAAGGCCTTTGCCTTGAAGGATGGCGACAGCATTGCTGATATGCCAGTCTACATTCGGGGCAATCCTTACGCACCGGGGGTCGTAATGCCTCGAGGTGCTATCCGTGTTGTTTCTCGAGATAAATTTCCCACAATTCCCCAAGGGCAAAGTGGCAGGCTTCAGCTTGCTGATTGGCTGGCCGATGCAAGCAATCCGCTAACCGCCAGGGTTGCAGTTAATCGAATCTGGCAGAAGCTTTTTGGTGAAGGGATTGTAAGCAGCGTTGATTACTTTGGTACCCGCGGGGAAACGCCATCGCATCCAGAACTGCTCGATCATCTTTCGACTCGTTTCATGAATCAAGGTTGGTCCCAGAAGCGGTTGATTCATGACTTGGTTCTCAGCCATGCGTATCGAATGGCAAGTTCGAATAATCAGGAGTCCATGAAGATCGATCCTGAAAACAAACTGGTCTGGAGAATGAACCGTCAGCGGCTTGATGCGGAAGCTATAAGGGATGGGCTTCTCCATATAAGTGGAGAATTAATTCAAAGTGATGGCGGGCCTGCGCTTGTGCTGGAAGAGCAGGAAAATTGTGGATCACTTTCGCTGAAGGGAGTCAACCCACCCAACTACACTCATCGCAAACCCCGCCCTACCGAGGAATTCCAAAGAACTATCTACCTACCGGTCATGCGTACGAACTTTGGAACTCATGATCGTATCCGGTCCTATTTTGATTTCGTGAACCCAGCACAGATTGCAGGCCAGCGAAACCAGACTGTCGTGCCTACTCAATCGCTGTTTGTAATGAACAATGATCTTTTTCAAAAGCGTGCGAGATTACTTGCAACCCGGGTACTCGCGGAATTTCCCGATACCGAAGCACGTCTCAATTATCTTTGGCTGGCAGTCTTCAACCGACCCATCACGAATTCAGAATATCTGGAAGCTACAGAATTCCTTGGAAGATTACCCTCTTCCTTGAATGCAAAGGATTCCAAAGCCCTCGATCTGACTCTTTGGCAGGAGCTAAGTCATTCGTTGCTCGCTTCCAATGAATTTATCTTTCGATTTTAAAAGGGAATAATGACCATGTTGCAAAAGCCTTTCTTCAATCGCCGTCAGATGCTGCAAAACTTATCTTGTGGTTTTGGTTCACTGGCGCTCGCAGACATTGCAAACGCAATGAATCAAACAACCGGGGCCCAGCTTCCTCTAATGGCCGCAAAAGCTAAAAGGGTGATTTTTCTCTTCATGGCAGGTGGCCCCTCGCAGCATGATTTGTTCGATCCCAAGGAATATATTCGCAAGAAGCATGGTCAGCCCATTGATTCACCCCTTCGAAAAGAAGTGACACAAGTCGGAACAGAAAAATTCCTAGCACTCGGAAACGCTGTGCCCGTTAAACCAAGAGGCAATTCAGGTATCATGATTTCGGATCTGATGCCACAGTTAGCTACTGTTGCAGATGAAATCTGCCTTTTACGGGGTATGAATGCAGACAATCCCCAGCATGCCAGCGCTACCAATCAGTTTCATACCGGCATGTTCACCGAAGTTCGTCCCTCCATGGGTTCTTGGATCAGTTATGGGTTGGGTACCGAAAACCAGAATCTGCCTAGCTTTGTAAGCATTCATGCGCCCGGGTTAAGAACCTACGGTTCAGGATTTCTTCCTGCCGTTCATCAGGGAACACCACTTACAGTTCCTCTTAATGATAAAGTTCTGCCTATTGAAAATCTGCGTAATGCCTCTGGAAGCGAGGCAACTCAACGCCAACGAATGGACCTGACCAAAAAGCTGAATCGCCGTTTACTTGATGATCTTCATGGAGATGCCAATATGGAAGGAATGATCCAGAACATGGAGCTTGCCTTCCGCATGCAAATCACCACGCCTCAATTGGTGGATCTATCCAAGGAAACTAAGTCCAATCTCGATCTTTACGGGGTTGGTGGCAAAGACACTGATAAGCATGGTCGGGCCTGCCTGCTGGCTAGAAAGCTAAGCGAATCGGGCGTGCGCTTTGTTCAGGTAACCATGGATGGCTGGGATCATCATGGCGACATTCAAGGCAACCTGCCAAAGTTATGTCAGCAAACTGATCGGCCTATCGCAGGATTGCTCAAAGATTTAAAACAGCGTGGCCTTCTTGAAGATACACTCGTTCTGTGGTCTGGTGAATTCGGCCGAACCCCTTGGAGCCAAGATCTTAGCGGAACCGCACCCATCGATAAGCATGGCCGCGAACACCAACCCGAAAGCTTCTGCACTTGGATGGCTGGAGGCGGTGTGAAAGCGGGCTTCACCTATGGCGACACCGATGAAATGGGCTACCGTGTGGTTAACGGAAAAATCCACATTCATGATCTGCACGCCACCATCCTGCATCTGCTTGGGCTAGACCATACCAAGTTAACGTGGCGCCATATTGGGCGCGATTACCGCCTGACAGATGTTCATGGTGAAGTGGTGAAGGAGATTTTGGCGTGAATCAAACCTCAATGTCTGCTGTGTTTACGCGCCTACTCATCGTCGCGTTATTGGCTTATCTGTGCAACCTGTCGAACGCTCTCGCAGAGGAGAAACAAAGCGAACGCAAATACTTTGAAGATCGCGTCCGACCTCTGCTGGTTAAGCATTGTTACGGATGTCACGGTGAGGACCTTGCCGAGGGAAAGCTACGACTCGACACGAAGAATGGCTGGGAACGGGGCGGCGACCGCGGGCCGGCAATTGTGCCTGGCGATCCGTCGGCGAGCTTGATCATCCGTGCGGTTTCGTATCGGGACGAAAAGCTGCGCATGCCCCCCAAGTCTGCCGGCAGAAAACTCACCGATGCCGAACTCGACATTCTTACGACCTGGATTCGCCAAGGGGCCCATGACCCGCGGGTCGGTCAGAAAATCGTCACGGATATCGAAAAAGCATCGGCGAAACACTGGGCATTTCAGCCGATCGCTACTCCTAAGGTCGAAGCGGGAACCCATCCGATCGATTCCCTGATCGAACGCAAACACCGCGAACAGAAATTCGTCGCCACGGAACCTGCGGACTTGCGGACGCTGATCCGCCGCACAACGTTCGATTTACTCGGTCTGCCGCCCACCGAGAAACAACTCGCCACTTCGCGTGATGAGTATCCAAAACTGGTGAAAGAACTCTTGGCATCTCCGCAGTATGGCGAGCGCTGGGCGCGGCACTGGCTCGATGTGGCACGGTACTCGGATGCGAAGGACGGGGTCTTGATGTACGGGGATGCTCGGATTCGGCCGTTTGCATATACGTATCGCGATTATGTGATACGGGCCTTCAACGACGATAAGCCGTTCGGCCGGTTCATCCGCGAGCAACTGGCAGCGGATCAACTCAATCTGCCGGCCGATTCTACCGAACTAGCTGCAATGGGCCTGCTCACGCTGGGCCGCATGTTCGACAGCAATCGGCATGATGTGATCGACGACCAGATCGACGTGGTCGGCCGCGGGTTCCTGGGCCTCTCGATCAGTTGTGCGCGATGTCACGACCACAAATACGATCCGGTGCCCACGGCCGATTACTACTCTCTCTATGGCGTATTCGCAAGTTGCGTCGAGCCGAGTGACCCGCCGCGCATCGGGCCGATCACCGAAGCGGGAAAGGCTTTCGAGAAAGAGTTCTCGGCGAAGCTCAAGGAAGTCACTGAAAAACAACAAGCGCATTACGATGAGACACTCAAAATTGCTCGCGAGCGCACACCAGATTACCTTGTGCACGTTGCGACGACTGAACCTGACTCCTCGGAAACGACCATCTTCTTTCTCTCGCTGATTCCGGATCAATTGCGACCCCAGATCACGAAGCGTTGGCGGCAGCTCATCGCACGGCGCGCATTCCCTGATGATCCCGTCTTCGGGCCGTGGCACGACTTGATGCGTGACTTCAAGCTCCAACCCGAGCAATGGAAATCTCGTGGAGTTGACCAACGACTCATTGACGGGCTAGTAGCCGCGAAGCCGACGAATAAAGCGGAAGTGGCGAAAGCTTATGGCTCGATCCTTCGCACGGCCTGGAAATCGGGAGCAAACGAGAAAGATCCCTTTGCCAGTCTTCTCATCTCGCGCGACGGGCCGATCTGGTTTCCGCCACGCGATGTTGCATTCTATCTCTCGCGCACGCCGGCCGATGCCTATCGCGGATTGTTGGGGCAACTTGATGGCATTTCCGTGAAGCACAAAGACGCAGCGCCCCGAGCGCTGATCGTGCAGGACGCAGAACTGCTCTACGATCCGGTCATCTTCCAACGGGGCGACCCCATTGCCCGAGGTAACCCAGTGCCACGTCGCTTCCTCGGCATTCTTTCACAGGGCGAACGCGCGTCCTTCAAACACGGCGGCGGGCGACTGGATCTAGCTGATGCCATCGCTTCACCAAAGAATCCACTCACTGCACGCGTGTGGGTGAATCGCGTCTGGATGCACCACTTCGGTGAGCCGCTTGTCGAAAATCCCAGCGATTTCGGCTTACAGTCTAAGCAGCCGGTGCAACAGGAATTGCTCGATTTCCTCGCAGGCTATTTCATGGAACAGGGGTGGCGGACGAAACCGCTGCACGAATTGATCCTCACGTCGCGGGCCTATCAACGAGCGTCGCAGTTGCTGGAATCGAAAGAGATAGCGACACAACTGCGGACCGATGCGACGAACTCGCTGCTCTGGCGAGCGAATCGGCGACGGCTCGATCTTGAACAGATGCGCGATACCCTCTTGGCCATCACGGGCGAGATGAACGGCACCATGTTCGGTCGCCCTGTTACGCTGACCGACAACGCAAATCATCGCCGCACTATTTACTCCTTCGTCGAGCGTCAGAATATCCCGGCCCTTGTGCAGACGTTTGATTTCGCCAACTCCGACACCAGTACCCCGCGTCGGAACCAAACGACCGTGCCGCAACAAGCGCTTTTCGCTCTGAATTCGCCGTTCATGCTGGCTCGTGCTGATGCTCTCGCGAAACGGGTTGCCGGAATCGAACCCAAACAACGAGCGCGACGATTATACGCCCACGCCTATGGCCGCGAACCGACTCCGACGGAGCAAGAGGAGTGCGACCGCTTCCTCACGACTGGCACGGTCGAACAACTCGCGCAGGTACTGCTGATGAGTAACGAAATGATGTTTGTGGATTAAGCCACTGCGCATGAATCAGTAACCGATTTCTGCGTGATGACTAACGACTGAGAGGAATTGCAATGAACAGTCTACCTGGCCAACTTACACGACGCGACCTGCTAGTGACCGTCGGCACGGGGATTGGCTTCCTTGCATTGCCTGGCCTCATGCAGGCAGATACCCCCAAGCTGGCTCCGATTACCAATCCGCTCGCACCGCGTCCGCCACACTTCGCACCGAAAGCCAAGCACATTATTCACATCTACCTGAACGGGGGACCTTCCCAGGTTGACACGTGGGATTACAAGCCTAAACTAAAGAAATGGGGTGGTAAGAAAATCCCGCTCAACAACGTCACGACCGAACGCGAAACCGGGGTGGCGCTGGCTTCGCCTTTCGAATTCAAGCAGTATGGCAGCAGCGGACTATGGTGCAGCGAGATCTTTCAGAAGACGGCGAGCCAGCACGCGGATCGAATTTGCGTCATTAAGTCGATGTATGCCAACACGCCGAATCACGAGCAGAGCATGCGGTTGATGAATACCGGCGATGAACGGTTGTCGCGTCCGAGCTACGGGTCGTGGCTGACGTATGGCCTCGGCTGCGAGAACCAGAACTTGCCCGGATTCGTAACGATGTGCCCGGGGCTGCCAGTCGCTGATTCTTCGAACTGGCGAAGTGCATTCTTGCCGGGCATTTACCAAGGAACTTATCTCAATAGCCGCAAGACGAAGGTTACAGATCTGATCGCGAACATTCAAAGCCCGCGTACTTCTTCTGCGGATCAGCGACAGCAGCTTGATTTGCTCGCCAGCATGAATCGACGTCATCAATCGTCACGCAACGACGATCCGAATCTCGAATCTCGAATTCAGTCGTTCGAACTGGCGTTTCGTATGCAAACGGAAGCGACCGATGCGTTCGATATCTCGAAGGAAACGAAAGCGATTCATGAACTCTACAAAGCTGACACGATTCACGGCCGGCAACTCCTCATCGCTCGAAGATTGATTGAACGCGGAGTTCGTGTGGTCCAGTGTTATCACGGCGACGTCCAACCATGGGACTCGCACAGCAATATCGCCGGCGAGCATCGTAAGCTTGGCAACGAGTGCGACGGCCCGATCGCTGCCCTGTTGTCCGATCTGGCTCAGCGAGGCTTGCTCGACGAAACCCTTGTCATCTGCGGAGGTGAGTTTGGCCGCACTCCTGCCGTCGAGATTCCAATAGGCGGTGGCACCCCCACGGGCCGCGATCACAACCATCACGGCTTCACCATCTGGCTCGCGGGTGGCGGCGTGAAGGGCGGCTTCTCCTACGGAGCAACAGACGAGTTCGGCTACAAAGCCATCGAAAACCGTGTGCATGTCCACGACCTACATGCCACAATGCTGCAACTGATGGGATTCGATCATCGCAAACTGACATACCGCCATGCAGGCCTCGACTTCCGGCTCACGGGCATTGAAGAGGCCAATATCGTGAAGGAGATTCTGGTATGAAAAACCGGCAACTGGTGTTCCGGACATCCGTGATGCTTTCTCTGCTGGCGTGGCATCATCCGCCCCGGCACAGGTACCTCGGTGGCTCGGTGCGGTATGGAACTCGACAGTTTCAGCGACTCTAAGGAAAGGCTGACGGGCATCTAAGAAACTTAGACCAAGAACACCCGATTAACTGCCATATTGGGCGCGATTACCGCCTGACGGATGTGCATGGTGAAGTGGTAAAAGAGATCCTCGCTTAGGGTATACTTAAAATATTAATGAGATACATTCCTTTTTGATGGTAGTGTGTTGTTAGTCCACGCCTTAGGTTGTAAAGAACCCGGATCACATGCATCTGACGGAGATGAATTAAAACATTTGTAAAACAGGTACGCAGAAAACTATGATTAGACTGAATTACACACTCGTACCTTTCGCCGCACTGCTGCTCGTGCCAATGGCCAACTTGCATGCCGCAGAGACTTCGAGTAATCGGGAGCTCCCAATTTTATTCGTAAAAAAACATTGCGTTGACTGCCACGATGCCAGTACCTCGAAGGGCAACTTCCGGGCAGATTTGCTCACCAAGAATCTTGGAGATCTGAAGAACATTAAGGCTTGGAGCCGAGTGCTGGCTCGGGTGCAAAGCGGTGAGATGCCCCCACCAAAGAAAACTCAACGCCCTGCAGAAGCAGATATCAACACGGCTCTCATAGCATTAAAGACTGCTTTTCATGAGGATGCACTTGCAAGGCATAGTGAATCAGGTAGGGTTCGTTTGCGCCGTCTCAACCGGCTAGAATATGAAAATACGGTCCACGATCTGCTTGGCATTGATACGCCATTAAGAGATCTCCTACCGGAAGACGACTTACGTGATGGGTTCAACAACCAGACAGCAGCCCTGAGCATTTCACCTGTGCACATCCAGCAATACATGGCAGCAGCGGATCGTGCCCTAGAGGCAGCCAGCGTTCGCCAAGCACGCCCAGAAACAAAAACACATAAGTTTTCCTACACGCACGATGCGGAAAAATCATTCCATGGCCACCCTCATAACAAGCTACAGTGCAACCTTCGGGGCGATGATCTGCATTTCTTTCTCGACACTCATATTGAAGTGCCTGCTTACCTGCGCCAGTTCGAGACAATTACACAAGAGAACCCTGGCAGGTATCGCATCCGCATCACAACGGAGGCACGCGATACGACGAATGGCGAGGATCTTATTTTTAGTGTCTGGCTAGCTGCTGGCGGTAAGAGGCGGGAATTACTCGGTCACTTCGATGCGCAACATCGCAAAGAAACAGTCGTAGAACTGACCCGTCCCTTTGAGATTGGTGAGACAATCATTATCGCGCCCTATCGCATGGCCAAGGTGCGGATCGACTCTGGTTACAGCGTTTATTTGCCCGACAAGCAGGATAAGATTCCCAAGGGTTGGCATGCTATTAGTAATCCTAATCCGCCCATTCCTACAGTTGGTCCTGGGATCGTGGTGAAGCCCGTTGAGATTATCGGGCCGCTGCACGAACATTGGCCTCCACAGGGGCATCGTTTGCTTTATGGCGATGAAGCTGAATTAATCTCCGCAGCAGAGATTGCAAAAACTATGAGGGTGCCCGATTCGATTCTGCGTCCGGTGAAGGGCTATCGGCAAGTCAAGGATCCGGTAACGATCAGGTTGCCTAAGGATAAAACAGAGGCAGCCATTCGCGATACGCTCACCCGCTTTATCAGCCGTGCTTTCCGAAGGCCTAGTACCGCCAGTGAAGTCGAGCTTTACCAGTCGATGGTTCGTGACCGACTAGGCAAAGGCGAGTGTTTCGAAGTTGCTCTGAATGCCGCACACCGCGCAGTGCTTTGTTCACCCGATTTTCTGTTTCTCGTTGAACATGGTTTTAAATTGAATAGCCATGAGCTTGCATCAAGGCTCTCGTATTTCCTTTGGCGAACTGCACCAGACGAAGAGTTGCGCAAGCTTGCAGACAAGGGAGATTTGATCCGACCGGAAGTGCTGAGGAAAGAAACCTACCGCTTGATCGCATCGCCACGCATTGAAGGTTTTGTCCGAGATTTTCTTGCTCAGTGGCTTAATCTGCGAGAGATTAATGCGACCACGCCTGACCGCGATCTGTTCCCTGAGTATTTTGAAAGCATCCACGATGGAAGACAGGATGTTTTTCTGCATGATTCGATCGTGGGAGAAACGCAAGCGTATTTTCGCGATCTTCTTGACCGCGATCTGGGCGCTGCGATGTTAGTTTCTGCACCTCACGCTTACCTGAATCAACGCCTTGCCGAGCACTATGACCTGCCACCAGTAAAGGGTGCCGGATTGCGGAGAGTGGATTTGCCCGCTGACAGTTTGCGTGGCGGATTGCTCACGCAGGCAAGCATTTTGAAAGTGACCTCTAATGGCGCAAACACCTCGCCGGTACTGCGCGGCGCATGGCTGCTTGAGCGAATTGTTGGTATACCTGTGCCACCGCCGCCACCGAATGCCGGATCGATCGAGCCCGACACCCGTGGCGCGACCAATATCCGCGAGCAACTCTCCAAGCACCAGTCTGTAGCGAGCTGCGCAGGTTGCCATCAGAAAATCGATCCGCCCGGTTTCGTGCTCGAAGCCTTCGATCCCATCGGCCGCCATCGCGATTACTATCGCACTACCGAGAGTGGTGAAAAACTCAAAGATGCGCGCGTCTTTTATGGTGGTGATTACGGCAGTGTCAAATATCTCAAGGGCGCCATAGTGGACACCAAGAGCCAGCTTCCCGATGGTAAGGAAATCGCAGATGTTCGCGCCTACAAAGCGATTCTTGCCTCTAGGCCCGAACTACTTGCCCGCAGTATCGTTCGTAAGCTTGCCACCTTCGCAACGGGTGTGAGTGTGGAGGCTGAAGATGAGATCGTTGTCGATGTAATTTTGGAAAAATCTAAGTCATCCGGGTATGGTCTACAAACACTGATCCACGAAGTCATACAGAGCGAGCTGATCACTCGGAAATAATATGAATTTCACAATATGCAATCACTTACCGAATAGGGAAAACAAATGAAACCATTACCACGCCGCCTCTTTTTGAAAAACGCAGGCATTGCCATCGGTTTGCCGATGCTGGACTCGATGTTGCCCTCGAGATATCTAGGAGCCGCCCCAGTGACTCCGCCACGTCGCATGGTCTGCATTGGCGTTCCCTTCGGTTTTGACCCTGCCGCTTTCGTACCGGTCACAACCGGTCGTGATTATATTCTTCCTTCACACCTTGCTCATCTTGCGGCACATCGCAACGATTTCACGGTGATCAGTGGTCTGAGCCATCCTAACACCGGGGGTGGTGGACATAAGGCAGAAGCCGTAATGCTTACCGGCGCACCCTATCCAGACTATTCCCACAATCTCAAAAACACTATCTCAGTGGATCAGGCTTTTGCCATCCGTTTTCGTGGTGAGACTCGTTACGAAAGCCTCACCCTGACCACGCAAGGCCCATCGCTTTCGGTTACTGCCAATGGTGTCTCGATTCCTGCGATGGATCGCCCTTCAGCAGTTTTTAAAAAGCTCTTTCTAACTGCAACTCCCGCCGAGATGGAAGCCGACCTGCGCCGTATCGATGAAGGACGCAGTATGCTCGATTTCGTAAAGGATCGAGCCAAAAGCCTTAATAGCCAGGTCAGCAGTGCTGATCGCCAACGCATCGACGAATACTTTGAGTCTGTACGCGATGTAGAACGCCAGCTCAAAATGACACGCGAGTGGGTGAACCAGCCCAAGCCGAAGGCAATCGGTGGCGAACCGAGAGACATTGCAGATGGTCAGCAGCAAAAGGCAAAGTTCCAGCTTATGGTAGACATGATCTACCTCGCACTGATCACGGACTCTACCCGCTCTATCAGCCTAATGACCTTCGGCATGCATCATGATCTTTCTCATCATGGCAAAGAACCCAAAAAGCTTGCGCAATGCCGTCAGGTTGAAGTTGAGCTGATTCAGGCCTTTGGCGGCCTGCTCGATAAGCTGAAGGCTGCCAAGGAAGGGGGCACATCGCTGCTTGATTCCGCCATGATGTTGATGACAAGTAATCTTCGCGATGGTAACACTCACTGGACTTACAATTTACCAACCATCCTTGCTGGTGGTGGCTTCCGCCACGGGCAGCATCTTGCCTTCAACCGTCCTTATTTGGAGCAGGTGAATCAGGAACTCAACCCTGCCCCGGGAGCAAAGTCCAACCCCGAGAAAAAGATTCCCCTCATGGGTCAGGATCAGCAACCGCTATGCAATTTGTATACTTCAATGCTGAAAAAGGGTGGAGTTGAGATCGAGCGTTTCAGTACTGCTACCGGTCCGCTCGAAGGGCTTGTTTAAGAGAATGATTTAATTGTTGGGATAGATCGACGTAAATGTGGCGTGATCGAGGTTTGATCTATTATCTAGGTACGACTCGGCCTAGGCAGATACGAAAACCATCGCGGGAATCGGAATAATTCACGCCTGCGATTCCCAACCGTACCGCACAGCGGGAATTGCCTGGCACATCAAAGTAGTTTCCGCCCCGGCACACAGGACGCGTAACAGTCCGCTTTTCGGGGTTATCGTAGTAAATTTCTTCGTGTCCGCCTTTTGGGTCGAAGTGATCGATGACAAACTCCCAAACACCGCCACACATATCCGCCAAGCCAAAACCGTTCCGACCCTTTTCACCATACTGGTCTACTGGGGATACGAACGGAAATCCATCACTCCAAGGGGCCTTCGCTAAGGGCCAAGTCTTCTTGCGGCCCGGAAGAAAATCGATCGCAGAAATGTTGAGCCGGCCTTCGCCTTGCTCAAGATCATTACCCCACCAAAAGGCAAGGCTTTCCTTGCTACCGCCCCGACATCCATATTCCCACTCGGCTTCCGTGGGCAGTCGATACTCCAATCCTTCTGGCAATCTGCCAGCCTTGCGTTCTCGCTCGGTGAGCCATCTGCAGAAAGCATTCATGTCGTTATAACTGACGCAAACAACAGGGAAGACATCTCTGTTTGGAAAACCCCAGTTAGGATCGCGCCAACTCTTACCGGGCATTGGCTTCCATGGGTGAACCACTTTTCCTCCCCAATGATAACCATCCCATTTCATGTCGAAACATTGCGTTTTGCCGTCGGGCCTCTCGGCATCGGTGACATATTTGCTCTCTAAGGCAAAGCACTTGAACTGCCCGACACTAACTTCCGTGCGGCCCATCCAACAGCCTTGCTTCACACGCGTTAATCGTGGCTCTTCGCCTTCAAACGACTCACGGTTTGTTCCAGGCTGAGCGCCACCTTCTATGCCCGTAGCCCACTTCTTCTCTTCAGAACTGCTACCCATCATGAACTCGCCAGGTGGCAGATAAATAACCTCCAGCGTGACGCCTTCCCCAAGATCGATCTTTTTGGATTCAAGTGGATTGGGTTCGGCAGCGTGAAGACAGACCCAAGGAATGAATAAGAGAGTGGTGAAAAGTGTAAATGTATATTTCATGAAATGTTTTCCGGAATGGGACCGTGGCTTTTCTTAAACACCTTTGAAGTTCGACTGCAATGGTACAGCCTAATTGATTTAGCATCAATAAGTTTAAGAATCTCAATAAACTGGCTAATTGGATCCGGTTGATGCTAGACGCCAGATGTTACAAGGAATTTGAAAACCATGCGTCCATATCCTGGTGATGGGGTAAAGCGTGTGATTTAGATCGTACTAGTCCTGCGGCGTAAAGTGCTTTCCTTGGGATTGTATTGTGCTAGCGGTACAAATTGCCCGCTTGGATAATCGAAGGCAAAAACCTCGCCCGTTTCGATCTTGTAAACCCAGCCATGCAAGTGAAGATCACCCTTCACTAACCGTGAAGCAACCGCTGGTAAAGTCCGCAGATTTTCTAATTGAACCAAGACATTTTCTTCGACGGTTGCTGTTACAAGACGATCACCTTCCAAGTGTCCATAATTATCCTTCACGATTCTGCGTGTAGTCTCTGCGTGGGATAGCCAGGATGAAACCGCTGGTAAATTAGCGACCATTTCTGGTTGTAATAACCCCATCATTGCACCACAGTGGGAATGGCCACATATGATGATGTCTTTTACTCCAAGTCCTGCAACAGCGAATTCGATTGTCGCAACTTCTCCGCCGTAGGGTCCACCATGCGAAGGCACGATATTTCCTGCGTTACGAAGGATAAATAAATCGCCTGGCTGGGACTGAGTAAGCAGGTTAGGGTCGATGCGGGAATCAGAACAGGTTATGAATAGTGTTTCAGGATTTTGACCCTTGGATAATTTTTCAAAGAGTCCCTGAAGGGGTCGAAAATTTTCTTCTTGGAACTGATGGATGCCTTCTATTAACTTTTGCATGATGTCCTCCAATATGGTTGTTTAAGCACACGATCATTAACTGAAAAAAGAAAGATTGCAGAATCAAGCCCAGTCTTTGCGGGTTTTCCCAATGGCTTTACGAAGTTCGTTGGCATCAACGGATTCTTTCTCAAGAAAGACAGTTGCATCGAGCAACCAAGTTGCGATTTCCGGTTGTCGAAGTTGGTAGAAAACATGCCTACCTTCCCGCCTTTCAGAGACAAGCCGGTTAGCTCGCATCACCATGAGGTGCTGAGAAACCCCGGAATGGCTGATGCCAAGTGCATCTTTAAGGGAGTTCACATCATGTTCTCCATTCCGCAATTCTTCGATTATGCGAATGCGATGGGGGTGGGATAACGCCCCCAGGAATTCCGCAAGTTCTTTTGTCACCAAGGCGCGATGTGGCATAGCCAGAAACCTTTCTAATGTATTCAAAAGTTTGAATGTAGTAATGTTAAAATATATAAACATGTAAAGGATTTGTCAATGGAATTACCTGAGGTAGTGAGATTGTGGGGTAGAAACCCATTATTTAACCTAGGAATCAATTCTGTGTGGAAAATAAAGGTAGGCAGGATCAGCAGATCCTCCTTGTGAACGGATTCATCAAGATGGGTTTCAAAAATGAATAGTTTGTTTTGAGGGATTATAAAAGCGAGAAAGTTTTACTTTGGTTTTGGTCCACCGAAGCCACCAAGGAAGGGGATCATCTGTACGCCACGCTCTTTGACTCTTTGGTTCATACGCACCCAGTATTCAGTCATTTGTGCCCGCATTTCAGGCGTGGATTTATCAAGGCCATCGGAAAGCCGCTTATTGCGCTCTTCTGGACTGGGTGCGCCTTTGCCTTTGGTGCTTGCAGTATTATTGGCTGTGCCACCGGTATTAGAAGCATTTGCTCCGCCGGGTGCAGTGGTTGCTCCGCTGTTGGTATTTGCGTTTACAGTATTAGAACCAGATGCCCCATTTGCGTTTGCAGAATTACCAGCACCGGTGGCACTTCCACCAGTTCCTGAAGTAGTTGTATTTTTGCCAAGGCTTGCGCCACTAGGCGGGGGTGTTTTTTTTGCGGTAGTATCCCCAGATTTAAAGCCCATACCAGGGCCACCCATGCCGGGTGGTCCAAAGCCCCCCTTACCACTCATGAAACCTTTCATCATGCTTGCCATGCGGTCGATATCTTTATCTAAAGCCTTGCGTTGTTCTTCTGGTGAGGAAGAAAAAAAGCGGCCGAATTTTTCTTTGAACTGTTCGTTCATGCGCTGGGCATTTTTATCATCGTTGATTTTCTTTTGGGAATCAGACATCTTGTCGCGGATGGTTTTCATGGTTTCGAAAAAAGTTTTGCGTTCTTCTACTTCCATGTCTGCAATTTTTTCGATATCGACTCCTGCAACTGCAGCATCAAATTCTCGCATGGGGGCGTTTTTGATGTAGGAATAACTAAAGTACCCAACGACTCCAAGAAGTAGAAATAAAAGTGAAGCGATAATCAGCTTCAAGCGCAAGCTGAAGGAAGATGAGGAGTCAGCTAAATTCTCAGGGGTATTTAATTCATCCATTGTGTTTTGTTAGCTCAATATATGTTCTGAGGGTTGCAAATATTTTCAATCAAGCTTCTTTTTATTTCGTTTTGGTTGGTGTAGCAGGCCCGCCACCAAAATTAGGAATCTGAACGCCTTTTTCCTTTGCCCGTTCGCCAACTAGTTTCCAGTATTCAGTCATCTGTGCCCGAAATTCCGGGGTAGATTTGTCAAGCATATCCGATGTGCGCTTATTTTTTTGTTCAGGGGTTGCATTGGGATTTCCTCTCGCCCAAGGGGGACCACCACCACCAGGAGGAGGGGGAGGAACATTTCCCGGAGCAGCAGCACCACCTTTACCCGTAGCGTTTGCGCCACCTGCAACATTAGTAGTTCCGCCCGAGCCAGTGCCCTGCCCATTCGCATTTCCAGTACCGCTTGTGTTAGGCGCTCCACCTTGGCCACGACCTGCAAAATTTCCAGCACCCGTCGAATTTCCTGCACCAGATGCGTTAGTTGCTCCGGCGGTTCCAGAGGCCCCACCTTGGGAAGTTTTTCCGGCAACTGGAGCTCCGGGTGGCCCACCTTTT
>Ga0194055_10001811_pt1 | contig 17231 bp, 15 predicted proteins | sample SepL449m_MetaG_FD_155482 | JGI IMG/M metagenome (GOLD analysis project Ga0194055, IMG submission 155482) | Anoxic zone freshwater microbial communities from boreal shield lake in IISD Experimental Lakes Area, Ontario, Canada - Sep2016-L442-9m | ecosystem: Environmental > Aquatic > Freshwater >...
ACACTTCACTGACGGCCGGCAGCCATGGGGCGCTGGACCAGAATGACCTGAACAAGGAGAACCAGTGATGGCTACTTCAAGTCCGATAACTGTTCCTGCGATTCGTGATCGTGGTTCGGCGCGTACCGCTGAGCCTCTGGTTATGGTCACTGCCTACGATGCTCCTGGCGCCCGGATTGCCGATGAGGCAGGAGTCGACATGATTCTCGTTGGCGACTCGCTGGCGATGGTGGTGCTCGGGTACGAAGACACCTTGCAAGTCACGGTTGCTGATATTGCTCATCACACCGCAGCAGTTGCTCGGGTGAAGCCCGCAGCCTTGATCGTGGCTGATCTACCTTGGATGAGCTATCACGTCTCCACGGAGGAAACGGTTCGCAATGCAGCAGAGCTGATCCGAGCTGGTGCGCAGTCGGTCAAGCTTGAGGGCGGCCGCAAGCGGCTGCCGATGATTGAGGCGCTGATCTCGGCAGAGATCCCCGTAATGGGGCATCTGGGCCTGACCCCGCAATCGCTTCATGCCATGGGCGGTTACAAAGTTCAGGCGCGAAAGTCTGAAGCAGCACTCGAGCTGTTAGCTGACGCCAAGGCACTGCAGCATGCCGGGTGTTTCTCCATTGTCTTAGAGGGGGTCCCGGACGAGGTAGCGCGCATGGTGACTGAATCGCTCGATATTCCAACCATTGGGATTGGTGCTGGCCGCCAATGCGATGGCCAAGTCCTGGTTTTTCATGACCTGTTAGGGCTCGAGGATCGGGTGCCAGCCAAGTTTGTTCGCAGGTATGCCTCGCTCAAAGATGACGCCGTTGTGGCAGTTCGACAGTTTGCTGAAGATGTCCGGTCCGGCGCCTTTCCCGACGACAGCGAGAGCTATCACTTGTCAGAGCAGCAGGCTGAGGCCCTGTCGCTGTATGGGTCGCACTGTTAAAAAGCTTCAGTGTCACATGGTGAGAGCAGACTGTCATTCACCTCAGTATTTCGCTTGAGACATTTCGCAGTTGGCGATCACCCCAGAGTGATCACTACAGTTGACTGTCCGCTCCGATGAAGTCCTGTTCGCAGGATCCACAAAGGAGCGGCTCAAGAAACACCCTGTCCTGCAGATCGCAGGACCCTCATGGCGTTGTGCCGAGGTCCATAGGGAGGATTCCACGTGGTTACTCGCGTATATGAATTGATGATCATTATTGACCAGGACGTAGACGACGTGGTCGGTAAAGGCATTATCAATAAGGCAAAAGAAATGATCGAGGCTGAAGGTGGCACTGTTCCCACAGTTGACCATTGGGGCCGCCGCCGTTTCGCCTACCAGATCAATCACAAATCTGAAGGTGTCTACTCAGTCCTCGAGATTGTCACTCAGGCACCCAATCTTGATGAGGTTGATCGGTTCCTTCGTCTTGCGGATGAGGTCGTCCGCCACAAACTGTTCCGCCTACCGGACTCAGAAGCCACCAAGCGTGGCTTGCTGACACCGGCCGGCTGACCAAGAGGAGGACACAATGGCAAACGGAAACACAGTCGAATTAATCGGCAATGTCACCAGAGACCCAGAACTGCGCTTCACCCCGAATGGGGCAGCAGTTGCCAACTTTGGGCTGGCGGTCAATCGCCGGTGGAGAAACCAAAAGACAAACGAATGGGAAGAGCAAGTCTCGTTCTTTGACGTTGTCTGCTGGCGGGAGTTGGCAGAAAACGCCAGCGAGTCGCTCACCAAAGGCACTCGGGTCATGGTCTCTGGGCGTTTAGATCAACGCTCCTGGGAAGATCCCAAGGATGGATCCAAGCGATCCAAGGTCGAGGTCGTGGCCGACGAGATAGGCCCAAGCCTGCGTTGGGCTACTGCCCAAGTAAGCAAAAACGAGCGTCGCGAAGGCGGCAGTGGTGGCGGGTTTGACTCGGCACCCCCGGCACAGGAGCCCCCCGCTGCCGGATATAGCGATGATGAGGAGCCCTTCTAATGGCAAAGACACAGCCAAAACGCAGCCCGAAAGGTAAAGACAACGGCCGCAAGTTCAAAAAGAAAGTCTCGATCCTGAATGCTGAAAAGGTCGAGTATGTGGACTGGAAAGACGTCAACCTGCTCCGCAGGTTTGTCTCGGACCGCGCCAAGATTCGTGCTCGTCGCGTTACGGGTAACGATGTGCAGCAGCAGAGTGCTATTGCGATGGCAATTAAGAACGCTCGCGAGATGGCACTGATTCCCTATGCAAACCGTGTCACAACGCAACGTGGTGGACGCGGTAGCAGAGGAGACCGCGACGGTGATGATCGCCGCGAGCGCCGTGACCGTTCCGAGGATTCTTCTGAGTCAAGCTCCGCTCCCGCTGAGTCAGCTTCTGAGTTCACCGAAATCGACATTGAGGCAACTGAGTCAGTCGCGGTCGGCGCTGAGACCACAGGAGGAGAGGAATGAGTGATTTGAAAGTCATCCTTCGTTCCGATGTCTCTGGACTCGGCAAGCGCGGAGACATCGTAGAGGTGTCAAAGGGTTATGTCCGCAACTTTCTTGAGCCCCGCGGGCTTGCCTTCTTGGCAACCGACGGTGCGGTAGCGCAGGCTGGTGCAATGCGTCGGTCCCGTGACGTCAAAGACGCCAAGGATCGCGAATCAGCAGAAGAGATTGCCAAGAAGCTTGTCTCCAAGAAGATCGAAGTCGTAGCGAAGGCCGGCGACACTGGCCGACTGTTCGGCTCTGTCACCGAGGCCGAACTGGTCGTGGCCATCTTGGAGCAAACTGGAATCACTTTGGATCGCAAAGACATCGTGATTGAAGAACACATCAAAGAAGTTGGATCGCATCAGGCCACTGCCCGGTTGCATAACGATGTGCAGTTCCCGATCATGATCGAAGTAGTAGCCGGATAGCTCCCACGGGTGACTACACCCTGGACCACACCCTGTTGTGCTCACAGTTTCCACAGGGTGTGGTCGCTACCCACAGCGAATCCACAGGAAATTCTCAGGGTTTAGGGTCTAGCTACCCACAGGCAACTCCGGCCAAGATGTATCTCAATGGCAGAACCAGCGAATCGGGGAGACGCATCACGTCTCCGAGTACCACCACATAGCATCGAAGCCGAAGAGTCACTGCTTGGTGCAATGCTCCTGAGCGAGCAAGCAATTTCGGCCGTAACCAATGTCGTCACTTCAGATGACTTTTACCGACCGGCTCACCGGCATATCTTCGATGCTATTCAAGCCTTGTACGGCGCAGGCCAAGGAGTTGACCCTGTCACGGTTGCTGACGAACTTGGCCAAGCAGATGTGCTTGACGCCGTTGGCGGGTCAGGCACGCTCATTACCTTGCAGGCGCGCACTCCAGCGATTACCAATGCGCTTCACTACGCCAAGATCGTCGAAGAAAAAGCGCTCTTGCGAAAGCTGATTATGACGGCAAACGATGTTGCCGAACTCGGGTATTCGCCCCTTGATGACATCGAAAAGACCATCGACTCTGCCGAGAGCATGATGTTTGCCGTCGCACAACGCAGAAACACAGACTCAATGTCTCCATTGGCACCCTTGCTCGACGCAAGCCTTGAGCAACTCGAGAAACTCTTTGAGCGTGGTGATTCCGTTACTGGAACACCAACTGGATACATTGATTTAGATACTCAGCTTGCTGGGCTGCAGCCAGGGGCACTCATTGTGGTGGGGGCAAGGCCCGCAATGGGCAAGACGGCATTTGCGCTGGGGCTTGCGGCTCATGCCGCCGTGCGCGAGCAACGGCCCGTGCTGTTCTTCTCTCTTGAAATGAGCCACTTGGAGTTGACACAGCGCCTTATTGCCTCCGAGGCACGCATTGATGCAACGAAGCTTCGAACAGGTCGTCTCACTGATTCTGACTGGACCAAGATCACCAAAGCCATGGGTCGCCTTGGTGAAGGGCAACTGTGGATAGATGACAATCCGGCGCTGACGGTTACGGAGATTCGATCCAAGGCTCGTCGCCTGCAGGATCGACTTGATCAACCGCTTGGCTTGATTGTGGTGGATTACCTGCAGCTCATGTCGGGCAGAGGTTCGGCGGAGAGCCGGCAGGTGGAGGTTTCAGAGATCAGCCGAGGACTGAAAATTCTGGCCCGTGAACTGGAAGTTCCGGTGATGGCGCTGTCGCAGCTCTCTCGACAATTAGAACAGCGCGCGGATAAGCGGCCCATGCTGGCAGACCTTCGCGAGTCGGGCTGCCTGATTGCAGAGACACGCGTCTTGCGGGCGGATACGAATACCGAAGTCACCCTGGGGGAACTGCTGGAATTGGGAGCAGGTGATGTGCCGGTCTGGAGCCTGAATGAGGAGTACAAGATGGTGCCCGCCACCATGACCCATGCGTTTTCAAGTGGAACCAAAGAAGCGTTTCGCTTGCGTCTTGGCTCTGGTCGAGAGATCACCGCGACTGCAAACCACCCGTTCCGTAGCGTCACGGGATGGTTGCGTTTAGATGAGCTAACCGTTGGCAGTCGCATAGCGTCACCGCGCAGAATCGGTACACCCGAACAAATCAGCCCGGTGAGTGTTGAACAGCTTGGGGAGCTCGCACAGAGTTCGAAATCAGCTGGAGCAGTCGACCCAGCAGTGTTCACGCTCCCCGATGCTCAGCTTGCAGTGGTGCTGTCGGAAGTGTTTGGCTCTCTTGGTTCTCTCGGCCTTGGCGAACTTCGAGGCCGGCCACTAGTCAGGCTGACCGCGACGAGCACGCATCGGCAACTGATTGATGATCTACAACTTCTGTTGTTGCGTTTCGGTGTGCAGAGCCGAATTACGAATATCGGACCCAATAAGCCGCGTTGGCGCTTGTGGATTCATGGTGCGGAACATCAGAAGCGGTTCCTCTCCGAGATCGGTGTGGCCGGAGACCGTGGCGAATGTGCTCAGGCCGCGATCCAGGCCCTGAACAAGGTGCAGTCAAATCCCAATGTGGATACCATCCCAGCAGAGGTGCGCAACCTCATCGTGGAGGAACTGCATCGTGCAGGGATGACGCTGCGGCAGCTCGCAGAGCTGCTCGAAGAGAAGTACTGCGGGGGTTACCTGTTGGGAACAGAATCACGCCCACGGTGCTCGAGCAGGGCACGGCTTGAACGAATTGCGCAAGCAACGGATTCCAAAGCACTCGCAGCGCTTGCTGAGTCAGATGTGTTCTGGGATGAGGTTGTTGAGATCACCTCGGTTGGGGAGCGTGAGGTCTATGACGCAACCGTTCTTGGAACCCATAACTTTGTTGCCAACGGAGTGATTGTGCATAACTCGATCGAGCAGGATGCTGACGTGGTCATGTTCTTGTATCGAGATGAGGTCTACAACGCAGATTCGGGCGATAAAGACACCGCCGAGGTCATTGTGTCGAAGCATCGCTCAGGCCCAACTGGCACGACCCGTCTGGTGTTTTTGGACTACTGCACGCTGTTTACCAACATGGCTCGCGAGGGCTGAGTCTGACTAGCGGCCCTGCGGTGAGCGATACTTGATACTCCCAGCACGGATCAGTTTCCTAAGAGAGATCACGATGACGCTCATAGTTCGCGACGTTACGGTCGAGATCGAGAATAAAACCATCGTGACTGCGACCTCGTTTGAGGTCCGCCCTGGCGACAAGGTTGGACTCGTGGGCCGCAACGGTGCGGGTAAGACCACGTTATTTAGAGTCTTAGGGGGAGCTACTGAAGCAATCTCGGGCACGGTCACCCGCTCGCAGGCCACGGGATACTTGTCCCAAGATCCGCGTAGCGATCACACACCACCCGATACTGGGTGCCTGCTGCACGTGTTATCTGGCCGTGGCCTTGATGAGGCAATGGATCGAATCGAGAAGATGACGGTCGCTCTCGAGGCCGACCCATCTACAGAGAATATTGAGCAATTCTCGGCCGCTCACGAGCATTTTGAATCACTTGGTGGCTATTCAGCAGAGTCCGAGGCCCGAAAAATTGCCGATGGGCTGGGTCTGAAGCCTGATCGATTAGACATGCATATTGGTGCGCTTTCTGGAGGTGAGCGTCGGCGGTTGGAACTCACTCGCATTTTGTTTGCCGGTAGCGAACTACTCCTGCTCGATGAACCCACCAACCACCTTGATGCAGATGCTCGCGATTGGTTGCTGAACTACATGCGGGCGTATCGGGGCGCTCTCATCGTGATTAGCCATGACCTGGGCCTGCTCGATGATGCGATTACTCGCGTTATTCACCTTGATCGTGAGGCCGAGGATGCCGTCGGGACAATCGTCGAATATCGCGGGTCGTATACGAAATATCTCGTTGCTCGAGAGGTAGAAGAGGAGCGGGTTGGCAAACTCGTAGATCGACAAGAGAAAGAGATCACCCGGCTTTCTCAACGAGCAAATTCAATGCGAGGGCAAACGGCAAAGCGAGCGAAGGTGGCCAAGAATCTGGACGCTCGGGCTGCTCGTATTGAGGCTGAGAAAATCACCGGACCAGAAAAGCGGCGTGTGATCGCAGTGCGACTTCCCACTCCGCCAGAGTCAGACCGACAGGTCATTGAGGCGAAAGACCTGAAAAAAAGTTTCGGAGCTGTCACGGTGTTTTCTGATGTCTCCTTCGATGCAGGTCGCGGCGAGCGACTGATGATTATGGGCCTGAATGGCGCTGGAAAAACCACGTTGCTCAAACTGCTTGCCGATCAAGCAACCCCAGATGCTGGTCGAGTTCGAATCGGTGGTCGAACCAGCATGGGTTATTACGCGCAAGAGCACGAGGGGATTGAAGACGGAAAATCTCTGCTCGATCACATGCGCCTTTCGGCTTCAATCGGCGATCAGGAACTGCGCGGCGTCATGGGAATGTTTGGGCTTTCTGGCGACAAGGCCTTTCAGGATGCAGCCACCCTGTCCGGCGGCGAAAAGACCAAGCTGGCGCTGGCGCAGCTCGTTGTAGGTGGTCACAATTTGCTGCTGCTCGACGAGCCCACAAATAACCTAGATCCCATGTCTCGAACTGCTGTTGGTGTGGCGTTTTCTCAGTGGCCTGGCACCATGATTTTGGTCAGCCATGATCCGGAATTTGTGCGGGCCTTGCAGCCTGATCGGGTACTCATGATGCCAGAGGGGCAGCTTGATCACTTTGATGAGTCCATGCTTGAACTGGTGGAGCTGGCCTAAGTGAGTTGGCAAAAGCGGCTCGGTGATGTTGTAGTGCTGCTGATGTTGAGCCTGCTCGTTGGCGTGCTCGCAGGGGTCTCGTCAGCGGCGTTTCTGTTGACCTTGGACTGGGCTACCTCTACTCGCCTTACCCACCCGGCGCTTCTGTTCGGCCTCCCAGTGGCTGGCCTGGCAATTGGACTCATTTACCACTACGGCGGTGACAGGGCAGGAGAAGGCAACAACTTAATAATCGATGAGATACATGATCCACATGCGTGGGTGCCTCGGCGGATGGCGCCGATGGTCTTTGTGGGGACAGTGGTGACGCAGTTGTTTGGCGGTTCTGCTGGACGTGAAGGTGCAGCGATTCAGATGAGCGGAAGTTTGACTGATTGGGCATCAAGAACACTGCCGGTGACAACCGCACAGCGTCGAGTTCTGCTGGTGGCAGCAATCTCTGCCGGGTTCGGCGCAGTGTTTGGCGTTCCGTTAGCGGGCGCAGTATTTGGCTTAGAAGTTCAGCGGCGAACGGGTGAACATCTCAACGCAGTTCTCCCCTGCTTGGTGGCATCTCTCACGGGAAGCGCCATAGTTACCGGGCTTGGAGTAACGCATACTCTCACCCCCGAGCTCGGCCACGTTGACCTCTCTGTGGTGGTGCTTGGCAAAGTGGCGCTTGCTGCAGTTGCATTTGGCTTGACCGCCACGGTGTTCTCGGCGACGGTGCACGCAGTCAAATGGGCCTTTGGGCACCTCATCGGTTGGTTTCCAGCCCGACCATTCTTTGGCGGGGTGGTGGTGATTGCGCTGAGTTTGTTGTGGCAAACCCGAATTTATAACGGTCTGTCGATCGGACTGATTGAACGAAGCTTGTTCGGTGGCCCAGTGCCCACTTGGGCTTTCGCAGCCAAGCTGTTGCTGACAGCGATCACCCTTGGCTCTGGCTTTGTCGGTGGGGAAGTGACTCCGCTGTTTGTGATGGGCGCAACGCTTGGAGCCACGCTGGCTGTGGCATTGCACCTTCCGGTTCCCTTTCTTGCAGCAGTGGGCTTCGTTGCCGTTTTTGGGGGTGCAGCAAATGCTCCAATTGCCTGCACCATCATGGGCTTGGAACTCTTTGGCCTTGGTGCAGCGCCTTACTTTCTTCTTGCCTGCTTTGTTTCCTTTGCTTGGTCCTCTCACCGCGGCCTGTACAGCGCCGGCGATTCTTCGTCTAGATCGTTGTATATACCTTGGTGCGTTCAGGCGGTACGCCGGCAGCGGCCGGTTGCGAATATACCCTAGGGGGGTATAAAATAGCCATCGTGACTGATCAAGTGAGCCATGAACAACACGAGGTTCAACTCCACATCACCGGGATGACCTGCGCATCTTGTGCGGCCCATGTCGAAAAGGCCCTCAATCAGATTGCCGGCGTTGATGCCTCGGTCAACTATGCAACCGAACGCGCCACTGTCTACAGCCTGAACGAACTTGATGAATCACAATTGATTCAAGCAGTCATCCAGACTGGTTACTCGGCCGAATCCTTACAGTCTCAGCAACAGCAGCAACAGCAACAACTCACAGCACCTCGTAACCGACTTCTTGCTTGCTCAGTGCTCACTGTCCCAGTGGTCGCAATGGCAATGATTCCGGCACTGCAAGTGGCCAACTGGCAGTGGTGGAGCCTTGCTCTGGCTACTCCTGTTGTGTTCTGGGGCGCCTACCCGTTTCACCGCGCTACTTGGATGAACCTGCGCCACGGCACAGCAACCATGGACACACTTATTTCTCTTGGAACCTTGTCGGCATATTTCTGGTCGCTCTACGAGTTGCTCGCGAATAAGGCGGGCATGACTGGCATGACTGGAATGAACGGCATGCCCGAGGTGTATTTCGAGGTAGCTACAGCTGTCACGGTTTTCCTTCTGGCTGGGCGATACTTCGAGGCTCGGGCAAAGCAGCGCTCAGGTGCCGCCCTGAGAGCTCTAGCTGACTTAGGGGCTCGGGACGTGGCAGTTCTTCGCAATGGGGAAGAACTCAGAATCCCCATAGAGGAACTCCAGGTGGGGGAACAGTTTGTGGTCCGCCCGGGGGAAAAACTCTCGACTGACGGCATCGTGGTGGAGGGCCGCTCCGCAATCGACATGTCGCTGCTGACCGGTGAGTCCATTCCCGTCGAAGTCGGCCCCGGGGACTCCGTTACGGGTGCCACTCTCAACGCCGGTGGCAGGCTCATTGTTGAAGCGACCAGAGTAGGTTCCGATACTGCGCTAGCGCAGATCAGCAAACTTGTGGAACAGGCGCAATCAGGCAAGGCCCCTGTTCAGCGCCTCGCTGATCGGGTAGCAGGCGTCTTTGTGCCGGTGGTGTTGCTGATCGCAGTTCTCACCTTGGCGTACTGGTTGCTCACGGGAGCAGGTGCTGAGACTGCCTTTAGCGCAGCGGTTGCAGTACTGATTATTGCCTGCCCATGTGCACTGGGACTTGCCACACCCACTGCGTTGTTGGTGGGAACTGGTAGGGGAGCGCAGCTTGGGATCTTGATCAAAGGTCCAGAGATCTTGGAGTCGACTCGTCAGATTGACACCATTGTTTTGGACAAGACGGGAACGATCACCTCGGCCAAGATGGTCCTCTTGCAGGTAGTGGCCGCTGACAGTACAGACTCAGATCAGGTTCTTCGACTTGTTGGCGCCCTGGAAGCTGCCTCGGAACACCCCGTTGGGAGAGCCATTACTTCGGCTGCGTTCGACAAGACAGGGGTGCTGCTAGGGGTCACTGAGTTCTGGAGTGAGCAGGGCAAAGGCGTCACGGGTCAAGTTGATGGCCATCAGGTGTTTGCTGGCACGCAGGTATTGATGGCAGAAAATGCAATCGAACTGACTGCAGAGTTGAATGCCGCACAAAACGCAGCTGAATTACTTGGCAGAACTGCTGTGCTGGCAGCTTGGGGAGGGGTAGTTCGCGCAGTTCTGGTGGTTGGTGATACTCCCCGGCCGAGCAGTTCACAGGCAATCTCTCGGTTACAAGAATTGGGCCTGGTCCCGGTCCTGCTGACCGGAGATAACGCGACGGCTGCTCAGACTGTGGCTGATCAGGTAGGTATCACTCAGGTGATTTCACGCGTACTACCAGAACAGAAGTTTGAAAAGATTAAGGAACTGCAGGCGCAAGGAAAAGTGGTGGCCATGGTGGGCGATGGCGTAAATGACGCTGCAGCCCTTGCCCAAGCCGACCTTGGGATTGCCATGGGTTCAGGAACTGATGTTGCAATCGCAGCGAGCGACCTCACCTTGGTTCGAAGCGATCTGAATGCAGTAGCAGATGCACTGCAACTGTCTCGGCGTACGCTCCGAACGATCAAGGTCAATCTTTTTTGGGCGTTCGGCTACAACGTAGCGGCCATTCCGCTCGCCGCCGCAGGACTGCTCGATCCCATGATCGCCGCGGCAGCAATGGTGCTGTCGAGTGTGTTTGTGCTGAGCAATAGCTTGCGCCTACGTCGATTCACACCTGCCATCTGATTCAGACTGCGGCGGCTCGCAGCGCTTGGAGAACATTGATGCACTCCGCGCCGCTGTACTCTGAAACCATATGAATACTGCTGCAGACGACGAGGTCTCACCCGTAGACCCGCCGCCCACTCACGATGCGAAAGAGCGCCGAAGGCGCGTCATTGCAGGGATCGTTACCGTGCTGGTTTTGGTGGTTGTGTTCGCAGGAATCCTGCCGAAGTTTGGCAACTATGCCGAAGCTTGGGACTTGATCAAGAACATGTCGATTCAGGATCTTGCTGTGCTCGCAAGCTCTGTGATTTTCAGCATCATGGTCTACGTATTTCCCTTTCAAGTCTCGCTACCCGGTTTGCATTACTGGCCAGCGTTCATGATCCGTCAGACCTCATTTACTATTAGCAACGCAGTTCCTGCCGGTGGAGCAGTCGGCCTTGGTGTGCAGTATGGGATGTTGGCCCAGGCAGGTTTCAGCGGGGCCTCAGCCACTGCAGCAATCGGTATTACTAGCGTGTTCAATTTGATGATCACTCTGGCGCTTCCGGTACTTGGGGTGTTGGCCCTGCTCTTTGTCGGGACGCCAACGAGTGCTCAGGTATTTGAAGGGCTGGCGGGACTTGCCGCAATTGCTGCGATGGTGGGATTTTTTGTTGCGATCTTGCATAGCGAGGAGAACGCCAGAAAGCTTGGTAACCGCGCAGACATCTGGATTGCCAGCGTAATGACCCGCTTTCATAAATCGGCTCCTGCGAGCGTCACCGATCAACTGGTGGCATTTCGCGATTCAACAGTCGAGGTGGTTAAAGCACGTTGGGAGCTACTGACGGCCACGAACTTTTTGCAGCAGTTCGCCCAATTTGGAGTGCTGCTGGTTTCGCTGCGGATCATCCAAACAGGGGAATCCACTGAGATTTCCGTAGCCGCAGCCTTTGCTGCGTTTGCGTTGGCGCGTCTAGCAGCGTTCATCCCCGTCACTCCTGGTGGCTTAGGGACCGTCGATGCAGCACTCACGGGTCTGCTGGTGGCGTTCGGGGTCAGCAACACCGATGCGCTCGCAGCCACGTTGCTGTGGCGAGCAGCTAGCTGGATCCCGCAAGTGCTTTTAGGCGTAGTGACGTTCCTGATTTGGCGAGCGCGTTCAGGAAAGATGAAGGCCGATCTGGCCTCGAAGGCAGTTGCGACTTCGGCTTCAGCAACTCAAATACCACCAGCTGCGCCGGCTTGAAACCCTAGAGAAAAGCCTCTGGGGTTGGGGCTGTGCGTGCGAGGGCACTTCGCTCAAGGTACTGCTGACGCGGGATCTCAATGATGCCGAGGGAGGCCAGATGTGGAGTGGCCCACTGCACGTCGATCAGACCGTTTTCAGGCTCACTCCCGGCCAGAGTCATCTGATCTACGAGACCGACCAGGGCCGCTTTCGAGGCGTCTGTTTGATGATGAAACATGGATTCACCGGCAAAGAGTCCACCGATACAGACTCCATAGAGGCCGCCCACGAGTTCGCTCTCACACCAGGTCTCGACGCTATGGGCCCAGCCGAGTCGGTGCAGCCGCTGATACGCAGTCAGAATCTCGCTGTTGATCCACCCGTGTGGACGAGCAGGGTCACCGCAGGCCCGCATCACTGACTCGAAGGAGGTGTTAATCCGAATCTCGAATTTACGCAGAGACCGAGTGAGCGACCGGCTGATATGCAGTCCGTCGAGAAGTAATACCCCGCGGGGGTCTGGTGACCACCACCCAATGCGGGATTTTCGGCCGATGGGCATCGGGAACAAACCACTACGGTAAGCCGAGATCAAGGTTCCGGGGTGCAAGTCACCCCCGATTGCTACCGGGCCATCGGGGTCTGCACCCTGAACCGGCGGGAACACCCAATTTGAGCTAGGGGGTTCAGTGGGCACAACTCACGCTGCTAAGCCTTCTTGGTGTAGTCGTAGAAGCCTTGCCCTGATTTTCGGCCAAGTTGACCAGCAGAAACCATCCGGCGAAGCACGGGAACGGCTGCGTAGTTCGCGTCACGGAACTCAATGTACAGGGCGTCAAGGATGGACACGGAGGTGTCGAGGCCGACGAGGTCAAGCAATGCGAGCGGACCCATCGGGAAGTTACAGCCGCCCTTCATTGCCGTGTCGATGTCTTCTGCTGAGGCTGTTCCCGCCTCGAGCATGCGCACGGCGTTATTGAGATACGGGAACAGCAGAGCGTTGACGATGAACCCTGCGCGGTCTGATACCTCTACGGCATTTTTGCCGCAGGCTTCAGCAAATGACTTTGCCTCGGCCACTGTCTCGGCTGATGCCGTCAGCGGAGCAATAATTTCAACGAGCGACATCGCTGGTGCTGGATTGAAGAAGTGAACACCAAGCACTTTGTCGGGCCGGTGCGTAGCCATTGCCATTTCAATCACTGGCAAGGTCGAGGTGTTGGTCGCCAAAATGGCCTCGGGCTGAACGATGCTGTCGAGTTCTTCAAACAGTGCTCGCTTGATCTCTAGATCCTCAACAACTGACTCGATCACAAGGTCGCAATCAACGAGGGCGCCAAGGTGATCCGTTGCGCTCACGCGTGCGCGAACAGCATCGGCATCGGCCTGTTCGAGCTTGCCTCGATCAACCTGCTTGGCAAGGGACTTCTCAAGCGAAGCCACCATCGAATCTGCTGAGGCTTGTTGTCGAGAGCGCAGCACAACTTCAAATCCGGCCTTCGCCGCAACCTCTGCGATGCCCGAACCCATAATGCCTGAACCAAGAATTCCTACACGTTGAATGCTCATGAACAGAGGCTAGTCACGGCAACCGACCCGGCTGCAAGTCTCAACGTGCGAGAATTACAACGTCTCTGATCTGAAGGATGAATTATGAATGGAACATTGGCGCTCGTCGGCGGCGAGGAGTTCACCGAAGCATGCAGTTTTGACGCTGCACTTCTTCAAGGAGTGCAAGAGGTGTTGCTCCTCCCAGCGGCCCTTGCATACGAAAACCCTGGTGATGCCATTGAAAGGGCTCAGGCATATTTCGCCGCCTTTGGCGTGAGCGTTCGAGTTCTCGATGTCTATCGCCGAGCGGAGGCCTTAGAACCACTTCCGGGCGAACTCGCATCCGGAGCACAGATGCTGTATGTCACGGGTGGTTCGCCGATGCATCTGCGCTCGGTTCTCAAAGACACCCCCTTGCTCGATGGCATGATGGGTGCTTGGCAGGCTGGCGCCACCATTGTCGCGGCCGGAGAGGCTGCCTCGGTGTTGTGCACCCACATGGTGGACAGCCGCGGTGGGGCGTTTACCATTGGCCTTGACCTGATCAACACCATGACGGTGATACCTCGTTATAACCAGTGGTCACCAGAGAAGTGGCATCGTACGGTGGAACTTTGCCAGCAGGGGCTTGCAGTGGTGGGCATTGATGAGGCCACGGCGCTCATCCGGTCACCCGAAGGAGTCTGGAGGGTAGAAGGAGCAGGCAGCGTTCACGTCTTTCGAGACGGCAACCGTGCCGAAATCTCTCTACTCAGCGCTCATCTCACTCTCTAACTCAACTGACCCTGTAAATCAACTGACCCTGTAGCTGAACTCACCCTCTAGCTCAGGTCTCGTTGATGGTTACCGAGTTGATGATGACTGCTTTGCTGGGCTCTTGGGACGGAGTGCCCAAAGCGCCAATGGTGTCTACAACTTCGGTGCCTTCGGTGACTTGACCAAAGAAGGTATACAGCGGCTGAAGCTGTTTGCCGCCTGCGGGAAGCACCACAAAGAACTGACTGCCGTTGGTGTTCGGCCCAGAGTTTGCCATTGCTAGCGAATAGTCGGTGTAGGCATCAGAAGACTTGGGGAGTTCGTCTTCGAACTTGTAGCCGAGTTCATTGTTGCCCCAGGGTGCGCCATCACCGTCACCAGCTTGAATCACGAATCCGGCAACGATTCGGTGAAACGGAACACCGTCGTAGTAGTGATATCGGCTGAGCACCACGAAGTTATTGACAGCCTTTGGTGCTGCAGCGGAGTCGAGCTTTGCAGTGAAAGAACCCTCAGTAGTGTCAAAGGTGGCTGTGTACTTGGCCCCAGCTTGTAGACAATTGGGGGGAGGGCTGGCAAATACCTGGACTCGTTCAGCTGAGCCATCAGCAGGTGGACAGGTTGTGGGCTCAGTCAGGGTTGCGCCGGCTGGCGGGTCGGGAAGCACAGCAGCCCCGTCGCTTGGCTCGCCAGGAACCGTGGTTGAAGATGCATCCGCGGCAGTGGTCGTGGTGGTGGAACTAGCTGTGTCTTCGGAGTTCTTACCCGTAAGTAAAACGACGGCACCGATGAGCACCAAGACGGCAATGACGCCTCCGACAATGCTCAGGATTTTGCGTTTGCGGGCCTTCGCCTCGAGCTCAGCTTGCGCAGCGTTGAGCCGGTTGCGATGGTCTTGTTGACGGGCGTGCTTTTCTGCGTTGGTTCCCACGACGAAGAATCGTAGCGAATCTCAGCTGCTGCTCGTGCCTTGCCCAGTGTTAGCGTTTCACCCGTGGCACTCCTAGTACAAAAGTTCGGCGGAACCTCGGTGGCTGATCCAACTCGGATCCGTGACGTTGCTGATCATGTTGCGCGCTGCCGTCGCCGCGGTGATCAGGTAGTGCTCGTGATCTCTGCAATGGGAAAAGAGACAGATGAACTGCTTCGGCTCGCTCACGAGGTATCCGAGATTCGCCCGGGCCGAGAGATGGACATGCTCATCACTGCCGGTGAACGCAAAGCAGTTGCCTTAGTCTCAATGGCCCTGCATGCAGTCGGGGTGGATTCCGAGAGCTACACCGGCAGCCAGGCAGGATTCTTGACTGATAACAATCACACCAATGCCAAAATTTTGGAAGTCAACGCTGATCGCGTCCGTGCTTCGCTTGATGCAGGGCGTGTTCCTGTTGTCGCCGGATCTCAAGGGGTCTCGACTGATCACAACGTCACGTTTTTAGGCCGAGGTGGCTCGGATACCACCGCCGTCGCATTGGCAAAGGTGCTCGGGGCTGATGCCTGCGAGCTGTACACCGATGTGTCTGGCGTGTTCACCACCGACCCTCGCGTTGTTGATACTGCACGCAAAATACACCGCATCTCTTTCGATGAGATGCTTGAAATGACTGCCGCCGGTTGCCCGAAGCCGGCAATGCGGTCTGTCGAATTTGCCCACCGTCATCGGGTGCCACTGCATGTGAGGTCTGCATTCACATGGGAAGTCGGCACCTGGGTTACTGAAGAGGATCCTGATATGGAAGAAGCAGTTATTCGCGCCGTGGTCGCCGATTTGTCCGAGGCAAAGGTCACCGTTACTGGTGTGCCCGACCGCCCGGGCATTGCCGCGAACTTGTTCCGGCGTTTGGCTGACGCAGATGTGAACGTCGACATGATCGTTCAGAACGCGTCCGAGGGAGGTATTACCGATATCTCGTTCACCGTGCCGCAGTTAGAACTCAATCAGGTTTTGCAGATTTGCGAGGAGAAGCGGTCCGAGATCGGTGCTGAGCATGTCACCGCGGCACAAAGTATTGCCAAGGTCAGCGTGGTGGGTGCGGGGATGAAGTCCAATTCAGGCGTTGCTGCGACGGTGTTTGAGACCTTGGCAAATAGCCAGGTCAACATTGAGATGATCTCCACCTCTGCGATCCGCATCTCCTGCGTGATTGCTCGAGATCACGCTGATACTGCTGTGCGTGTCTTGCACGATGTCTTTGAACTCGAAAAAACAGAGTTTTAGTCACTCCCCGGCTACTCATCGCTAGCAAGTACAGAGACGACCTGATCGGCAAGAAGGCGACCGCTCACTGTAAGAACGAGTCGATCTGCTTGATAGGTCACGAGACCATCATTGAGTAGGCGTTCGGTACGGTGACCTCGAGGTGCCAAGTGCGGTGGCAAACCCTCGGCAAGTCGGATACCCAACATCAAGTCCTCGAGGTGGCGCTGCTCAGCGGTGAGTCGCTCCGAACCAGATATCGGGGAGGCTCCGCGGCTCAATGTTTGAGCCCAAAGCTTCGGGTCATCAAGGTTCCACCAGCGACGCCCGTCGAGGTGTGAGTGAGCCCCAGGTCCAATTCCCCACCAGTTGTGATTTCGCCAGTACAACAAGTTGTGCTGGCACTGAGCCGAAGGGTTCGCTGCCCAGTTCGAGATTTCGTACCAGTTGAAACCTGCTCCCTGCAACGCAGCCTCTGCAGCAAGGTATCGATCAGCGGCCTCATCCGAGGAAGGAGTGGGCAGAGCGCCGCTGCGAACTCGGGCGGCCAGCTTGGTACTCGGCTCGATGCTGAGCGCATAGGCGCTGAGGTGATCAATCTGGGTGGACAGCGCCGCTTCTAAGGTGAGCGAGAAGTCCTGTTCAGTCTCGCCGGGGGTGCCGTAGATCAGATCCAAGCTGATGTGATCAAACCCGGCAAGGCGCGCTTCGCTGACTGCCTGTAGTGACCGCTCAGGATCATGCGTGCGGTCGAGAAGCTTCAATATGCGGGGCTGGATGCTCTGCATGCCGAACGAGACCCTGGTTGCTCCACGATGTCGGAGTTGTTCGAGTTGGCCAGGCGAAAGTTCGTCCGGATTCGCCTCGATCGTTACCTCGATGTCTCGCTCAACTTCGAAACGCTCAACGATTGCAGAAAGT
>Ga0194055_10001812_pt1 | contig 17228 bp, 22 predicted proteins | sample SepL449m_MetaG_FD_155482 | JGI IMG/M metagenome (GOLD analysis project Ga0194055, IMG submission 155482) | Anoxic zone freshwater microbial communities from boreal shield lake in IISD Experimental Lakes Area, Ontario, Canada - Sep2016-L442-9m | ecosystem: Environmental > Aquatic > Freshwater >...
TGCCCAGCGCAAACGTTCCATGACCGGGCGATGTCTTGGCCGGGGAGGGAGAACAGCACTACGGCCGACGAGGCCAGTGAGGCCACCAGGATTGGGATGTGGTTCGGGGAGCTCAGCTGGTTCAAGTACACCAAGAAGCCGATGATCAACCCGACGGCAAGGACGTCGATCAGCGACAGCTCGAGGTACCCATGGTGCACGGGAGCGAGCAGTCGGGCCACCATGGATGGGCGAACCGGAGCAGCGGCCGGCACGTCCACGTCGCCGGGACCCGCTCGCCACTCTGGCTCCTCACTACCTGGGTGGTCTGTCGGTGATGACGCCATCGACTGCAGGATAGAAGGTGAGCACCACCCGAGTGCGACACTGCTAGTGATCGGTCCCCAAGGTCAGCTCCGTCGCCCCCTGCCGGCAGTGCTCAAGTGGAACAGATGGACCGATACCACCCTTGCCCAATACGGGTGCACGAGGCTGTCTGGCCGGACGACCTCGTCCGCTTCGAACAGCTCAGCCGGCCCCGACTGTCTGATCCGAACAGATGGACCGGTACCACCCTTGCTAAATACGGGTGCACGTGGCTGTCCGGCCGGACGACCTCGTCCGCTTCGAACAGCTCAGCCGGCCCCGACTGTCTGATCCTCACTCCACCTGAAACGACCGTTTCGATAGGCCGAACTGGTAGCCCTCCACCGTGGTCGCCACCGTGACATCGGGCGCCCTTGCCGCCCCGAGGGTGACGAACAGGGGGACGAAGTGCTCGACGGTCGGGTGGGCGTAGGGCAGCCCTGGCGCCCGGGCCCGATAGTCGCAGAGCGCGTCGAGGTCACCGATGGCCAAGGCCTCGGCGGCCCAGTGGTCGAACTCGCTGGACCACGTGGGTACGACATTGTCGACGAAGGCACGCTGGTCGAGGTAGGGCAGCCCGTGCGTCATGAACCCAGAGCCGACGATGAGGACGCCCTCGTCGCGCAGTGGCCGCAGCCGTCGGCCCAACTCCAGCAACTGCACCGGATCGTGGGTGGGAAGGCTCATCTGCAGCACGGGCACCTCTGCGTAGGGGTACATGACTTTCAGCGGCACCCAGGCGCCGTGGTCGAGCCCGCGGGCACCATCCGCGTCAACCAGCTGGCCATCGGGCATCAACGAGGCCACCCGTTGGGCCAGGGCCGCTGCGTCAGGTGTCGGATACGTCATGGTGAAGAACCGCGGGGCGAATCCACCGAAGTCGTAGACGAGGGGGGTGGCCGGCCCGGTGGCGGAAAGTCGGAGCGGGGCCTGCTCCCAGTGGGCGCTGACCATGAGGATGGCCCGGGGCCGGGGGAAGGACGTCGGAGCGGGGCCTGCTCCCAGTGGGCGCTGACCATGAGGATGGCCCGGGGCCGAGGAAGAGACTGCGACCAGGTGAAGAGCTCACTGATCCAGAGGGGATCGTCGAACAGCGGAGGGGCGCCGTGGCTCAAGAAGAGAGCGGGCAGCGGCCCATCGTCGACAGTCCACTCTGGCTGGTCATCACTCGACGGGGCAACGTCGCGCAGGAAGGCGTCGAATGCCGCTCCTGGCTCTCGAACCAGCATCGGCGAACTCATCGCCGGACCCGACCCGCCGCGGCCGGAACCGTCAGGTTCGCCTCAGTAGTTGCATCCACAACTAAAAGTTATCACGTGCAACTGAATTTCGATCCACCGCCATAGGAGCATGGGCGCTGCGCCAGGGTCGTGCCAGGGCTCTTCCATTGGGAATCCAGGTGAGCCGATGACGGCGCCCGACCAGTCCGATCACTCGTCGTGCCAGGGCTCTTCCATTGGGAATCCGGGTGAGCCGACGACGACGCCCGACCAGTCCGACCAGTCCGACCAGTCCGACCAGCCCGGCCAACTGCTGCCGATGAGCGGTTGGCTGCTCGCACTGTCGGGCAGGGATGCGTAGAGCACACACCGCCGACCTCAACGTAACGTACGACCATGGAACTCGAACGCGCACTCACCTTCGCCGCCGACCGCCGCAACGGTCTACTCACCACGCTGCGCCGTGACGGCCGCCCCCAGCAGTCGGTGATTTTCTTCCAAGCCGACGGTGACCGCTTCACCATCTCGCTGACCGCTACCCGGGCCAAGACGAAGAACCTGCAGCGCGACCCGCGTGCGGCGCTCTACGTCCCGAGCGAGGACGTCTTCGTGTGGGCAGGGTTCGACGGCCACGTGGAGCTGAGCGAGGTAGCCCAGCGCCCCGATGATGCCGTGGTCGATCAGCTGGTCGACTACTACCGCAGCGGCATGGGGGAGCACGAGGACTGGGCCGCCTACCGCCAGGCCATGGTCGACGACGAGCGGCTGATCGCCACGTTCGTTGCCACTTCGGCCACGGGCCTGCTGGCGGACTGAGCCCCCAACGCCTCGTTGGGTAGCGCCACCGAGTGCAGTGCGCCGATCACTCGATTCAGACACCCGTGAGGGTTACTCCTCGTGGCGAGCGAACCAGGCCGACAGGACGAGGGCCGCTAGTTCGGGGTCTTGCAGCATCCACCAGTGTCCGAGATCATCGAGGGTGACGGTCTCGGCCCCCATGACGGCAGCGGTTTTGGCACCGCTCTCGACGGAGCCCATATAGGTGTCTGCGGTGGCCAGGATGGCTAGTCCGGGGCGCTGCGCAGCGTCGGCCGATGCAGCCCGCCATGGGGCCAACAGCTCGGGGACGGCGGACCGGTAGAGCGACAGCACACAGGCTCCCATGGTGGCATCGAATGCGTCGATAAACGCTGTGGCCTGGGGGGTGGGGATGCCGATCGACTCGAAGCCGGCGATGGCCAACTCGGGGTCAAGTGTCACCATCAGCTCGATGTTGGCCTCGCCATCGCTAGGTGTCTGCCATACCTGAGCCAGGTCGTGCCAGGTGTACGAAGGGTTGAACAGTTCGACGGCATCTGAGCACCACGACACCAGCAGGTCGGGACGGGTCTGAGCCACCCGCACCACCAGCACGCCGCCCCAGTCGTGTCCGACCAGGTGGACCGGACGGCCGATGGCAGCGATCTCGGCGATCAGCCAGTCGGCATAGTCCTCCTTGGTGGCGGAAAAGTCTGGCGGCACCGGGCAGCCGAACCCGGGCAAGTTGGGGGTGTGCACCTCGGACCGTTCGAGCAAGTCGACCACGGGGGCCCAGACCGACGGGGTCTCGGGATTGCCGTGGATGAGGACGACGGGAACGGCCCTATCCGGCGTGGGTCGGTTGATGCCGTCAGCGAGGGTCATGCCGCCAGTCTGTCAGGCAGCAGGGGTCGGATCGGTGTCCATTCCTCGGTGAAGCCGCCAGGGAGTCCGGTCGCTGGATGCTGTCGACACCAGGAATCAGACGTCCACCACCAATAGTCAGTCGTCAACCAGTAGTCCCCAACTCTCAGCCGTCAGTAGGAGCCGGTGTCGAGCCCTTCGAGGAACGATCCAAGAGGCGACGCCAGTTGATGAAGGGCAGGAAGCAGACGGCCACTAGCAAGGCGATCTGGATGGCGATCGACCAGGGAGAGCCGAACATCTTGCCGATGACGTCGCCGAACTGCTGCTCGGCCGCCGTGGCCACACTCACGTAGATCGAGTAGCTGACCAAGCGCCCAAGGAAGAACGCCACCGACAGAATCCCGAGCGGGACCTCGAGGAGCCCGGCAGCCAGGAACAGCTGTGCCGACGGAAGGGGCGAGATCACGAACACGCCGAACAAGGCGATGGCGCCTATTTTTTTGCGCTCGAGCAGCTCCTGGGCCGCCTCCAGGTTGTCGCGGATCTTGGGCGGGAACCGTCCCTTGAAATGCCGTGCTCCTCGAGCCAGCAAGTACCGCCCGGCGGTGGCGGCTAGGGCACCCAGCAGAACCAGCGCCACTGGATTGAGATGCCAGGTGAGTTGGGCGAAGACGAGCACGACCCACGTGGGTGGCCCGAACGCCGGCAAGAGGTTGACGCCGAACACGATGGCTACGAGGACCAAGTACTGCACGCATCGACCCTACGACACGCTACGACCGAACGACGGCTACGAGGCCGCAGGCGAGAGAGCCTCCGCAGCTCGCCGATGTCTCCAGTTGGTGACCAACGACCAGAGTGGGCCTCACTCAGGACGATCGACACTGGGACGAGGTGTGCCGGGCAAGAGCCGCCGAGGCCCCGGGCCTTCGCCAGCCATCACGTCGGCAGGGTTCACCAACAGGCATCGCTTGAAGGAGAGACAGCCACAGCCGATGCAGTTCGTGAGGTCTTCTCGAAGTCGCACGAGTTGCTCGATCTGACTGTCGAGGCGCTCCTTCCATTGAGCCGAGAGCGCTTCCCAATCGTCCTCTCGGGGAGTGCGCTGCTGGGGCAGTCCTTCGAGAGCTCCTCGGATGGCGGCAAGCGGGATGCCAACCCGTTGTGACGCCCGGATGAAGGCAAGTCGGCGCAGCGCGTCGCGCCCGTATCGACGTTGGTTCCCCTCGTTGCGCGTGCTCGAGATCAACCCCTCGCGCTCGTAGAAGTGGAGTGCGGAAACGTTGAGGCCACTGCGCTCAGCCAACTGGCCGACAGACCACTCATGAAACGACGTGCGGCCTCGGGGCATCCCCGAGGATAGCGCTTGACCTCAACCATGGTTGAGGTGTGAGAGTGGTGCCGGACAAGACCCGCTACGAAAAGGAACAGCAGTCGATGGAAGCATTTATGGTGGTCTCCACCTTCAAGGAAGGCACGGTGATGGCCGAGGTCTTTGCCGTCGTCGCCGAGGAGCAGGCCCAGGTCAAGATATTGGAATCCGAGGGCCGCCTCGGTTCGATCCACCTCGCGCTGGCGCGTGGGACCGTCTTCATCGAGGTATTCGCCGATGACGTGGACCAAGCGGCAGAGACTGTCCGCGCCCTCCCGATGTCCAAGTGGTGGGACCTTGATGTCTTCCCACTGGCTGGGGCCGCAAGCCCAGGGGCCGCAAGCTCTGGGGCCGCAAGCCCAGGGGCCGCATCATGAGCGCCTTTACCGAAGCCGAGCTCGACTATCTGAAGTCCCAACCCCTGATGCGCTTTGCCACGGCTTCCTCTGCGGGCAAGCCGGACCTTGCCCCTGTGGTCTTCGAAGTCGACGGCGATGACATCCTCAGCGCCGGCTTCGACATCGCCCACACGGTGCGCTTCCGCAATATCCAGGAGAACCCGCGGGCCACGGTGGTGATCGATGACCTGGCCACCGTCGACCCGTGGACCCCGCGTGGGATCAAGATCATCGGGTCAGCTTCGATCGAAGAGGTTGACGGTGCCCTTCGGTTCCGGATCAGTCCAGACGTCATCATCAGTTGGGGAGTGAACGACACGACGCCGGGAATCCCGAAGATGGAGCGTCGAGCGCTGCACCGGTAGAGGCGCTCGGCCGCTCGCACAGCCGCCCTCACAGCCGCCCTCACAGCCGCTCGCACAACCGCCCTCACGGCCGCCACGACAGTGGCGATCAGCCTCGTCCGGCCAGCAACTCTCGCAGGCGGGCCACCCGGGGGTACATCGTCGGTCCTCGGAGGCTGACGATCTCGGTTTCGGCCAGGGGAAGGTCGATCGGGGTGCCCGAGGAGATCATGGCTTCGATGTCCACCCAGTCCTTGCCTCGGTTGAATGACATCTTGACGATGATGAGGTCGCAGGCGGAGAGAATGGGGATCTCCACGATCGACCCGGCCGCCCGGATCGGCACACGGACCGCCCGGTCCAGCAAGCGCTCGTGGAACGAGTCATAGGCAAAAAATAGGTCGACGACATCGGCGCCGCGTCGTAGTCGTGCCCCGGAGGCCGGAAGGATGTCTTCAAGTGGCCGCTCCAAGAAGAAGCCCTCCAGGCCGAACCGCTCGATCAGCACAGGAGCATCCGTGAAACTTGTCGCCACATTGACGTCGACGTCCGTGGTCGCCCGTGGCTCGGCGTAGTAGTTGAGGGCCAATGCGCCACCGATGGCGTGATCAACCCCCTCAGCCGACAAGAGGGCATCGATCTCGACGAGTAGATCGGCGATCATCGAGGCACGACAGTCATGTCGGCAATCGACAGCGCACGCTCGATGGCATCGAGTCGCTGCTCCATCGGGGCATCGAAGGCGAGCGCTTCTCCGCTCTCGGCCGGGTCGTCGGGGTCTCTTTCTGGCCAGTCTTCTGCTGGCGTCCAGCCCCCTTTGGCCAGCGGCAGGCGGACATCGTCGGGTGCACCATCTACGACCAGGCGATAGCCGCAGGCCACCACGATCTTGTTCACCACATCGATCGATGGCAACTGTCGATCGTTCTCGTAGGCGGACAAGTTCGGCGGGGCAATCCCTGTGATCTCACCGAGCTGGTGCTGTGTGAGCCGTCGCGACAGCCGAAGCGAGCGGAGGAACTTCCCGTACATGTTGAGAGCGTAACTTATTGATACCAATAATACAATGGCCGCACGCCAGCCACCCTTAACGGTGGCGGGCTCGCCCGGTCAGTTGCGCTGGTCGCGGCAATCAGTCCTTCAACACCGATCGACGCTGGTTCGCATCCCTTGGAACTGTAGAAACGGCAGCCTGCCTTTCAGTACAAGAATTATCAGGTGATGTACAATACGGACATGGCCAAGGTGACGATGAGCGAAGGTCGCGAGAGGCTCGCAGAGATGGTCGACATGGCACGGAGCGAGGCAGTTGTCTTTGAGCGCTATGGGCGACCAGCCGCCGTGCTGGTCAGTGCCGACCGCTATGACGAGATGATGGATGCCCTCGAAGAGTTGGAGGACATAGCGGCGTTCGATGCCGCCATGGCCGAGGAGGGCGGCAACATCCCGTGGGAGCAGGTGAAGGAAGACCTCGGCTGGGCATGAGTGCCTATCGTGTCGAACTCCGGCCAGCCGCAGCGCGTCAGCTTCGCAAGATCGAACCCCCAGATCAACGGCGTCTGCGAGGAGCGATTGCGCTCCTCGCCGAGGACCCTCGGCCACCGGCCTCACGTCGACTCCGCAGACGGCCTGGGTGGCGCGTGCAAATAGGCGACTACCGAATCATCTACACCGTCAACGACGGCGTCCTCCTCGTCGTGGTCATCGCCATCGGCCATCGGCGCGAGGTCTACGGCTGAGTCTCAGCCCTCCAACGAAAACCGGTACACGTTGGTCTCCCGGGCCTCGAACCCGGCCCGCACATACAGCCGGTTGGCCGCATCCCGGCTGGGACGCGACGTGAGATCGACCGTCTTGGCCCCGAGCACCCCCGCTCGCTCCACGGCGGCGCCTACCAGAGCCTCGCCCACGCCGGCACCCCGGGCCGAGTCGTCGACGACCACGTCTTCGATCCACGCCCGCACCCCGGTGGGGATCCGGAACACGGCAAGGGTCAGCGAACCGACGATGAGGCCGGCCGAGTCGCGAGCCATGAACAGAATGCTGGCCACCGACGAGGTGATGGCCTCCAGGTCCTCACGACCCGTGGGCGCCGATGAGGTGGACAGCTGGGGGATGAGCCGGCGGAACGCCTCGACCGGAAGGCCTCGATCAGCTCGTCGGTGACCGCGGTCGCCTCGTAGATCTGGACTGCGCCCGCCTCTGCCCCTGCCCCTGCCCCTGCCGAGAGGCCTACCTCACCAGCAGAGGCTCCAGAATCGTTGGTCGAGGCTCCGGAGTCGGAATCGGTGGTCACGGGTGGGGAGTGTACTCACCAGCCGACAAACACTCCGAGGAACCCGAGGAACCCGAGGCCCCTGGGGACCCTGCGGCCGTCCTCGAACCAGGATCCGGTCAGACAGTCTCGGGGTCACCCCGCCAGACGTGCTGGCGCTTGGGGTGGTAGAGCACCTCGACGGGATCGCCCCGGATAGCCGAAAAGACATGGTTCCCCCACATCTCCACCCCCGCCATGGGGAACGGCAGGTCATCAGGGGCGAACCACCCGACGTCGGCGCACTCGAGCGGGTGGGCTTGGAGCTCACCACCGGTCGGCTCGCACAGGAACACCAGCGAATAGAAGGGGATCCGGCCCATGCCGGCCCGCATGCCGTCGAGCACGGCGATGAGGCGGACGACCTCGACCTCGATGCCGGTCTCCTCCTTGACCTCCTTGACCACCACCTCGGGAGCGGAGTAGCCCACGTCGGCCCAGCCGGTGGGGTAGAGCCACACACCGGAGTCGGCCCGCTGGACCAGGAGGATCTCCCCGTCAGCGTTGCCCACCACCGCGCCCACCGCCACCTTGGGGGTGACGTATCCAGGGACGCCTTGGCCGACCGAAGAGAGCCACTCCTCGACGATCCCGTCGACGTCCTCGGCACCCTCGTTGCCGTCGATGGCGGCCCGGATGTCGGCGGCCACGTGGAGCACCTCTTCGAAGCGCTCTTGTTCGTACAGCGACTCGGTGAAGCCCAGACCGGTCCGGGCGATGCCGGCCAGCGTCTCACTCCAACGCAGCAATTGCTTGAGCGTAGGAGGGCTCTCGGGGGGGCCGCCGGTGGAGGGAGTGGGATCCACGGAACTGACGCTACCGTACCGATCCCACTGACCGTCCGTCATCGGGCAGAATGTGGCGTGGCCGTACTCGAAGACTGTCGTCACTACATCATGCAGACCACCGCGCGCGAGGACAAGCTCGAGAAGTGCCGTATGGGCGCCAATGAGCAGATCCCCTTCGCCTGCCCAGAGGGCTGTCTGTTCTACGAGCCGCGCAAGGTGTCCGGCGCGGGCTGGACCGTCCGGAACCCGGACGACCCCTCCATCTGACCTGACGCTCCAACTGACCTGACGCTCCATCTGAGTCGACCCTCCAACCGAGCCAGCGTTACCCACTGAGCGGATCTGGGCTCCTCGCCGGCCCGCCGGGCCCCATGTGGGTGCCGGCGCCGATCAGGACTTGGTGCCGGCGCCGATCAGGCCTTGGTGGCCACCAGGGTGAACGAGAGCGGAATCCGTAGGCGATCGGCGGGGGTGACGAACTCCTCCTCACCGTGCTGCACCAGCCACGGATACCGCGCAAAGCTGGTCCAGTCGTGCTCGTCGAGGCGGTCGATGCGCAGCCCATGGCTGACCACCGCACCGATGATCTCGCCCATTCCGTGGTTCCACGTGTAGGTCGGATCTCCCGGAAGCGCGTCGATGGCCGACTGGTCGGCGTAGGAGCCGGCCTCGGCATCGAAAACCCCGGCCGCTTCCTCGAAGTAGGGATAGACCAGAGTGAGGTCGTCGTCAGACAGGGCCGCGCTCAGTGGGTGCACCTCGTGGAGGAACAGTCGCCCACCGGGGCGGAGCAGACCGGCCACCTGTCCGGCCCACTCGTCGATGCTCGGAAGCCAGCACAGGGCACCCAGGCTCACATAGACCACGTCGAAGGAGCCCGCTCCGAGCACATCGACGGCGTCGGACAGCGGTGCACACACGAAGGTGGACACGCTGGACAGCCCGGCTCGCTCGGCCAGATGGCGGGCCGCCTCGATGGCGATAGGAGAGAAGTCGAGCCCGGTCACCTGGGCCCCGGCTCGGGCCCACGACAGGGTGTCCTTGCCGAAGTGGCACTGCAGGTGGACCAGGTCGAGCCCGGTCACATCGCCGAGCACAGCAGCTTCGTGCGCCCTGGGCCCTCGCTGGTCAGCCAGCCACCCTTCTACGTCGTAGAAGTCGGAGGCGACATGCACAGGAACGGTGGAGTCCCACCAGTGCAGGTTGGCCGCCAACGGATCAGGGTCGCCCTCGGGGGAGGCGCCACCAGGAGTTCCGCCAAATGGGCCTTTGGCTCCGGTACCGGCCGCCACCCTGGTCAGCTCTCGACGATATCGCCGAGCAGGTCGACTCGGATCCCCTCGGCCCGCAGCCACTCGATGGCCTGGTCGACCACCGTGGCATCCCCGTCGAGCTCGCACACGATCCAACCGCCCTGTTGGCCGACGTCCGCCTTGCGGATATTGGGGACCACGGCAAACGCGTCGGTCATGCGGGCGATGATCGGCTCGCGCACCAGCTCCTCAGGAAACGTCAGCCTCACTCGGACTCCGATCATGCGGTCGCCTCCATCGTGTTCGTACGGTCTGCGGGAACGTCGGTCGTGGTTTCGGTGCTGTCGCTCGGGCCGGCGCCGAGCGCGTCGTTGAGGTTGCCCGATCGGAGCCCGTCGAGGTCCAGGGTCACGTATCGGTAACCGGCATCGTGCACCGCGGTAGCCACTGCTTGACGCGCTTCGACCACACGGGCCAGGTCAGAGTCAGGAACCTCGATGCGGGCGGTGTCGCCGTAGTGGCGCACCCGCAACTCGTCGAAGCCGAGGGAGCGCAGGCCCGACTCGGCCCGGGCCACGGTGTCCAAGGTGGTGAAGGTCACCCGCGTACCGTAGGGCACCCGAGAGGCCAAGCAGGCCGCGGCCGGCTTGTCCCAGGTGCGCAGACCGAGTGTGCGTGACCACGACCTCACGTCGGCCTTGGTGAACCCGGCGGTCACCAGAGGGAAGACCGCTCCTCGTTCGGCTGCGGCCGACTGGCCGGGGCGGTGGTCGGACAGGTCGTCCACGTTCACACCGAGCACCACCGTTGCCCCCGAGGCACCAAGCGCCGCCACGGGGCCGAGCGCGGCCATGAGCGACGACTTGCAGTGATAGCAACGACTGCCGTCATTTACGGCGTATGCCGGGTCGGCCAACTCATCGGTGACTACTTCGAGATAGCGGAGTCCCCACTCGCGGGCCAAGGCTCGGCAGTCGGCGAGCTCTTCAGGAGCCAACGATGGCGATACCGCCGTGACGCACAGGACTCGATCGGCTCCCAGGGTGTCGGTGGCCACCTTGGCCACGAAGGCCGAGTCGGCCCCGCCGCTGAAGGCCACCACGACACGGTCCAACAGGCGCAACTCGGCCTGCAATCGGTCGAGGTCGCCGCTAGTTCGGCTGTCGTCGCCTCCGCCCCCAACACCAGCGGCACGCACGACAGCACCCGATCGCAGCGGTAGCGCCAGATCAGTCATGCCGCTGCTCAACCCTGAGGGGCGAGTTGGGCCAGCACGTCCTCGACCGGGGCGACCATGCCGGTCAAGAAGGGGCCGAACTCGGCGAAACGGGCCGAGCCCTCGTCGAAGCGCATCGTGTAGACGCACTCTTTCAGGTCGTCGGGATGGACAGCGAACAGGGTGACGCCCCACTCCCAGTCGTCGATGCCGGTGGAGCCGGTGATGACCTGGACGATGCGTCCGGCGAACTTCCGCCCCGCCGCCCCGTGGCCGTACATCATCTCCTTGCGGTCGTCGAAGGGCATGGTGAACCAGTTGGAGCCCTCGGTATCGCCCCGGCGCTTGGACATCGGGTAGAAGCAGAATGCCATCTTCCCCTCGGGCGGCAGCACGGGGTAGAGGCGGGCCTGCTTCATCTCTTCGGGGACGCCGGCGGCGTACTCGGACACCTCGGTCAACGACACATAGGAGTCGACGACTACCAGACCGGCGGCCTGGAGATCGGACTGGAGTCGACGCAGACGCCACAGGTCGGCACCTAGTGCCATGACGCACAGATCAGACTTATGGCCCAACATGGCCACCGTCACCACCTGCACATCGTCGGCCTCGGCATCCTTGACGGCCTGGATTACGGCGTCGGTGTCCCGTCGGGGGGCCACGCCGGCACCGTTGCCGGATGCATCGGCGGGGGCGAACTTGCAGAAGAGGTGGAGCACACCCAAACCGACGGAGGGAGCCAGGGGATCGATCACGGCCACAGTCTAGGGAAACAAAAGTCTAGGGAAACAAACGAAGGGCGCCCCCGAGAGGGCGCCCTTCGTCAGAACTACTGGGTGCCGGGGGACTAGAAGTCGTCCATGCCTCCGGGCATCGCCGAGCCGCCCTCTTCGGGCTTGTCCACGATGACGGCCTCGGTGGTGAGGAACAGCGCGGCGATGGATGCCGCGTTCTGCAGTGCCGAGCGGGTCACCTTGACGGCGTCGATGACGCCAGCCTTGACCAGGTCCTCGTAGACGCCGGTGGCAGCGTTGAGGCCCTCGGAGGGCTTCTTCAGGTTGCGGACCTTGTCGATGATGACGCCACCCTCAAGACCGGCGTTGATGGCGATCTGCTTCAGAGGCTCCTCGACGGCCTTGGCCACGATGCGGGCACCGGTGGCCTCGTCGCCCTCCAGCTTGTCGGCAACCTCGAGCACGGCGGCCTGCGAGCGGAGCAGGGCCACACCACCGCCGGGGACCACGCCCTCCTCAATGGCCGCCTTGGTGGTGGAGACGGCATCTTCGATGCGGTGCTTCTTCTCCTTGAGCTCCACCTCGGTGGCGGCTCCGACCTTGATCACGGCGACACCGCCGGACAGCTTGGCCAGACGCTCCTGGAGCTTCTCCCGGTCGTAGTCCGAGTCGGTGTTCTCGATCTCGGCCTTGATCTGGGCGATACGGCCCTTGACGTCGTCACGGGACCCGCCACCTTCGACGATGGTGGTCTCGTCCTTGGTGACGACCACCTTGCGGGCCGTGCCCAGCAACTCGAGGCCGATGTTCTCCAACTTGAGACCGATCTCCTCGGTCACGACCTGGCCACCGGTGAGGATGGCGATGTCCTGGAGCATGGCCTTGCGACGCTCGCCGAAGCCAGGGGCCTTGACCGAGACGCTGCGGAACGTGCCACGGATCTTGTTGACCACCAGGGTGGCCAGGGCCTCGCCCTCGAGGTCCTCGGCGATGATCATCAGCGGCTTGCCCGACCCCATGACCTTCTCCAAGATCGGCAGGAGGTCGCGCACGGCGGTGATCTTCGAGCCGACAAGGAGCACGTAGGTGTCTTCGAGGACAGCCTCCATGCGCTCGGGGTCGGTGACGAAGTAAGGGGAGATGTAGCCCTTGTCGAAGCGCATGCCCTCGACGAGGTCCATGTCCATGCCGAAGGTCTGGGACTCCTCGACCGTGATGACGCCGTCCTTGCCCACCTTGTCGATGGCCTCGGAGATCATCTGGCCGATCTCGGTGTCGGCAGCCGAGATGGAAGCGACCTGGGCGATCTGCTCCTTCGAGTCGGTCTCCTTGGCGATGCCCCGCAACGATGCGACTGCGGCCTCGACTCCGGCCTCGATACCCTTCTTCAGGCCCATCGGGTTGGCACCGGCGGCCACGTTGCGCAGGCCTTCGTGGACCATGGCCCATGCCAACACTGTGGCCGTGGTCGTGCCGTCACCGGCTACGTCGTCCGTCTTCTTGGCGACTTCCTTGACCAGTTCGGCGCCGATGCGCTCGAAAGGGTCCTCCAAGTCGATGTCCTTGGCAATGGACACACCGTCGTTGGTGATGGTGGGAGCGCCCCACTTCTTGTCCAGGACGACATTGCGGCCTTTCGGGCCGAGGGTGACGCGGACTGCGTCGGCGAGCTTGTTCATTCCGGTCTCGAGGGCCCTGCGGGCCTCCTCGTCGAACGCGATGAGCTTGGCCATCAGGTGTTCCTCCGTGATCGTTGGCACTCGTGGGTGTCGAGTGCCAATAGCAAACCACCTTCCGGGCCTCGGCGCAATACCGCCCCCTGGCGAAACCGGTGGCCGGTCGCTATAGCGATCAGACTGCGGGCGGCAAGACGGGTCTCTGATGCTCCAAGTCGGGCCACATCTCTCGTGCCTCTTTGACGTAGCGGCTGGCTAGTTGCCTGGAGAAGGAGAACGACTCGGCGATCTCACGGGCCGACATGCCGTTGTCCATGCCGACGGCCACCAGGGCGAGGCGGAACTGGTGGCGGTCAGCCTCAAACTCGCTGAGGAGATCGCTCATCTCCTTGCGGATCGTCCCCAACAGCGGGGGAACCAGGATCTCCATCGCCCGGCCGTCCTGGACGCCGACGACATTTTCCTCGTAGCCACCTATGTCGTGTTCGAGGGCGGCTTTCAGGCGATGGGCCGCATCGCGTCGTGCAGCCATGGCCGCACACAGATTGATCTCGTAGGGGGACAACTCCCGATCGATGGCCACGCCCGCTTCCTTTCGCCTGTGGATCCGTGTTCGCCGTGGATCCGGACTGTCTCTATCGCTTGTGCAACTACTACTGAATATAGACGAGCCTGGCTAGAAGTTGGGAAGCAAATGACTAGAAATTTAATCGGGTAGACCTGGATATGTTGACGGGGTCGACCCGCTTATGGTCCGTCCACCGATTGATGCGCTGGTAACTCCCTATCGCTTCGGCAAGCCGACCTGCGTGGGGCCGACGGATCCGCCCCACGCAGACGACTCCGAACAGCCGGTTCAGATCAGGCGATGCTGCCAGACTTGTCCTGGACCACGTAGGCGAGGATCAGCGCCAGCGGAAAGAAGAACAGGCTGAGTACGAAGTAGCCGAGCCAGCTGTGCCCCTTGCGACGGGCCACCCGTGCCGGCCAGAAGGCGATGGCGATCCAGATGACGAGAAAGAGCAGTCCCCCGATAATCCACATAATGTCCTCCGACTGCATGGCGTACATGCAGAGATAGTTTGAGCCTTGGTTAGTTGTCATGCCAATAGTTGGACGAGCGGGAGCAGATCCGATCGGCAACCTGCTTCTGGCATGTGTAGCGTGCAACATGTTACAGCCCACAGATCGAAGGGACCGTAGAGATGAGCCTGTCGAGACGCGAGCTCTTCGCGACCGGAACCGTCCTTGGTGTCAGTGCACTGGGCCTGGCCGCGTGCAGCACCGCGTCTGACTCCACTGCCGGCACTACGCCCACCACTCCTCCGCAAACCAGCAAGCTGATCTCTGTCGAGCAGAACATCAGCGAAATCACCAACGCACTCCATCAGCGGGGGTATACCCCCGTGACGGCCTCGTCACTGACGACCGGCAACTCCTTTAATGGGGGTTTGATGTACGACGTGGACGACAGCACCATTTCCGGCCAGAGCTACGTGGTCCAGACCGCCGCCCGGGTCGAGGACGTGGCCAAGCGGAATGTCCCGGGCACCCTGCCGATCTTTTCGATGCTGTGCATGGACACCACCACCCCGGCTCTGGCCCACCAAGTGACGGACACGGTGATGCACCTCCTCACTTCGGTGGCTGGCCTGCAGGCCGCCCAGCTCCGGGTGACGACCACGGACCATTCGGCGGAGTTCTTCCCCCAGTTGGCTGGGCTGGGCATCACCCGGGCTCAGATCAGACTGCGGCCGTGGGCCACCGCGGTGGCTGAAGGATCGGGGTCGGGCTTCTTCGCCCCCAAGGGCTATCCCGGGGCTCCGGCATTCCCATCGTTCTCCATCGAGCACGTCCAGTCCGACGGCACCGAGCTCGAGATGGCGGAGATCGTCTACGGAACGGGCGCCGTCAAGGTCGCCAGTGCGATCGGGCCCGATCGGGTGGCTATGGCCCGCAACGACCAGGCCACCTTGTGGGATCACTCGATCGCCGCATTCACCAACGCCGTGGAGGGTGCCGTGCAGAAGTCGGGTGCCTCACTGCCGCCGGGCTACTACACCATCCTCGGCAAGGAGCAGCCAGCGACGACCGGGGCGTGACGGTGGTGTCCGTGCGAAGTTCTGAGCCGATGGCGGGCCGGTACTGCCTGCTGGTTACCGCACGATGACCAAGCGTTGGTTCAAACGGTGGTCAGCTCCGAAGGGTGTGCCGAAGGGCGACGGGAGTGGGGTCCCGATCACGGATTCAGACACGGACGCAGACACGGATTCAGACACGGACGCGGTCGCTGACGAGGTCGCTGACGAGGTCGCTGAGTTCGACGTGTTGATCGGCGACCCGGCCGCTGCGCCATCGGTGGCCGATGAGACCGCACTCGACCGATTCGCCAAAAACCGACCGTGGTTCCTCAACGGGACCATCGTCTCGGGGCTCGGCAACTCGATGTCCTGGATGGCCACGTCCTATGTCATCTACGTCCAGACGAGTTCGGTGGCTATCAGCGCACTAGTTACCGTGTGCAGCTCGGTCCCCTCCTTGCTGCTCGGCGGGGTGGCCACCAAGATCGCCGGCAAGTGGAACGAGGCCAAGCTCTTCGTCGTCTCGGGGTGCGCCCTCGGAATCCTCGGCTTCCTGCCCGTGATCATGTCGGTGACCGGCAATCTCAACACCGGCAACCTCCTGGTATGGCAGCTGGGTATCGGCATCATCATCGGCCTGTCGGCGCCGGCTGGGGCGATGATCACCCGGTTCCTGGCACCACCGGACGGCGTACCGGAGTTCAACGCCCAGATCACCCGGGCCAAAGCCATCTCCTCGGTGATCGGCCTGCTGCTCGGTGGGGCCATCTACGCCGCGGTGGGCCCGACGTGGGTATACCTGTTCAATGCGCTGTCCTACTTCGCGCCGGCGTTGGCTGTGATTCCGCTCGTCAAACGTGCGGCCACCCCCAAGGCGCAGACCAAGATGCGTGCAGTCATCGCACTGCGCAAGGAGTACCCGGGCCTGAGCGGGGTGTTCAGGGCCTGTGTGGCGTCGTGTGTGGTTGGGAGCTTCAGCGTGGCGCTCCCGGCATCCGGCATTGGGGGCGACCATCGGCAAGGGCGCCTGGATCCTGTCGGTACTGCAGGCTTCGTTTGTGGTGGGCGGGCTGTTCGTGGTGGTCATGGTCAAGCGGCTCCATGGCCACATCGGGTGGGGACGGGTGCAGCGCCTCTGTCTGCTGGCCATGGCCGTCGGTCTGCTCCTCCTGGCCTGGGTGACGAGGATCGATGCATCACCGAGCCGAGTCTTCGTGTTCTCGGTGCTCTTGTTGATCGTGGTCGGCTACGCCATCGCCACCGAGACCTCGGTACTGTCTGCCGTCGTCCAGGTCCACGCCCCCGAAGAGCACCGTGGCTCGGTGCTGACCGCCTATCACATGATCCCCATGGCGTTCGTGCCGATCAGTCAGGAGATCGTGGGGTTCGTGACCGACTACTTCACCCTGGCCGGTGGGTTCTCGTTCTGCGCCATTTGCGCCCTGATCGCCATCGTCATCGGCCCACGGATGGGGGTGGGTTCGGCGATCAACAAGCTCGACGAGACGACCGACATCCCACCGGTTACCGCCGTGGTGCCGCATGCCTCGGGACCGGACGACCGTCCGATCGACGGTCCGAGGACTCTTGCGAGGCGCCGGTAGGGATCGGAGGACGACCAGTCGACCAGTTGATCCACGGGACGCCTTGAACGGCCCTCGCAGGCGCCAGCACGCACCGGCCACGAATCTGGATTTCCTGTGGCCGACCGCCCTGCTGAACAGTGACGATCCGGACAGAGGGCGGATCGGCGTAGTTGCCCCTTGGCGTGATCGAGCTAGACGCTTCGCCCGAAGTGTCGCGATGTGCGATCCGAGGG
>Ga0194055_10001813_pt1 | contig 17225 bp, 11 predicted proteins | sample SepL449m_MetaG_FD_155482 | JGI IMG/M metagenome (GOLD analysis project Ga0194055, IMG submission 155482) | Anoxic zone freshwater microbial communities from boreal shield lake in IISD Experimental Lakes Area, Ontario, Canada - Sep2016-L442-9m | ecosystem: Environmental > Aquatic > Freshwater >...
GTGTTCACATTGATGCGAGCGGCAGAACTAGATGTGCCAGATCCAGAAGTCGGCCCGCCTGCGGCCCGGGTTGATCCCGTAGCGTCATTGACCACTGCGGGCGGATCTTGCTCGCCACTATGTGGCACATACACCCGAGCGCCATCGGCCAGCTGTGCCGCCAGATTCACGCGGTCGACATCGGCATCGGGGGCCAGGCCACCGGCGAGTGCAACCAAGTCACTCACCCGTGCCGCCGCGTCGATGCGATACACGCCGGGCTGCATCACCGCACCAGCGGCGTGGACAATGATCTGCACCGTCGACGACGTTGAGACCGCACCACTCGCAGTCGCGCCCAACGATGACCCACTGGTTGACGTCTCGGATGAATTCGCGAACGGCAACAGACTTGACCCGGACGAACCGCCAACAGATTGACTCGAAGCGCCCAGGTAAACCACACCGCCAGCCGCCACTACGACGGCCCCGACAAGAAAGGCGAACCCCACTCGACGATCTCCGCCGCTGCGAACACGCTCAACCACGGAATGCACAACTTGGTGCCAATCGGCTCGCGGAACTTGGGTTGCGGTGCGCAATGGTGCCAGCCGATCAGCACCAATCCCGCCACTATTTTCTCGCTGGTCGGTGCTTCCAAGACCGCCAGGCGCGGCCTCGTTCTCTAGGACATTCGACACCACAATCGCCTCCTGGCGGAATCATTTCGGTTCACGAGGAGGAAGGATGAATGGTTGCGCACGCTAACTATTAGGGGCCAATTTTAGGTGACAGCCGATGACAATGCCACCGAAACATTTGGTCCGTTTGGTCAAGAGAGTTTGGTCAATAGAGTCGAGCGGTGAGCTTGCGTCGGTAGTCCAATGTGCGCGGATCATCCGGGCCTAACAATTCCAACAAGTCGACGAATTGTTGTCGGGATTCATCATCGCCCTTCACCTTGTCGAGTAACGCATCGAGACGTCCCGGTATCTCATCGGAATCGCCTACGACATTTCCCGTTCGAGCCAGCGCCGCGACACGACGGGTCTCGAGGGTCTCAGGAATGCGGGCAAGAAGCGTCAGCGCCTCATCGTTTCGCCCATCGCAAATCAGCAATTCAGCAAGAGCGACGATAGCCCCAGAGTGGTCTGGTTCGAGTTCAAGGACTTGTCGAAGTGATTCCTCACTACCAGTCGCCACGAGTTCGGCTATTTCGTTGTCCTGCGCTGACGGCAGCAGCCGATCAACGAATGCTTGGACCTCGCGCTCCGGTTTGGCGCCTACGAATCCGTCGATAACGGCACGATTTCGAAGCGCATGGACGGCTGGAATGCTTTGCGCCTTAAATGCCTCAGAAATCTGTGGATTTTCATCGACATTGACCTTGGCGAGCACCACGGTTCCGTGGGTCGCGTCAATCACTCGTTCGAGGATTGGTCCCAAGGTTGTGCAAGGACCACACCACGGAGCCCAAAGATCAACCACTACTGGGATCTCGCCGGATCGGGCGAGAACCTCAACTTCAAATGTCGCGTCAGTCACATCAATCGTCACAACGACCAAGGATAGGGCGATAGCGTGGCGGTTTCACACGTTACGGGCAGAGCAGCTTTTGTGGCTGCTCCAAAAAGGGGGTCTCCCGTGGAAACCGCACAGCCGATCGAAGGTATCGAAATCGACGGCGTCACGAGGTGGTTTGAACAACACGCGCCGGAAGGCAGCGGTCCTCTTACGTTTGACCTGATTACTGGCGGACACTCAAACCTGACCTTCAAGGTCAGCGATACCGACGGCCACCAATGGGTGTTGCGCCGTCCACCGCTGGGACAAGTCCTCGCGACCGCACATGATATGGCTCGCGAGTACCGGATCATCACCGCGCTTGCTCCAACCGATGTTCCGGTGCCACTCACCGTTGGGCTGTGCACTGATGACGAAGTAAACGGCTCGCCGTTCTATGTGATGGAACTCGTCGAAGGAACTGTCGTCCGCGATATCTCCGTTGGCGAATCTCTCACCGTTGAACAACGACGCGGCGCAAGCGAATCGATCATTGATGTCTTGGCCCGCATTCATGCCGTTGATCTCGACGCCATCGGGCTCGCTGACCTGAGTCGACATGACGGTTACATCGAACGCCAATTGAAGCGCTGGTATGGACAGTTCGAAAGCTCAAAGACTCGCGACCTACCCGTGCTCGACCAAGTATTCGAATCACTCATGAGCGAAATCCCAGATCAGGGGCCGGCGACGATCGTGCATGGCGATTACCGACTCGACAACTGCATGATCGGCGATGACGGCTCGATTCGCGCGGTGCTTGACTGGGAGATCTGCACGCTTGGCGATCCGCTCGCCGATCTGGGTCTGCTCCAGGTGTACTGGAACGATCCCGACGATCCCCGGCCTGCGGCCGTAGGTGGGGCGACAACGCTTGACGGGTTCCTTCGTCGCGACCAATTAGTGGAACGCTACGCCCAAGTATCCGGTCGCGACTTGTCCAACATCGACTTTTACGTCGCGTTTGGCTACTGGAAGTTGGCCTGCATCATCGAAGGTGTGTATGCGCGCTACATCGGTGGAGCAATGGGCAATCGGGGAACACCCGGGGAGTTCGATTTTTTTGGCGAGCAAGTTGTGATGCTCGTCGAGTCGGCGCGCCAAGCCATCGGACGGCTCGAATGAGCGGCGTGTTCGGCGATGCTGAGCAGCCAGATCGAGCGATACCTGATGGTCGACTGTACGAGTTCGTCACCAATCCCGACCTTGATGGACCAGTACTTGTCGTCGTGCTCGATGGTTGGATCGACGCTGGTCTCGGTGCCAGTGCCGCGCTGGAAACCATTACCGCAAACTCCGCGCTCGAGTTGCTCGCCTTTTTCGATTCCGACCGCCTTCTCGATCATCGCGCTCGCCGCCCCACGATGCACATCGAAGATGGCATTCAGACCGGCTTGACCTGGCCGAGCATTGAGCTCAAGGCTGGTACCGATCTCGACGGAAACGACGTGGTTTTCCTAATCGGCGCTGAACCTGATCACCACTGGCGGGCATTCTCGGCATCAGTGATAGATCTCGCTATGGAACTTGATTGCCGCATGTGCATCGGGCTCGGCGCCTATCCGGCACCTGTCCCCCACACTCGACCCACCCGGATCGTCGCCACGACCGCTTCGCGAGAACTCGCCGAGCGCGTCGGCATCATCCACGGCCACATCGACGTTCCAGCTGGAATCCAAGCGGCAATAGAGGAGCAAGCCGCGAAGCTGCTCATGCCGTCGGTGGGATTGTGGGCGCAAGTTCCCCACTACGCCTCGGCAATGCCTTATCCCGCGGCCGGCGCCGCGCTGATCGAATCGCTGAACGACGTCGCCGGACTGAGATTCGGCACCGGTGGCCTCGTCGACGATGGCGTTGCCGCCCGATCACGCCTCGACGGACTCATTGCCGACAGCGACGAACATCAACAACTTGTGCGCCAACTCGAAGAGCAAGTCGACGCGATCGCTGCTAACGACCCAAACCTTCCCTCGGGAGACGAGCTGGCCGCTGAACTTGAGCGGTTCTTACGCGATCAGGATGACCGGTAGCCACCAACGACAGGCAGCACCGAGTGCCGCCTCCGATACTACGAGGGCGCCGGCCATCCTGCATGAGTTCGTCACGTTGGCGGCATTTGCCTAGTGGCAACCGGTCGGACATGGCGGATAGTTGGGAACCTGTTCGCTCGCGGGGGCCGGATTGTAAATCGTGACCGCGCCGGTCGGGTCGAACGCTTTACTAGGTTCAGTTGGCCATTCACCAGGTAGATACCGAGTCCCGCCGTTGACGTACTCCCACAAGCCCACACCCGGGCGTTCAATCTCATCTTGGCCAGCAACCGTCGGGTTCCACCAAACCTCGGTACCATCGTCAACGCCGACGTAATCGGGCTGCGGCCAATAGCCCTTATTGCCATAGGAGAGCGACGGCGCCGTAATCGCGTGTGTGGTCGGCGACGCGGCGAACAGCGCATCTTTGAAGTTTTGCGCCGTCACATTCGGGCCCATCCCCTGTAATACGGGGAAGAGCAACCCAGGATTAATGACTGACGTAGCCGCCGCTTGCTTCGAAGCGGCCTCGCTCCCGAAGAACCAGCGATAGAGGAACTTGGTGCCCGAGGTGTTTGGATCGGTCCGGGCGGCGCCGAAACTCACCCCGAAGGCATGTGCCCACTGCTTCTGGTCATACGTACGAGAAAATGCTGCGGTGTCGACCAGCACTGAACCAGTGACGATCCACTCGGGGAAGTATTCCTGCGTCGTCGCCGCGAGCGTGAGCGGTTGAGGGGCAATTGGATCACCGGAAAACAACACTGAGGTCACGCCAGCAGATTTCAACTTCGCAATGACGCCCGACGAATCGGTTTGGAGATCGACCGGAGATTTGTAGGCCACCCTTGCTGCAAGGGTCACGCCATTGTCTTTGAGATTTTGCTCGAAGACGTCCATCGCTTTCTCGCTATCAGCGCCAGTCGAGATGTACACCATGCCGAATGACCGCTTTTGGTTCTGCAATGTCGGGTCACCTGCATGACTTGCGTTTGCACCATTCAACTGCTTGCTGAGGTATTCAACGACATGTTCTTGTGCTTGCACGGGCAAGATGGTCAGTCCCCACAAATATGGCGATGCCTTGTCAAAGTAGTCATAGGTCGCGCCGGGGCCACAAGAGATACAAAGCACCTTGCGCGCAGCCAGTTCGTCGCCGAACGACGTCGCAAGAATGGGACCGCCGAATACGGCAAATGGCTTGATGTCTTCAGCGATGGTGTTTGCATCGGCACGAGCTGCGACCTCATCAGTTGAAGCGCCCGTCGCGACAAACGGGACGAGCTCAACTTTTCGGCCATAGGTCTCATAGAAGTAGTTGTAGAACTCCATCCACTTCTTCATGGTGTCGGCAACTTGGGCGTTGGTGTCTTCGACCTTGACCGCCGAGGTGATGTAATTCAAAACCGGGTCAGACTCTTGAGCTTGATAGAAGACAACCTTGATACTCGTAGCCGTTACACCCGTTGCCGTCGTTCCGCCATTGTCCCCAGAAAAGGGTGCGTAACATTGGCCGGCGAAGTAGCTCGGGTACATCAATCGGCCGGTTTCCGTGTTGCAGCGGGGTCCCCAGTTGATCGAGCCCGTAGTGCCGGCTGCTTGCGCGTCAGCCCATGAGACTGCGCCCGCACGAGTATTCGTGGCGACCGTGGTCGCCGTTGACGATGAGCCGCTGTCACTCTTACCGCCCTTCACGACGACGATTGCCGCGATGATGGCAACGACGGCCACGAGGGCGATGATCGGCCCAAATCGGCGCATTGCTCCTGATTTAGCGGGCGGGGACGAGCTGGCTTCCATAGTCATTCCTCCGTTGGTGACATCTGGCACACATAGTACCGACGCCGTCTCATCGGCGCCGAAAAAGTGGCACTAGCTCAGCGAGCCCCTGATCTGGCGATCACTGCTTCGGTATCGCCAAGGTACGAAGCGATGACTACCGGGTGGTGAAGCACAACGTCAGGTTCGCCCGAAGTAATGACCCGGCCTTGATCAAGGGCGATGAGGCGATCGGAAACTTCGGTGATCAATGGCATGTCATGTTCGATGACCACCATTCCAGAACCAAGAGTGTCACGAATACGCAACAACAATGGTGCCAGTGCCTCAGATTCGCGCTGGGCGATGCCACTCGATGGCTCGTCAAGCAGCACGACCGATGGTCGATGGGCAACTACACACGCTAGGTCGACGACCCGTCGCGATCCGGTCGACAGTTCGCGCACAAACTTGGTACGGAACGCTTCGAGTCCTAGAAGTCCAATGAGCTCATCAACCCGCCGGGCCACTTGGCGTTCCGAATCAAACGATGCCGGCATGTGCAAAGCCGAATTAATTGGATCTTTCACATCCACCCAACGATCCAGTGAAACTGCGATTGTCTCCTCGACAGTAAGCGCCGGGAATAGGCGAGCATCTTGGAACGAACGACCGAGACCGAGACGCGCGCGCCTGTCAGATCCGGCTCGAGTCACCTCATCGCGACCGATCCAAACTCGACCGGAATCGCTTCGGGTGAACCCTGAGATAATGTCGAAAATGGTGGTTTTTCCCGCTCCATTAGGACCAATAATGCCGACAACTTCGCCGGGCTCCACCGTCAACGACACGCCACCCACGGCTTGGATGCCGCCAAACCGAACTGCGACATCCTCAACCGTGAGCACCGGCCCCGTCGGAGTGACTGGCGTAGTCGGAGAAGCGACATCGTTTTGTTCGGACCGATCTCTAACTCGGCCGATCTCGCTGCGCTTCTCAAGCTCACGATCGCCGATATCAGACTGATGAACACCAACCTCGGCATCAACTGCCGCAGCTCCTTCGAGGAAGACCGAACGCAAAATATCGGGTCGCGCCAGAAGTTCCGCGGTCGGACCATGGAACTTGATCTCACCTTTTTCCATAAAGAACGCCGTCTCGGCAATCGTCAAGGCGAGATTGACTGACTGCTCAACCACGATCACCGTGGTGCCTTGGGCGCGGATCGCCTCAACGATTGGCAGAAGCTGCTCAACGATCACCGGTGCAAGGCCAAGGCTGAGTTCATCAATGAGTAGCAGCCGTGGCCGCGCCAAAAATGCCATACCTAAGGCGAGCATCTGTTGCTGTCCACCCGACAAATTCGCGGCCGGCTCTCCTAATCGGGAACGCAATACAGGAAACAGCTCAAGTACTTCTTCGGTGCGTTCAGCGACTCGTTCGGTCTTCCGTCGATCGAGCCAACCTGCCACCCGAAGGTTTTCTGCCACCGACAAACTCGGGAACACGCCTTGGCCACCCGGAACCGATGTGATGCCGTGTGCTGCGACTTCATTAGGTGGCGCATGAGTGATGTCTCGGCCGTCAAAAATTACGGCACCCTTATCGGCCTCGACCACTCCGCAAATTGCTTTGAGGAGGGTCGACTTGCCTGCCCCGTTGGTCCCAAGGAGCGCAACAATCTCGCCTTCGTCAATCTCAAAATCGACATCAAAAAGGACCTGAACGTTGCCGTAGAAAACTTGCAAACCTCGGACTAACAAAAGTTTCACTCGGCCTTGCCTACGTTCGTAGAGCACTTCGGAACGCGCCGCGGCCATTGTCCAAACTTGCTTGATGTCGCGATCAATAACTCGACCCGCAGACGCAATAACCAACCCGCCGATCAAAAACACGGGAGTCATCACCAGCATCCCGATTTCGATACTGATCGAATCGGCAATCGCACCAACGACCGGAAGGATAAGCAAACCGGGGATTACCCAAATCGCGCCCATAGAGAACCCGAGCGATCGAGCGCGGGCTGGAATCGCCAGCGCCAATGCGGCGAAGACCCCCGGACCAACAATGGCGAGCGATGCTGAGATTCCCATGTTCGCGAGAACTCCAACCCAGAGGTACGGCGAAAGCGCGAAGATCGCCGCCATCACTGCCGTTATGCACGAAGTCAAAGCGATAAATCGGATAAGCAAACCAGGGTCACGCATCACCAACTTGGTTCCAATGCGAGCACCGATGACGAGGCCAAAGATTTGGGCTGGTTCAGCCGCCGAGGCCACCCACCCACGTTGCACTGAATCAAGCCCGAACTTTTGCTCGTACAACAACGCGGCTAGTGACGAAAACCCGATTAGTGCTGCGGCAAGAAAGGGCATTGCGTAGAAGATCCGCCGAAGGCTTTCGATCTTCCAAACCATTCGCCATCCTTCAGCAAATGACGGCGGCGGTTCCTCGGTGAGCAACGCATCGGTAACACCCATCGCTAAGCGTTCCTGCATGCCACGACTTGGTTCGGTCAACTTGAGACCAAGCAACACCAAGATAAACAACGGAATCGCAAATACGATGAACGGTGCCCGCCAACCCAACCATGCCGCGAGCAGTCCCGCACAAATCGGTCCGATTAGCGCACCCAGGGCATTAGCGCCGCGATGGAAAGAAAATACGCGTGTACGGGAATTGATCGGGAACCAGTCTGCGATTAGCGAGTTGTGAGTCGGGCCGACGGTCGCTTGACCAACGCCGGAACCAGCGCGCATCAGTGTCAGCATCCAAATCGAAACCGCCAAACCCGTTCCTACCGAGAATGCGGCAAACACCGCTGCGCCGATCAACATCAACCGCGTCCGCCGGTAGCGGTCCGCCAATTGCGCGATTGGCACTTGCAGTGACAGCCCGAGCAGCGCAGCCACCGCCACGAGCGAAAGAATCCCTTGATTCGACATGTTGAACGCATCGCGAATATTCGGAAGCAAAAGGCCAAATGCCGTGCGGTCCATCTCATCGACCATGCTCAGCCCAAACAAGATCATCAGGCCATAGACCGGCCCTCCGCCAGCGAGATCAGTGAGCCATGCACCGGGATGCCGCAACGCGCCGCGAAGGCGCAGATGCCAGGGCCCCATGTCGCCAGGGTTGAGCGACGGCATCGGGATCATTGCGTCACCGTCGACGGTGATTGATCAAGACCACTAGTCGCGCTGCTCTCAATGGTGGCTTGTACGTGCTCGATCAGTTTGGGATCGGGGTCATCGCCGGGTGGGGCACTATCAGCCAACAGGCTCGGGACAACAATGTCTCGACGCTTTGCAACCCATCGCAATGCGCCGTCGCGGAGTCGGTACACCAAATCCCCCAGGCCGCCGGGCAACACCAACAGCACCAGCAAAACACCAACTGAAGTGGCGAGCGATTGCCACTGGGGACCGGGCAAAAACCATTGGCCGCCTCGGAGGTAAAACGCACCGAGTGCCGCACCAATCATCGACCCTAAGCCGCCAACTACTGCGGAGGTGAATACCACGAGACTTTCTCCAGGGCCGTAGACATTCTCGGTAAATGCCTGGAGGAGATGCACGAGTAGGCAACCAGCAAATGCGGCAAGAAATCCAGAGATTGCAAATGCCGTCAGCTTCGCACGCACCACATTGATCCCAAATGCTTGCGCGCCGCGCTCATTTTCCCGCAACGCAAGCAACACTCGGCCGGTCCGACTATGGCGTATCCCTTGCACCGCGAGCACCACAACTACCAAGCATCCCAAACACAAGTAGTAATAGGACGCTTGTGCCGTCAGATCAAAAACTCCAAACAATTTCGGACGTGAGACCCGACCATCAGGGATCCAACGAAAGTATTGGCGGTTGAGTAAGAAACTCGTTGTAGCCATCGCGAACGCGAGAGTGGTCACCGCGAGGAACAAACCGCGCAATCGAAGCGCCGGCAGCCCAACCACCACGGCAACGACTGCACCGACCAATCCCGCGCCAAATAACGCAATCCCCAAGTCAAGGTGCCAAGTCTGAGTCATGTACGCGCCAGTAGCGGCACCAAACGCCACGAAAGACATCTGCCCTAACGACACTTGCCCCGCCCATCCGGTGAGCACCCCAACCGACATCGTGATGATCACAAAAATCACCACCGCACTTGCCTTGACCAAGTTCCCAGTGCTGCCAGCAAGAAACTGCGGAACCGCAAGCAGCAATGCACCAACGACGAATGCGCCAGCCCACCGCACGATCCGAACCTCGGGCAATGTGCGCAGTTCGCGTGGGAGCGGCCGAACTTCGTCAGCCGCCTGCCAACTCGAAGCCGAGTCAGTCTCGACCCGGGTCGCACCAATCTTGCGAGCCAGTAGCGAGACAACTACTACGACAGCCAAAATCGGATCGATGAGACCCGGATCGGTTTCGTTCCAACGGATCCCTTGTTCCAAGATGCCTAACGCAATCGCCGCTAAGGCGATCGTCGGCAGGTCTGTCAGTTTGCCCATCGTGAGCGCGGCGAGTGCCGTGAGCAGCACGGTGAAACCAAACGAGGGTAAAACCGGAAGACCAAGTATCCCGGCCTGCAGAAACACGCCAACGAAAGACAATGTGGCAGCAACGGCCCACACCACAGTTTGAAGCCGCTTTACTGGCACGCCGAGGAGACTGGCGCGATCAGCCCGTTCCGCGCTCGCCCGAATCGCGATCCCGATGTTGGTGGATCGCAGCATCACCGCAACCGCAATCAGCGCAATCGGCGCCACAATCAGCGCGACCAAATGGTCCGAACTGAACACAATTGGTTGAATCTCAAATCGAAACGACAGCGGGAAGTGAACCGCCGTCGAAGTTGGACGTTCTCCCCAAAGTGAGGGAATAAAAATCGCGCCGACGGCTAGAAGTTGCGACAGGCCAATCGTCGCAACCGTGAGGATCAATCGCGGTGCACGAAAGAATCGGCGGATGATGGCAAGCTCGACCACGCTTCCCAAAACAATTGCAGCCACAAGGCCGAGGCTGACCGCAAGAAAGTAATTCAGGCCGCCATAAATCACGAGTGAAACAGTCAGGACTGTGGGAGCGACTCCGAGTTCGCTTTGTGCGAAGTTCAAAATCCGATTGGCTCGGTAAATCAGGCCCATTCCCACGGCAACCAACGCACCGAGAAGACCCAAGATCAAACCCTGGAACGCAACTCCTGCTGGCTGCGGGAAAAAGATGAGTTGCAGCGCGATCACCGCAGCGGCCGGACCGACCATGCTCACACTCATTCGTGCGCGTGGCGACTCAAGTGCTGCGACCAACCAGAATCCCCCGTCTGTTCCAGTCCGGTCTCTCGACCGGATACCTTACGGAATCAACTACCAGCACTTTGGCGCTGGCCTGTTTGCTGACAGTAGTGCGTTGCAGCGTTTCATGAGCGCCCAATGGCCCGGGACAAGAATCGATGATGAGGAGTCAGCTATGAAGGTAGACGGAGGTATCGGCATAGGACTTGGCCTTGCAGAAACGGCGACGGCCGCGAGCGAGTCCGAAGCAGCGGGCTACGACGGACTTTGGTCGGTTGAAACATCCCATGATCCGTTCTTTCCATTAGTGACCGCTGCCGAACATACCGACCATATTGAGCTCGGCACAGGGATCGCCGTTGCATTTGCTCGCAACCCAATGAACTTGGCATCTATCGCCTATGACTTGCACTCGTTGTCTCAAGGTCGCTTCATCTTGGGCCTCGGGTCACAGATCAAACCGCATATCACCAAACGCTTCAGTATGGAATGGTCACACCCCGCACCGCGCATGCGCGAAATGATCCTGGCGATTCGCGCAATTTGGGACTGCTGGAACAACGGCACTGCACTGGACTTTCGCGGCGAGTTTTATTCCCACACCCTGATGACGCCTTTTTTCAACCCCGGACCAAACCCTTTCGGAACTCCAAAGATTTTCCTCGCCGGTGTAGGCCAACTCATGACCGAAGTCGCCGGCGAAACGTGCGACGGATTTTTGTGTCATGCATTCACTACCGAGCAATACCTCCGTGAAGTGACCTTGCCGTCGCTCCAAAAGGGACTTGATCGATCGGGTCGCACCCTTGCCGACATTGAGATTTCCGGTCCAGCATTCGTCGCAACCGGAACCAACGACCAAGAAATCGAAGCCGCAATACAAGGAATTCGACAACAAATTGCGTTCTACGGATCAACACCGGCATATCGCGGCGTGCTTGAACTCCATGGCTGGGGCGACTTGCAGGCTGAGCTTAATTCGTTGTCCAAGCAGGGCGAGTGGACCACCATGGGCACCTTGATCGACGATGACATGCTCGATGCGTTCGCAATTGTTGCGTCGCCAGAGGATCTCGGAGCCAAGCTCCATAGTCGCTATGGAGACATCGTCGATCGAATAAGTTTTTACGCTCCCTACCGGAGCGATCCCGACCGATGGCAGGCAGTTATGTCATCGATCAAGGCTCCGTAGCTGCTCACACCACAATGTTGATGAGCTTGGGTGGCTTTGCGATGATCTTGCGAGGCGGCCCGGTGAGGAACGGCTGCACTTTGTCCGACGCCAACGCCAGCGCCTCGGCATCAGTTTCGTTGATCTCGGCTGACACCTCGATACGGTCACGAACCTTGCCATTTACCTGAACCACCATGGTCATCGTCTCGACCGCAAGCATTGCTTTATCCGCTTTGGGCCAGGACTGTTCATGGATGTGCGCAGGTCGCCCGCTTCCCGAATCGGGAGCATGGCGCTGCGACCAAAGCTGCGCCGTAATATGCGGCGCCATCGGAGCCATCAGCAACAACAGGGTGTCGAGCGCTTCATCGAGTGTCGCAGTTCGACTGCCTTCGTCGGCGAGCACATACCGATTCAACACATTGACGAATTCCATGTAGGCCGCCACCGCCGTGTTGTAACTCCAACGCTCATAGTCGTCGGTTACCCGAGCGATCAGCCGATGAGTGGCTTTTTGAATATCGACATCAACCGGCAACGCGTCACGAGTTACCGAAGGCGCAGCGCCTACTACGTCGCCATTTGCCAATCGCCACAAGCGCTGCAGGAATCGAGCCGTGCCGTCGATCGAGACACCTTCCCAATCGACGTCATCCTCGGGAGGCCCGACAAACAGATGCGCGAGTCGCAATGCATCGGCACCCTCCCGATCAAGGATCTCTTCGGGTGCAACCAGGTTCCCTTTGCTCTTCGACATTTTGTCGCCATCAAGTCGAATCATCCCTTGCGTGAATAACCGCGAAAACGGCTCGCGTAGCGACGGTGGCGCAATGCCGAGGTCCGAAAGGGCCTTGGTGAAAAACCGCGCGTACATGAGATGCAAAATCGCGTGTTCGACCCCGCCGATGTATTGATCAACAGGCATCCATGAATCAGTCGCAGCAGATGAAAATGGTTCGTCGTGGTTCCACGGATCGGTGAAACGGAGGTAATACCAAGATGAATCAACGAAAGTGTCCATCGTGTCAGTTTCACGTCGCGCCGGAGCAGCGCACGACGGGCAAACTGTGTTCAAAAACTGCGCGTGGAGTTGCAGCGGCGATTGACCGGTCGGCGCAAACTCGACATCGTCAGGGGCAAGCACTGGCAATTGATTGTCGGGAACCGGCTGGATTCCGCAATCATCGCAATAGATCACTGGTATCGGGCAGCCCCAAAACCGCTGTCGCGATAACAACCAATCCCGTAAACGATACTTCGTCGACCCCGTGCCTAGGCCGTGTTCTTCGAGCCAGGATATTGCCGCCTCAACACCATCATTCTTGCCCATTCCATCGAGCCAGTCGCTGTTGATGTGCACGCCTTCGCCGGTGAACGCTTCGCCATTCCAGTCATCCGGTGGCTCGATCGTTCGGATGATCGGCAGTCCGTGGAGCGTCGCGAAATCCCAATCTCGCTGGTCTTCGCCGGGAACCGCCATGATCGCACCGGTGCCGTACCCCATGAGGACGTAATCGGCGAGATAGAGCGGTACAGGCCTTTGCGTAAATGGGTTAAGTACATAGGAACCGGTAAATACGCCGCGTTTGTCCAGGCCTCCTTCAGACTTCATGCGATCGACATCGCTTGTCTCACCGACTCGCAACACGAACGCTTCAACCTCGTTCCGATGCTCGGCAGTTGTCACCATCGCAACCATGGGATGCTCTGGTGCCATGACCGCATAAGTCATGCCAAAACTGGTGTCCGGTCGCGTAGTGAACACTGCAACTGATCCGACACCAACTTGGGGATGTCCATCAACATCCACCACATCCATCGCGAACTCCGCGCCATGGGATCGACCGATCCAATTGCGCTGCATGATCTTCACTCGCTCGGGCCAATCAAGATCATCGAGGTCATCGAGCAATTGATCGGCGTAATCGGTGATCTTAAAAAACCACTGCTCAAGATCACGTTTCTCGACTACTGCGCCTGACCGCTCTGCAGTGCCATCAGCGAGTACCTGTTCATTCGCAAGCACCGTCTGGTCGACAGGATCCCAATTAACCGGCGCATTCTTTCGATACGCAAGGCCCGCTTTGAGAAATTGCAAGAAGATCCATTGCGTCCACCGGATGTAATCCGGATCATGACTTTTGACCTCTCGTCGCCAGTCATACACCGAACCGATTCGGCTAATCGATTGTCGGAGCATCTCAATGCGCTCATCGGTAAATGGGCGTGGATGAACTCCCGTCTTGATCGCAGCATTTTCAGCCGGCAGCCCGAACGAGTCGAAACCCATTGGGCTCAATACCGCGTAGCCATTCATCGTCCGATAACGCACGATGAGGTCACCGAAGGTGTAGTTACGCACGTGGCCCATATGCGCTGCCCCGCTCGGGTAGGGATACATGCACAACGTGTAATAGTGCGGCCGCGGGTCGTCATTTTCGACTTGGTAAGTACCCCAGTCTTGCCAGCGGACCTGCCACGCTGCTTCGATCGCCTGCACGTCATAGGGCTCTGCCATGACCGCATGGTACTGACGGCGACGTTCGCGACGGTAACCCGCGGCGAACTCCATCAACACGGTCTTGGCGAAATCCCTAACCATGTCGATTCGACCGCATTGAAGCAGCTGGTAAGGTCACTGGTCCTGATGGGGCTATAGCTCAGTTGGTAGAGCGCTTCCATGGCATGGAAGAGGTCAGGAGTTCGATTCTCCTTAGCTCCACTTAGCGCTGCGGCGCGCGCCTCATCACCGAAGTTCAGGCGCGGGCGACTCTTCGGCTTGCAATGAGACGTCACCGACAGAATCAGTTTCGGTTTCGCTGGCCCAGGAAAGTCGCGGGACATCAGCCCAAAGGCGTTCAAGTTCGTAATATGCCCGCGCCTCATCAAGCATCACATGGACCACAAAATCGCCGTAATCAAGCAGGACCCATCGCAGCGAGTCAAGCCCTTCGACTCGTAATGGACGCGGGCCGCCTTCGGCATGAAGGCGTTGTTCGACTTCTTCGGCCACACTTCGCACTTGGCGCGCATTTCTTCCGCCAGTGATGACGAAGTATCCGGTGATCGACAACACGTCACCAACGTCGAGCAACAACGTCTGCTCATCGGTCTTCGATGCCGCTGATCGCGCCGCGATCCGCGCCCACTCCAAAACCATCTCGCTAGAAACCTGCACCCGCTCAGCCACCTCGAACCCCGCCAGCTTTCTTAGTCACCGTAGTTTTCGTGGTTGTCGGTTTCGTTGAAGTCGTCGAAGCGAAAACTGTTGTTGTCGTAGTTTGGCCTGCTCCAGCGCCAACGCCAGTTCCTTCCGTCGACGGCAGTCCAATCGCATCGGTTCCTACTATGACCATGATGTCGACAGAATCGCCGGTATCACCGCTCATCACAATCTCGCCAACACCGAGAGCTGCCCGAAGTTGCTCGGCTCGCTGACGCTGCAGTTCATCGGTGATGATGAACTGCGTCGCGGTCACCCCAAAAGTTGATGCGTTTCCAATGGTCTCGATCTGCGCGCCATTGGCCGCCAAGCTGAGCGCGGCGGCAAGTCCGTGATCAAGCTTTCCGGTGCCGTCCAATACCCGTAGTCGAGGGCGTGAACCAGGTGGTGCCGCAGTCGGAAACGGTACTGACCGAGCGACCAGCGCGTTCACTTCGTCGGTGATTGGCACGAATACCCCGGCATACATGTCGGGTCTTGATTGCACCTTTACTGGCAAGACCGAATAGGTCACTTGGTCGGACGCTAAGGCACGAAGAAACCGTCCGGGCCCCGTTTCGGACTCGCCCGGAACTGCGTCGGGGCTCCCATTGGCCGCCACCTTGGTTAGCCATGCCCCCCAAAATGCTTCCTGCCGCAGAAGTCGATTGGTATCGCTTTCCGCGTAATTCCCAGCGAGGAGATAGGCACCGACTCGGTCGGGCGCTAGTTCGAGTGGACCGCGAGGAAATACTTCGCCGTTGGCGTTCACGTTGTCAGGATTCGCGACCGTTATGGCACCAACCGGCGAAACGAGGTCCTCCCAATTGGAACGGTTCACCACCGTGACTGAACCCGCATCAATCCCGAGGACCGAATCGAGCCCTGCCTTCAATCCTGGTGCACCTCCGGCGGCAAACGCGTCAGTCAGCGTTTGGTAATCCGGCAAGTTCGGGACTCGCGTTGACGCCGGAATAAAAATCACCGACCCAGCGCCGTCGCTCGTCAATGACATCATCGCGACGCTCGAGAGTTGTCCGAGGTCAGAGACCGAAGCGAGTGAACCGGTGGGCGTCGGTTCGACTGCCGCTTCCCATCCTGGCTTGGCTGGGTCACTCGGAGAAAGGATCAATCGGCCGTTGTCGCTTTGCAACACCACTCGTGCTCCGAAATACATCAAGACGGGGACACAAGTGATGAGCACCACCAACACGATTGGAAAACCAATCCGCCACCAAGCGCGCTCACGTTCAAGACTCGGCGTTGGAGCGAGTGGCTCACTCAGGTCAAGCAATTCAACGAGCGTGCTTGCAACCGCAGGCTGTGCATCCTCGTCAGCCTGGACGCCGGGGTCGTCAACTGGGGTCGTCATGTTGATGTCCCGCACAGAAACTGTCGATCGAGAGCAAGCGAATAGGTCATCAGAAGCCGTCACGATAGAGGCCACGCTCAGCGATGACCGCAATCGTTGCATCCGGGACCAAAAAATCGAGCGGTCGACCATCGAGAATTCGAGCTCGCAGGTCGGTGCTTGAAACCTCAAGTCGAGGTACTTGCACTCGTTCAACGTCCCAGCCCGGTGGAAGGTCGCCACCGAAACCCGGGCGCTCCACCACCACCACTTGCGATCGCTTCTTGATGTCCTCAATCCGTTCCCACGTATCGAGGCCGGCCGCGGCATCTTGCCCCACGACGACAAACACCTGCCGAGATGCATCCTCATCGAGCAATTCGTTGATCGTGTCGATAGTGAACGAGTCGCCACCTCGGCGAAGTTCGATGTCAGATGCTTCGATGCCATCGAAGTCAGCGACGGCAGCAATCACCATCGCCAATCGATCTTCCGGCGCACTCAGTGGGCGACTTCCTGCCTTTTGCCATGGGTGATTTGCGACGGTCAGCAGCAACCGATCAAGGCGAAGTTCGTGACGAACGTTGACCGCAGCAACGAGATGCCCAATATGAGGCGGATCAAAGGTCCCCCCGAAGATGCCAACGCGCTCGCCAGTCCCGTAGGTCACCGCTGGAGTGTAGAAGCCTTCCGAGCGGGGCGAATGGCACCCAGGTGCCGTTGTCACAGCGACAGTTGACCTAGTTATGTATCAATTCTTTGCGCAATCGTGCCGATACCGCAGTATGTGGGTGACGAAAGTCACCAGATTCTGAGGAATCCTTTGGCTCCATTTGGGGCTGAACACAGTGTCCGACCTGGTCTGCCACATTGGCCACGGACATGCTCAC
>Ga0194055_10001814_pt1 | contig 17200 bp, 19 predicted proteins | sample SepL449m_MetaG_FD_155482 | JGI IMG/M metagenome (GOLD analysis project Ga0194055, IMG submission 155482) | Anoxic zone freshwater microbial communities from boreal shield lake in IISD Experimental Lakes Area, Ontario, Canada - Sep2016-L442-9m | ecosystem: Environmental > Aquatic > Freshwater >...
GGCGGAATCGCCGCTGCCCCCGAGAAGGAGTTTCGACATGCCTGAGGCGTACGTCATCGACGCGGTCCGCACCGCGGTCGGCAAACGCAACGGCTCGCTGGCCGGAATCCACCCCATCGACCTCGGCGTGCACGCATTCCGTGGGATCTTCGAGCGCAACGACGTCGACCCCGCCGCGGTGGACGACGCCATCGTCGGCTGCGTCGACGCCGTCGGGGGCCAGGCCGGCAACATCGGCCGGCTCACCTGGCTCGCTGCGGGCTACCCGGAGGAGGTGCCCGGGGTCACCGTGGACCGGCAATGCGGTTCGAGCCAGCAGGCGATTTCCTTTGGCGCCCAGGCGATCATGGCCGGCACCGCCGACCTGATTCTGGCCGGCGGGATGCAGAACATGAGTCAGATCCCCATCTCGTCGGCGATGATCGTCGGCAGGGAGTTCGGATTCACCACCCCGACGGCCGAATCCAAGATGTGGCTGGAACGCTACGGCGACCAGGAGATCTCCCAGTTCCGCGGCGCGGAGATGATCGCCGAACGTTGGGACATCTCCCGCGAAGACATGGAGCGCTGGGCTTTGGCGAGCCATCAGCGCGCATTCGCCGCGATCCAGGGCGGTCACTTCGCAGGCGAGATCGTGCCGGTCGACGGCTTCGCTGTTGACGAAACACCAAGGCAGACAACGCTGGAGAAGATGTCGGCGCTGTCGACGCTGAGCGAGGGTGGTCGGATGACGGCGGCGGTGGCCAGCCAGATCTCCGACGGGGCCAGCGCGGTGCTGCTTGCCTCCGAACAGGCGGTCAAGGACCACGGCTTGGCGCCGCGGGCGCGCATTCACCACATGAGCTGCCGCGGTGCCGATCCGGTGCTGATGCTGACCGGACCGATTCCGGCCACCCGTTACGCGCTGGACAAGACCGGGCTGTCGATCGACGACATCGACGTCGTCGAGATCAACGAGGCGTTCGCACCGGTCGTTCTGGCCTGGCTCAAGGAGACCGGTGCCGACCCCGCCCGGGTTAATCCCAACGGCGGTGCGATCGCCCTCGGTCATCCCCTGGGTGCAACGGGTGCAAAGCTTTTCGCCACCATGCTCAATGAACTGGAGCGCACCGGCGGCCGGTATGGCCTGCAGACCATGTGCGAGGGCGGGGGCACGGCGAACGTCACGATCATCGAGCGGTTGTAGAGCCGTGCGGCCGATCACACAGATCTCGTCACGCGAGGTCTACCGCAATGACTGGATCATCCTGCGGGAAGACCGGATACGCCGGCCGGACGGGTCGACGGGAATCTACTCGGTGGTCGACAAGCCGTCGTATGCGCTCGTCATCGCCGCCGACGCCGATCGCTTGCGGCTGGTCGAGCAATACCGCTACCCGCTGGGAATGCGACGGTGGGAATTCCCCCAGGGCACCGCTCCGGGATTGGCGAACATGGAGCCCACCGCGCTGGCGGTGCGGGAACTGCGCGAGGAGACCGGACTGACCGCGGGCACGATGACGATCCTGGGACAGCTGGATCTGGCCCCCGGGATGACCAGTCAACGCGGATTTGTCTTCCTGGCCACCGATGTCCGCGAGGGAGATCCCGACCGGGAGCATGAGGAGCAGGACATGCGCAGCGCGTGGTTCACCCGCGATGAGGTTGAGGACATGATCCGGTCCGGTGAGATGACCGACGCGCAGTCCATCGCCGCCTACGCTCAACTGTTGCTCGCCGAGAGATCAGCGCGTCTCTAAACGATTGTCGCCCGCAGGAAGTGGCCGATGCTGAGTAGGTGTGTTTGCATCATGATGTCATGCTCTGATGTTATGATGCGCGAGTGCGTACGACGCTGAACATCTCCGATGATCTGCTTGCCGAAGCCAAGATGGTTGCCGCCCGGACGCACCGCTCGATCGGCGCGGTTGTCGACGACGCGCTTCGGGTGCTGCTCAGGCAGGAGAGTCCGGAACCGGCCGGGCGCGCGTGGACGTTTCCCACTGGCGGCGCCGGCGGCCTGCAGCCCGGCGTGAATCTGGACGACAACGAAGCGCTGGCCGACCTGCTCGGTGACAATGCTCTGTCCTGACGTGAACGTGCTGCTGTACGCGTTTCGCCGCGACAGCAGCGATCATGAGCGATACGCGCACTGGCTCCAGGACGCTATGACCGGAGCCGAACCCGTCGGCGTCAGCGAACTCGTCCTGTCCGGGGTGGTGCGCCTGGCGACCAATCACCGGGTCTACCGGCAGCCCAGCAGCATCGCCGAGGTTCTGGGCTTCTGCATAGCGGTGCGCTCGGCTCCCGCCGCCGTCCCGTTGCGACCCGGGGCCAAACACTGGCAGATCTTCGCCCAGCTCTGCCAGGCCACCTCCGCCACCGCCAACCACGTGCCCGACGCGTACCACGCGGCACTGGCCCTGGAGAACGGCGCCACCTGGATTACCAACGATCGCGGGTATGCCCGATATCCGAACCTGCGGTGGCGCACCCCGCACGATTTCAGCTGATCTGTGCCGCCGCCGCCTGCAGGTGCTTGACCGCGTCGGTGACGATGCGCTCGATCAACTCGGCGCACGAGGGCAGATCATCGATGATGCCGGTCACCTGGCCCGAGGCCAGCACGCCGGCGTCGGTGTTGCCGTCGACCAGGCCGGCTTTGAGCAGCATCGGTGTGTTGGCCGCCATCAGGACCTGCGACCAGGTCAGCTCCTTGCCGTGCCGCATGGCCATGCCGTCGCGGATCAGCGCCGGCCAGCTCATCTGCGAAAGCTTCTTGAACTTGGCGGCGTTGACCACCGCTGCGGTAAAACCCTTTACCCGCGAACCGCTTTCGAGATTCTCGACCAGGCCGGTCCGCAATACCCGATGCGGCATGCCGTCCACCCGTGTCGATACCACCGTGCCGTCCAGGGCCGCTTTCAGGTAACGCTGTTTGACCGCTTCGGGGACCGTCGAGTCCGACGTCAGCAGGAAACGGGTGCCCATGGCGACGCCGGCGGCACCGTAGGACAGGGCTGCGGCCAGGCCGCGTCCGTCGAAGAATCCGCCGGCGGCGACCACAGGGATGTCCACTGCGTCGAGGACGGACGGCAGCAGCAGAGTGGTCGCGACCGGCCCGGTGTGGCCGCCGCCCTCACCGCCCTGAACGATCACCGCATCGGCGCCCCACCCCGCGACCTTCTTGGCGTGTTTGGCAGCCCCGACCGACGGGATGACCACTGCCCCAGCCTCCTTCAGGCGGGCGATGAGTTCCGGTTTGGGAGCCAGCGCGAAGGACGCCACTTTGACGCCCTCGCGGATCATCAGGTCGACGCGATCGCCCGCGTCGGAGGCGTCGGCACGGATGTTGACGCCGAACGGCCGATCAGTGGTGGCCTTGACTTTGGTTATGGCCGTTGCGAGTTCGTCGATCGTCATGGTCGCCGAGGCGAGGATGCCCAGCCCGCCTGCATTCGCGGTGGCCGACACCAAACGTGCGCCGGCGACCCATCCCATCCCGGTCTGCACCACCGGATGCTCAATGCCGACCAATCGGGTCAGGACGGTGTGAATGCGAGGCGTCATTGCTTGATCTCCTTGTCACGCAGAGACTTCGGATCCAGAGTGCGGATCAGGTCGAGTTCGTCCCCGGTCGGAAGCCGGGTGGCGGGGGCATCGTCGAGGCCGTGAACTTCGAAGGCGGTGTTGTCCCCGATCTCGGCCGGCTCGACACCGGGGTGCAGGGACATGGCGCGCATGGTGTGGTCGGGACCGTTGAAGTCAAATACGCCAAGGTTGGTGATGACCTGGTTGACGTTGACGAAGCGGTAGGCCGGGTTGCCCGGATCGATCTTGTCCCAGCCGATGCCGGACACCACGTCGACGGCGTCGCAGAAGACCCGTGTGGAGTGGCTGCCGACCCAGTAACTGGTGGCGTGGTTGATGGTGTTGCCCGGTGCTCCGCGAACGCCGAACATCTGGCGGGTCGGATGCTGCAGCGGACCGAAGGCCGACAGGTTCTGGTTGCCGAACCGGTCGATCTGATTGGCGCCCATGACCACATGGCGCCGGCCCCAGGCCAGCGTCTCGAAAACCCGGCCGAAGGGCATCCAGCCCTCCACCGCCCCGGGTGCGCCGATCGCCGGTGTGTCGGCCAGCAGCTGGGCCTCGCCGTCGGTCAGCAGGATGTCGGGGGCGAACGTCAGCCTGGCCAGCCGCGCACCGATGGACGCCATCGTCGTCATCGGGCTCACCATGATCTCGCCGGCGTCCCGGAACAGGTCGGCGCACGCGACGGCGCACACTTCGGCACGGCTCACCTGGATCACTGGGCCTCCTTCTTGGCCGCCGCAAATCGGCGCACTGCCGCTTGGTAATCCGCTTCGCTGCCGGACAGGTAGGTGGCGACGAACTCCGCCCACGAGGCCTCGTCGGCGGCGGCCTGGGCGTAGTGGCGCTGAAACTTCTCGTCGCGGCCGTAATCCGGTGCCGCGGTGGTAAAGTGCGCGCCGCCCGGGGCCTCGACCACATGGTCGACCATCATCCGGTTAACCAACAGTGCTTGCGGGGGAACGGCGTTCACCAGGTCCTCGGTCGAGACCACCTTTTCCACCGAGAGGAAGCGACGGTCCGCCGCCATCAGGAACAGATCGTCGAAATACGGGTCGATGCCGGTGTAGGCGGCGTTGCCGTGTTTGTCACCGAGGTTCAGGTGGGCGAAGGCGGCGTCGAGTCGCAGCGCGGGCATCGCGATCAGCTCTTCTTCGTTGTAGGGCGAACGGATGGTCTTCAATTCCCCGTCCCAGAAGTCCGGCACCGAACTGCCCAGCCCCGCGCGGGTGGGTAGGAACGGCAGACGCTGTGCGGCGGCGTGTAATCCGCTGCGCAACATGCCCTCGTCCATCTCCCGGGCCACGATCGCCCCGGTGGTGCGGGCGCGGGAGAACCACGGGTCGTAGAACGGCGGGGAGTCCAGCGAGACGAATCCGTAGTAGACCTTGGCCACCTTGCCGGCCGAGCAGAGCAGTCCGAGGTCGGGTCCGCCGTAGGTCACCACAGTGAGGTCGGTGACGGCGGTGCGCAGCAATGCGCGAACGAAGGCCATCGGCTTGCGGCGCGATCCCCACCCGGCGAGGCCGATGGTCATGCCGCTGCTGATCTCGCTGACAGCAGCATCGAGCGTCGTGCGTTTGTCCCTCATCTGCCCGACTTCTTCGTGCCGGCGAAATCGTCACGCAGCTCATCCGACACACCGGACAGGTTCAGCTCGAAGGTGAAACCCTGCTCCATCCGGTAGCTCGCGTTGACCCTTTGCGGGTCAATGAAATTGAGCGCCTCCTTGGCGGCCCGGATCACCCGGGTGTCTTTGGTGGCGATGCTGCGGGCCACCCGCAGGGCGGCCTCGTCGAGTTCGGCGCGGGGCACCACTTCGTGAACCGAGCCGAACTGGTGCAAGGTCGCTGCGTCCACCGTGGCTGCGGTGAAGAACAACCGGCGCATCATGTGCTGGGGAACCAGCCGGGACAGGTGCGTCGCCGCGCCCAGTGCGCCGCGTTCCACCTCCGGCAGGCCGAAGGTGGCGTCGTCGGATGCCACGATCACGTCGGCGTTGCCCACCAGCCCGATTCCGCCGCCGACGCAGAACCCGTTGACCGCGGCGACCACCGGAACCGCGCACTCGTAGACCGCCCTGAAGGCTTCGAAGCAGCCGCGGTTGGCATCGATCAGCGCGGTGAAGCCGACGGTGCGCTGCATCTCCTTGATGTCGACGCCGGCGTTGAACCCGCGGCCCTCCGCCCGCAGGACCACCACCCGGGTCGTCATGTCGCGACCCGCCGCGGTGATCGCGTCGGCGAGTTCGAACCACCCGCGCGACGGAATGGCGTTGACCGGCGGGTAGTCGACGGTCACCGCGACGATGCCCGGTTCGGTGGTGGCGGAGGTGATCGGCATGGCTCTCCTAAGCAAGCACTTGCTTGGTAGGCTAGCACGGTGGATCTGGACCTGGGCGGACTCGTCGTTCTCGTGACCGGCGGTGTGCGCGGCGTCGGCGCGGGCATCAGCGAGGTCTTGGCCGGGCAGGGGGCCGTGGTGATCACCTGCGCGCGCCGCGCCGTCGAGGGCCTGCCCTATGAGTTCCACAGTTGCGATGTCCGCGACCCCGAGGCGGTCGGGGTGATGGTCGACGCCATCGTGGAGCGACACGGCCGGCTCGACGTCGTGGTGAACAACGCCGGGGGATCGCCCTACGCGCTGGCCGCCGAGGCCTCGCCGCGCTTCCACCAGAAGGTCATCGAGCTGAATCTGCTTGGCATGCTGTACGTCTCGCTGGCCGCCAATGCGGTGATGCAGCGCCAGGAGCGGGGCGGGTCGATCGTCTCGGTGTCCAGCGTGAGCGGCCGGCGCCCGTCGCCGGGCACCGCCGCCTACGGGGCTGCCAAGGCCGGTGTGGACAGCCTGACCGCGAGTCTCGCGGTCGAGTGGGCGCCGAAGGTACGAGTCAACGCCGTGGTGGCCGGCATGGTGGCCACCGAACAGGCCGAGCTGTTCTACGGGGACACCGAGTCGCAGGCGGCGGTGGCGGGTACCGTACCGCTGGGCCGGCTGGCCCGGCCCGAGGAGATCGGCTGGGCGGCAGCATTTCTCGCCTCCGATGCCGCCTCCTACATCAGTGGGGCCACTCTGCCGGTGCACGGCGGGGGCGAACCGCCGCCGTATTTGTCCGCTTCAACCGCCAACACAAAGGAGACCTAAGCGATGGGATTGCTCGACGGACGGGTGGTCATCGTCACCGGCGCGGGCGGCGGGATCGGACGTGCCCATGCTCTCGCTTTCGCCGCCGAAGGCGCGCGGGTGGTGGTCAACGACATCGGCGTCGGCCTCGACGGCTCTGCGGCCGGCGGTGGCAGCGCGGCACAGGCCGTTGTGGACGAAATCCGTTCCGCCGGTGGGCAAGCCGTGGCGAGCGGTGCCAACGTCGCCGATTGGGATCAGGCTGCCGGACTGATCCAGACAGCGATCGACGAGTTCGGCCGCCTCGACGTTCTGGTCAACAACGCCGGGATCGTCCGGGACCGGATGATCGCCAATGCCAGCGAGGAGGAGTTCGACGCCGTCATCGCCGTCCACCTCAAAGGGCACTTCGCCACGATGAGACACGCGGCGTCGTACTGGCGAGGCCTTTCCAAGCAGGGCGCGCCTGTCGACGCCCGGATCATCAACACCAGTTCCGGTGCGGGACTGCAGGGCAGTGTCGGTCAGGGCAACTACAGCGCGGCGAAGGCCGGTATCGCGGCGCTGACGCTTGTGGCCGCGGCCGAGATGGGCCGTTACGGGGTCACGGTCAATGCCATCGCCCCGTCGGCGCGCACCCGGATGACCGAGACCGTCTTCGCCGACATGATGGCCAAGCCGGACAACGGATTTGACGCGATGGCCCCGGAGAACATCTCACCGCTGGTGGTGTGGCTGGGTAGCGCCGAGTCGGCCGACGTCACCGGCCGGGTGTTCGAGGTCGAGGGCGGCGTCATCCGCGCGGCCGAAGGATGGCAACACGGCGTCGAGATCGACAAGGGATCCCGTTGGGAGCCCGGTGAACTCGGGCCGGTCGTGCGCAGCCTGCTGGCGGAGGGGCGTCCGCCGGTCCCGGTGTACGGGGCCTAGCGGGGGTCGCAGATCACCACCGGTATCACCCGGTCGGTCCAGGACTGGTAGTCCTCGAAGCTGGTGTACATCGCGGCCATTTTCGGCCAGTAGTGCGCCCGTTCATCCTCGGTGGCATCGCGGGCGGTGAGGTTGAGAACCTCGTCCTTGATCTGAACGGTGACGTTCGGATTGGCCTTGAGGTTGAGGTACCACAGCGGGTGGTTCGCAGCGCCGCCCTTCGAGGCGATCAGCACGATCCGGTTGCCCTCACGCCAGTACAGCAGGGGACTGACCCGCGGCTCACCGGTCTTGCGGCCGATCGTGGTCAGCAGCGCGACCGGTGCACCCTGCAGGAACTTCCCGCCGATCTTGCCGTCGGTCTTCTTGTAGACCCAGGTGTTGGCCCGCGACATCCATTTGATGATGGAGTTGGCCCGCGGTGAGTTCAGGCCCTTGGGCGCTGGTTCCGGCACGGCGTTGCTCCTGACGACGGTGGGCTGAAATCTAACCCGGATGTGGTGGATCAGGCCATCGGCCGGCGGAATGACGAAGACCTCGTCCACGTCTGCCGCTGCGCGACGACTGCCCACGGCAAGTCTGGTCAGCACCTGGTACCTGGCCCGAACCTCGGCACCGTCGATGGTGTACTCGGGTGCGGTGGTTGCCGCGATGATTCGGTACTGCGGTCCCCGAGTGAGGCTGCGCCGCAGGTGATTTCCCGAGAAACCGTTCTTGACGCCTTGCTCGACCCTGGTACAGCCCGGGGCGAAGGGCACTGAGTCGCCGTGATGGGTGACCAGGGCGTCGACGTAGGCCTGTGCTGCGGCGATGCGGTCGGCGTCGGGGAGCAGGCTAGATCCGCTCGATGATGGTGCCGGTCGACAACGCCCCGCCCGCGCACATCGTGATCAGCGCGGTGGATTGCCCCGTCCGCTCCAGTTCGTGCAGCGCGGTGGTGATCAACCGGCTGCCGGTGCTGCCCACCGGGTGCCCCAGGGCGATGGCCCCGCCGTTGACGTTGACCTTGTCCATATCGGCCGCGTAGACCTGGGCCCAGCTCAGCACCACCGACGCGAAAGCCTCGTTGATCTCGACCAGGTCGATGTCGCCCATCGTCATGCCGGCCTTCTTCAGCACCCGCGCGGTGGACTGCACCGGCCCGTCGAGGTGGTAGTAGGGCTCGGCCCCCACGAGTGCCTGGGCGACGATCCGGGCGCGTGGGGTTAGGCCCTGGGCTCGTGCCACGGACTCGTCCATCCAGAGCACGGCCGCCGCGCCGTCGGAGATCTGCGACGACGTCCCGGCGGTGTGCAGGGCGCCCTCCATCACGGGCTTGAGCGCGGCCAGGCCTTCGGCGGTGGTGTCCCGCAGACCCTGGTCGCGCCCGACCATGTGCCGGTCGGCGGTGGGCTGCTTGTCTTCCCCGATGACCGGTGCCTCGACCGGGGAGATCTCCCGGTCGAACCGATGCTCGTCCCAGGCCCGCTTGGCCTTCTGCTGCGAGATCAGCCCAAGGTGGTCGAGGTCGGCGCGAGTCAGCCCGCGCCGCTTGGCAATCCGCTCCGCGGCGGTGAACTGATCCGGCATGTCGATGTCCCAGGACTCCGCTCGGATTCTGGATCGGTCCGGCCCGACGTTGGCGCCCAGGCCGACCCGGCTCATCGCCTCGATGCCGCAGGCGACCCCGACGTCGATGGCACCGGTGGCGATCAGCCCGGCGATCAGATGGTTGGCCTGCTGCGCACTGCCGCACTGGCAGTCGATCGTGGTGGCACCGACCTGCTCGGGCAGTCCAGCCGTCAGCCAGGCGACCCGGGTGACGTTGTTGGACTGCTCGCCGAACTGCGTCACACATCCGCCGATGACCTGCTCGACGTCGGCGGCGTCGATACCGGCCTTGTCTACAAGAGCCTTCTGGACCGCGCCCAGCAACTCCGTCGCGTGCAGACCGGACAGCCATCCGTTCCGCTTGCCGATCGGGCTGCGGGTGGCCTCGACGATCACGGGATTGCCCATGCGGTGAAGGCTAGAACACGTTTCAGTCCTCTGACAAGCGAGGATGCTTTAGTGCCTTTTGTATGTGGTGGAGCCGTGTTTTACTGGCACTAGAACACGTCATATTTCGAGGAGTCCCTTCATGCCGTCGCCCCACTTGCCTGCGGGTTTCGATTTCCTGGACCCGGACCGCAACGTCGTGAAGTTGCCCATCGACGAACTGGCCGAACTGCGCGAGGTGGCGCCGGTCTGGTGGTGCGAACAGAAGATCGGCAAAGGCGGGTTCAACGACGGCGGCTACTGGGTGGTCACCAAGCACAAAGACGTCAAAGAGGTTTCGCGGCGTAACGACGTGTTCCACTCCGGCCCGAACACTGCGTTGCCGCAGTTCGCCGACGACATGGCACGCGAAGACATCGACATGCAGAGCGTCGTCCTGCTCAACATGGACGGCGAGCGGCACGATCGGCTGCGCCGCATCATCTCCCGCGGCTTCACTCCCCGCGCCGTCGGGCGACTGCGCGACGAACTGACCCAACGCGCCGAGAACATCGTCAAGACCGCCGCGGCGGACGGCTCAGGTGACTTCGTCGAACAGGTGTCCTGCGAGTTGCCGCTACAGGTGATCGCCGGACTTCTCGGCGTCCCGCAGGACGAGCGGGCCAAGCTCTTCCGCTGGACCAACGAGATGACCGGCAATGAGGACCCCGAGTTCGCCCACGTCGATGGCAGGGCGTCCTCGATCGAGGTACTCATGTACGCCATGCAGTTGGCCGCGATCAAGGCCCAGGAGCCCGGCGACGATATCGTCACCGCGTTGATCAACGCCGATGTCGACGGCGAGAAGCTCACCGACGACGAGTTCGGGTTCTTCGTGCTGATGCTGGCCGTTGCGGGCAGCGAGACGACCCGCAACTCGATCACCCACGGAATGATCGCTTTCCTGGACAACCCCGATCAGTGGGAGCTTTACAAGCGGGAGCGTCCGGCGACCGCCGCCGACGAGATCGTCCGCTGGGCCACGCCGGTCACGGCGTTTCAGCGCACCGCGGTGAAAGACACTGAGCTGGCTGGTGTTCCGATCAAAGCCGGGCAGCGGGTGGTGATGTTCTACCGGTCGGCCAACTTCGACGAGGACGTCTTCGCCGACCCGCACACGTTCAACATCCTGCGTGACCCCAACCCGCACGTCGGATTCGGCGGAACCGGGGTGCACTTCTGCATCGGCGCCAACCTCGCCCGCATGACGATCGATCTGATGTTCAACGCGATCGCCGACAACATGCCGGACCTCACTTCGATCGGCACGCCCGAGCGGCTGCGGTCGGGCTGGCTCAACGGCATCAAGCACTGGCAGGTCGACTACTCCGGTTCCACCGTCACATAGATCTCACCTCGAAGGGAGACCCCGGTGGACTTCACCCCGGAGCCGGAGCAGCAGGCTGTCGCCGATGTCGTCAATGCAGTGCTGGATCGTGAGAACACCTGGGAGTCTTTGGTTTCCGGCGGGGTCACCGCCCTCGGCGTCCCGGACCGTCTCGGCGGCGACGGCGTCGGCCTGCCGGAGATCGCTGCGGCCCTCACCGAGATCGGCCGGCACGGACTCGTCTCTCCCGCGCTGGCGACTCTCGGCCTGGGCTTGTTTCCTCTGGTGGACCTGGCATCCCAAGCGCAGCAGGACCGATTCCTCGACGGTGTCAGCACGGGAGCGATCCTGACCGCGGCGCTCAACGAGCCCGGCAACCCACTGCCCGAACGGCCCACGACCAGCCTGCGGGACGGGAAACTCAACGGCACCAAAATCGCGGTTCCCTATGCTGCGCAGGCGAACTGGATGGTGGTCAGCACCGATGCCGGCGTGGTGGTGGTCTCCCCGAAGGCTGACGGTGTCCGACTGATCTCGACACCCACCTCGTCCGGGGCCGAAGAGGCCGCCGTCGAGTTTCGGGATGTCGCGGTCGGAACCGACGCCGTCCTGGCGGGAGCGAGCGTCCGCCGGCTCAACCAGTTGGCCCTGGCCGGTATCGGTGCCTACGCCGCAGGTCTGGTCGCCGGCGCGGTGCGCTTGACCGCTGACTACGTCACCCAACGGCACCAGTTCGGACGCCCGTTGGCGACCTTCCAGGCGGTGGCGCAGCAACTCGCAGAGGTCTACATCGCCTCCCGCACACTGGCACTGGCGTCGACGTCGGTGGTGTGGCGGCTCGCGCAGGACCGTGACGCTGATGAGGACCTCGACGTCCTGGGCTACTGGTTGAGCGCTGAGGCGCCACCGGCGATGCAGACCTGTCACCACCTCCACGGCGGGATGGGTATGGACGTCACCTATCCCATGCACCGGTACTACTCGTCGGTCAAGGACCTGACCCGCCTGCTGGGCGGGCCGGCACATCGTCTGGATTTGGTTGGAGCGCAATGTATATAGAACTGACGCCCGAGCAACGGCACCTGCAGGCCGAGTTCCGGCAGTACTTCGCCACACTCATCTCCTCCGACGAGGCCAAGGAGATGGAGGTCGACCGGCACGGGAAGGCCTACCGGGCGATCATCAGGCGGATGGGCTCCGACGGCAAGCTGGGTGTCGGCTGGCCCAAGGAGTACGGCGGCCTCGGCTACGGCCCGATCGAGCAGCAACTCTTCGTCAACGAGGCGGCCCGCGCCGACGTACCGCTTCCTGCCGTCACCTTGCAAACCGTCGGCCCGACCCTGATGGTCTACGGCAACGACGCCCAGAAGAAGAAGTTTCTCCCGGCCATCCTGGCCGGCGAGGTGCACTTCGCCATCGGCTACTCCGAGCCCGAAGCCGGCACCGATCTGGCGGCACTGCGAACCTCCGCGGTCCGGCACGGCGACGAATACATCGTCAACGGTCAGAAGATCTGGACCACCGGCGGCCATGACGCCGACTACGTGTGGCTGGCCTGCCGCACCGATCCGGAAGCGGCCAAGCACAAAGGGATTTCGATCCTCATCGTCGACACAACAGACCCGGGCTACTCCTGGACGCCGATCATTTTGTCCGACGGCGCCCATCACACCAACGCCACTTACTACAACAACGTCCACGTTCCGGCCGAGATGCTGGTGGGGGAGGAAAACGCCGGCTGGCGACTCATCACCACTCAGCTCAACCACGAACGCGTCATGCTCGGCCCGGCGGGAAAGATCGCCGGACTGTATGACCGGGTTCATGCCTGGGCGTCCAAACCGGGCGGGGACGGTGCGACGCCGATCGACCACGACGACGTCCGGCGAGCGCTGGGTGAGATCAAGGCGATCTGGCGAATCAACGAGCTGTTCAACTGGCAGGTGGCCGCCGCCGGTGAGACCGTCGACATCGCCGACGCCGCGGCCACCAAGGTGTTCTCCACCGAGCGGATCCAGCGGATCGGCCGTCTCGCCGAGGAGATCGTCGGCAAGTACGGCAACCCCGCCGAGGACGAGACCGCAGAGTTGCTGAACTGGCTTGACTCGCAGACCAAGCGCTCTCTGGTGATCACCTTCGGCGGCGGAATCAACGAGGTGATGCGCGAGCAGGTTGCCGCAGCCGGTCTGGGTGTGCCGAGGGTGCCGCGATGAGCGCTCGCGCGAAGAGCAGAGGGCAGCGATGAGCGCTCGCGCGAAGAGCAGAGGGCAGCGATGAGCGCTTGCGCGAAGAGCAGAGGGCAGCGATGAGCGCTGGCGCGAAGAGCAGAGGGCAGCGATGAGCGCTGGCGCGAAGAGCAGAGGGCAGCGATGAGCGCTTGCGCGAAGAGCAGAGGGCAGCGATGAGCGCTGGCGCGAAGAGCAGAGGGCAGCGATGAGCGCTTGCGCGAAGAGCAGAGGGCAGCGATGAGCGCTTGCGCGAAGAGCAGAGGGCAGCGATGAGCGCTTGCGCGAAGAGCAGAGGGCAGCGATGAGTTCGGTCGAGGCGATCAACCAGGCCGCCGAACAGATCAAGGCGTCCGGAAAAAGCAAGCCCCGCAGGGGACGTCACGCGGTCAACCAACCGATGGTCGACCACTGGCTCGACGCCATCGGTGACCGCAACCCCATCTACACCGACGAGACGGCCGCCCGGGCCGCCGGCCACCCCGGCGTGGTCGCCCCGCCGGCCATGATTCAGGTGTGGACCATGGCGGGGCTGGGGGGCGCGCGCGCCGACGATGACCCGCTGAGCAAGATCATGCAGCTCTTCGATGACAACGGCTATGTCGGCGTCGTCGCCACCAACTGCGAGCAGACCTACCATCGCTATCTGCGTCCGGGCGAAGAAGTCAGCGTCGCAGCGGAACTCACCGACGTCATCGGCCCCAAACAGACCGCTCTGGGTGAGGGGTTCTTCATCAACCAGAAGATCACCTGGTCGGTGGGAGACGAGACGGTCGCGGACATGATGTGGCGAATCATGAAATTCCGCCCCAAGGACCAAGCCGCCCAGCCTGATTCGGTGGTGACTGGCGTCCCGGCCGACCTTGCTGCGGAGCTGATGATGCGGCCGGCGGCCTCGCGGGACACCCAGTTCTTCTGGGACGGGGTCAACGCCCACGAACTGCGCATCCAGAAACGGCCCGACGGAACCCTGCAGCACCCCCCGGTGCCGGCGATCTGGCAAGACAAGTCGGCCCCCACCGACTACGTGGTGTCCAGCGGCAACGGCACCGTGTTCAGCTACGTCGTCCACCACGCCCCGAAGGTGCCCGGCCGCACGCTGCCGTTCGTGATCGCCCTGGTGCAACTCGACGAGGGAGTGCGGATGCTCGGCGAGCTCCGCGGTGCCGATCCGGCGACCGTCGAGATTGGAATGCCCGTCCGCGCAACGTTCATCGACTTTCCGGCCGGCGAGAGTGGCCCGGCGTGGACGCTGTATGCATGGGAGCCCGCCTCGTGAGCGCGGCGACCGTCGGCGCCAAATTGCCCGAGTTGTCGCTGTACGGCGACCCGACGTTCATCGTGTCGACGGCCATCGCCACCCGCGACTATCAGGACGTCCACCACGACCGGGACAAAGCACAGGCCAAGGGATCCAAGGACATCTTCGTCAACATCCTCACCGACACCGGTCTGGTGCAGCGCTACGTCACCGACTGGGCAGGACCGGGCGCCCGCATCAAGTCCATTGCACTGCGTCTCGGGGTGCCGTGGTACGCCTACGACACCGTGACGTTCAAGGGCGAGGTCACCGCGATCGACGACGGCGTCGTCACCGTGAAAGTCGTTGGCAGCAATAGCCTCGGCGATCATGTAGTGGCGACAACCACGCTCACGATGGGGGCCGCGTGACGCTATCCGGCAAGGCGGCCATCGCCGGCATCGGCGCCACCGACTTCTCCAAAGACTCCGGGCGCAGCGAACTGCGCCTGGCCGCCGAGGCGGTCCTGGATGCCCTCGACGATGCCGGTCTGACTCCGGCCGACGTCGACGGCATGGTGACTTTCACCATGGACTCCAACACCGAGGTGGCCGTCGCGCGGGCCACCGGGATCGGTGAGCTGAAGTTCTTCTCCAAGATCCACCACGGCGGCGGCGCGGCCTGCGGCACCGTCCAGCAGGCGGCCATGGCCGTCGCCACCGGTGTCGCGGATTGCGTTGTGGCGTATCGCGCTTTCAACGAGCGCTCCGGGATGCGGTTCGGGCAGGTGCAGCTGCGGCTCATCCAGGGCTCGGACTCCACCAGCGTCGACAACTCGTATTCCTACCCGCACGGACTCTCCACGCCCGCCGCGCAGGTCGCGATGATCGCCCGGCGCTACATGCACGCCTCAGGAGCCACCAGCCGCGACTTCGGCGCCATCTCGGTGGCCGACCGCCGGCACGCCGCGAACAACCGGAAGGCGTACTTCTACGGCAAACCGATCACCATCGAGGACCATCAGAACTCCCGGTTCATCGCCGAACCGCTGCGACTGCTGGACTGCTGCCAGGAGACCGACGGCGGCGTCGCCATCGTCGTGGTGTCGGCCGAACGAGCGAAGGATCTCAAGCACCGCCCGGCGATCATCGAGGCCGCCGCGCAGGGCTCGAGCCCGGATCAGTATTCGATGGTCAGCTACTACCGCCCCGAAATCGGCCTGCCCGAGATGGGTTTGGTGGGGCGGCAACTGTGGGCGCAGTCCGGCCTTACGCCGGCTGACATCCAGACTGCGATCCTCTACGACCACTTCACCCCGTTCACTCTGATTCAGTTGGAGGAGTTGGGGTTCTGCGCGCAGGGCGACGCCAAGGATTTCATCGCCGACGGCGCGATCGAGATCGGCGGTCGGCTGCCGATCAACACCCACGGCGGCCAACTCGGCGAGGCCTACATCCACGGCATGAACGGCATCGCCGAGGGAGTCCGCCAGTTGCGGGGGACTTCGGTGAACCAGATCGACGGTGTCGAGCACGTCCTCGTCACCGCCGGGACCGGGGTGCCGACGTCGGGCCTCATTCTGGGTTAGCGCGTCGGCTCGATCTTTCGCCGACCGTAGCGCCACGGCGCAGAACAGCCCTCCGCGGCGCCCTGACGTTACGGTCGCGGTTGTGTCGGCGGGTGAATACACACTCACCTCATGGATGTGCCGTTCCTGGGAAGCGAGGCCCTCGCCTCCGGAAGCCTTACCCGCCATCAGTTGCGCACGCGGTTCGTCGCCGTTCACCAGGACGTGTACGTGCCGGCTGACACCGATCTGACCCCGGTGCTCAAGGCCCGGGCCTGCTGGCTGCGGTCTCGACGGCGGGGCGTCCTCGTCGGCTTTTCCGCCGCTGCCGTCCACGGGTCGAAGTGGATAACTCGGTGTCGTCCGGCAGAGATCGCGGACGACAACCGCAGGCCGGCGCCGAACGTGATCGCCAGAGCAGTCCAATTGGATGGGGGGAGGTCTGCGAGCGCAGCGGGATGCGCCTGACGACTCCGGTTCGCACGGCACTCGACCTGCTGTGCTGGTACCCGCCGGACACGGCCATCCCCGCCGTCGACGCTCTCGCCCGGGCCACCCGGCTGAAAGTCTCGGACATCGACGCATTTGCCGCGTTTCATCACGGCCGGCGAGGGATTCGCCGGGCACGCGCGGCGCTGGAAATGGTCGATCCCGGCGCAGAATCCCCGCGGGAGACGTGGCTGCGGTTGCTGATCATCCGGGCCGGATTGCCGTGGCCGCAGACTCAGATCGCGGTCCGCAACGAGTACGGCGTGGTCATCGCTGAGGTTGACATGGGCTGGGAGGCAATAAAGATCGCCGTCGAATACGAGGGCGATCACCACCGGACCGACCGCCGGGTGTTCAACAGGGACATCCACCGCATGGACGTACTGATCGAACTCGGCTGGACCGTCATCCGGGTCACCGTTGAGGACACTCCCGCGGGCATCATCCAACGGATCAGGGTCGCCGTGGCCCGCCGACAGTAACCCCACGGCGGCCGGAGGGGCGAAGTCCCGCCGTGACATTACGCTGGGCGGGGGACTAGGCCGGCGTCAACTCCACGTCGGACAGCACCACGGCGCTCTCCCGCGAGGGTGCGGTGACGACGCCGACGTACCCGGCGCCGTCGCGCCAGGCGCTGAGCCGGATGGTCTCGCCGGGGAAGACGATCCCGGCGAACCGCGCGCCGTAGGAGCCGACCCGGGTCGCGTCGC
>Ga0194055_10001815_pt1 | contig 17197 bp, 18 predicted proteins | sample SepL449m_MetaG_FD_155482 | JGI IMG/M metagenome (GOLD analysis project Ga0194055, IMG submission 155482) | Anoxic zone freshwater microbial communities from boreal shield lake in IISD Experimental Lakes Area, Ontario, Canada - Sep2016-L442-9m | ecosystem: Environmental > Aquatic > Freshwater >...
ACGATGGCGTTGGACTTCACGTGGCCGCAGATCCTCCAGGCGAACGCGGCGTCGAGCCATTCGGCCTCGGTGGGGACCCGCTTCGTGACCACCTGCCAGGTGTCGCTCGCCGCCGCGAAGTGGTGGGCCGACTGCACCAAGAAGCCCCCGGAGATCTGGCGGACGTCGATGGGCCACGGCGCCGGGTGGGGCGCCTCGAGCAGGCGGGTGTTCTTGCGCTTGGCGACCAGTGCCTCGACCGCGCCGGGCTCGTAGCCCGGCGCGATCACGACGTCGGCCTGGGGCCCCTCCACCATCCGGGCCACGGTGGCGGCGTCGACGGGGCGGTTGAGGGCGATGATCCCGCCGAACGCCGAGCGCTCGTCGCACTCGAGCGCCCGCTGGTAGGCGGTGGCGAGGTCGTCGGCCACGGCGGCACCACAGGGGTTGGCGTGCTTGATGATCGCCACCGCCGGGGTGTCGCCGAGGTCGAAGGCGAGGCGCCATGCTGCGTCGGTGTCGTAGAAGTTCAGGTACGACAACGCCAGGCCGCCGTGCTGGGTGATGTGGTCGAGCCACGACGTCGTGCCGCGCAGCCGGTAGCGGGCAGCCTGCTGGTGTGGGTTCTCGCCGTAGCGCAACGTCTCGTCGGTGCGCTCGAGGGCCAGCACGAGGTGCTGAGGCAGCTCCTCCTCGGCCTGGAGCCAGCGCACCACCGCGGCGTCGAACTCGGCGGTGAGCGAGAAGGCGTCGAGGGCGAGGCGGCGCCGGGTGGCCGCCGACAGCGCGCGGTCGTCGCCCGAGAGCTCGGCGAGGACCTCGGGGTACTGCGCGGGGCTGGTCACGATGCCGACGTGGGCGTGGTTCTTCGCCGCCGCGCGCACCATCGTGGGACCGCCGATGTCGATCGTCTCGACGTCGGGTCGGGCGAGGAACGGGTAGAGGTTCACCACCACGAGGTCGAACGGCGCAATGCCCTGGGCCTCCAGGTCGGCCACGTGGTGCGGCTGATCGAGGTCGGCCAGGATGCCGCCGTGGATGCGCGGGTGGAGCGTCTTGACCCGTCCGTCGAGCATCTCGGGCGCACCGGTGACCGACTCCACCGTGGAGACCGGCACCCCGGCCTCCGACAACGTGGACGCCGTGCCCCCCGACGACACCAGCTCGAAGCCCAGCTCGTGCAACCGACGCGCGAAATCGACCAGCCCGGTCTTGTCGTAGACCGACAACAGTGCCCGTTTGCTCATGCGTCCTCCGTGTTCACCGCTGCTCCGTCGACGAGGTCGCGCAGCACCCGGGGGTACAACCGCCGCTCGACTTCCTTGATCCGCTCGTGCAACGCCTCGACGGTGTCGCCGGGCAGCACCGGGACCGCCTCTCGGGCCAGGATCGGCCCTTCGTCCACCGCGAGCGTGGCGAGGTGCACCGTACATCCGGTCACCGCGACCCCGGCCGCCAGGGCGTCTTCGACCGCGTGCCAGCCCTTGAACGCCGGCAGCAACGACGGGTGGGTGTTGACCACCGCCCCGGGAAAGGCGTCGTGGACGGGTTGGTCGAGGATGGTCCCGAACCCGGCCATGGCGATCAGGTCGACGCCGTGGCGTTCGAGCGCCGCCACGACCTCCCGGGTGTAGGCGGTGCGGTCGAAGGTGCCGCCGAAACTGGTGCGCTCCACCAGTTCGGCCGGGATCTTCGCCGCCGTGGCCCGCTCCAGGGCGGTACAGGGCCGGTCGGCGACCACCACCGTGATGGGCAGGTCGGCGTCGAGGAGGGCCTGGAGGATGGTGCCGCCGCCCGATGCCAGCACCGCCAGTCGCCGTCGCTCCGCCACGGCGCCGAACCTAGTCCAGGGGCCACGGACCGTCCCGACCGGGGATCCCAGCAGGGCTGGCCGATCTGTGGTGCACTAGGGGGGTACGCGGCCCGTCGGAGTGGCTGCACCGTCCACCTCGGGAGAGCGACATGAACAAGAAACTGACCCCAGGAGAGCTCGTCATCACCATCTCGGGAGTGGTGCTGCTGATCTTCAGCTTCTTCAACTGGTACGGGGTGAGCATCGGCATCGGCGGGACGACCCTCGTGTCGGTCGGCAACAACGGGTGGTCGGCACCGAGTTCGTTCCTCTCGATCATCGCCATCCTGCTCGGGGTGGCCATGGCCGCCTTCGTCATCGCCACCAAGATCGGTGGGGTGGCGGTGCCCGAGAAGGTCGGCAACCTCGGGTGGGGCGTCGTCCTGCTCGGTGCCGGTGGCGTGGCCGCCGTGTTCTTGATCCTCAAGTGGATCTTCAACACCGACTTCACCAAGTTCCCGCTCTACATCTCGATCCTCGCCGGGATCGGCCTCGCCGTGGGCGGCTACCTCGTCGCCAACGAGCGGGGCGACCTCGCCGCCATGAAGAACAAGGGCGGCGGCGCTCCTCCGGCGGCCTGATCCGCCCGACCCCCGAACGACGAAGGCCCCCGCCTGAGGCGGGGGCCTTCTCGTCGGTGGCGTGCGTCGGGGCTAGAGCCCGGCGACGACCTCGGCCATGAGGATGCCGGCCTCGGTGGGGTTGAGCCCGACCTTCACGCCGGCGGCGCGCAGCGCTTCCATCTTGGCGTCGGCCGTGCCCTTCCCGCCCGAGATGATCGCCCCGGCGTGGCCCATCTTCTTGCCCGGAGGTGCGGTCACCCCCGCGATGTAGCTCACCACGGGCTTGGTCACGTGCGCGGTGATGTACTCGGCGGCCTCCTCCTCGGCCGAGCCGCCGATTTCGCCGAACATCATGATCGCCTTGGTCTCGGGGTCGGCCTGGAAGCGCTCCAGGCAGTCGATGAAGCTCGTGCCCGGCACCGGGTCACCGCCGATGCCCACGCACGTGGTCACCCCGATGTCCTTCTGCTGGAGCTCGTAGAGCGCTTGGTAGGTGAGCGTGCCCGAGCGGCTCACGATGCCGACCGGCCCGCCCGGCTTGGCGATGTGCCCGGCCGTGATGCCGATGTTGCACTTTCCGGGGCTGATGATCCCGGGGCAGTTCGGACCGAGGAGCTGGACCTTCGGGAAGTCACGCTCGAGCTTGGAGAAGAACCAGGCCTCGTCGTGGGCGGGCACCCCCTCGGTGATGACCACGATGAACTCCACCCCGCCCTCGGCGGCGTCGAGCACGGCGTCCTTCACGCCCGGGGCCGGGATGAAGACGCACGAGGCGTTGGCGCCCGTCGCCTTGACCGCGTCGCCCACGGTGGCGAAGATCGGGATGCCCTCGATGTCCTCGCCGGCCTTCTTCGGGTTGGTGCCGGCCACGACGTTGGTCCCGTAGGCGCGGTTGAGCAACCCGTAGTACCGGCCCTGGGAGCCGGTGAGCCCCTGGTAGACGACCTTGGTGTTCTCGTCGACGAAGATGCTCACTGGGCGGGGCCTCCTGCGAGTGCGACCGCCGTGCGGGCGGCCTCGAGCATGGTCGGCTGCATCTGCAGCCGGTCCGACAGGTGCGGGGTCAGGATCGCACGACCCTGATCGGCATTGGTGCCGTCGAGGCGGATGACGATCGGGGCGTCGATCGTCACGCGCTCGAGCGCGGTGAGGATGCCGTTGGCGACCTCCTCGCCCTTGGTGATGCCACCGAAGATGTTGATGAAGATCGACTTCACCAGCGGGTCGTTGTTGATGACCTCGAGGGCACCGGCCATGACGTCGGCGTTCGCGCCGCCACCGATGTCGAGGAAGTTGGCCGGTGAGCCGCCCACCTGGCTGACGATGTCGACGGTGCTCATGGCGAGCCCGGCGCCGTTGGCGATGATCCCGACCGCCCCGTCGAGCCCGACGTACTGGAGACCCTTCTCGTGGGCCGCCTCTTCGCGCTCGTCGCGGTGCTGGATCTCGTCGTACTCCGCGTAGTCGGGGTGCCGGAAGACCGAGTTGTCGTCGACGGTGACCTTGGCGTCGAGCGCCCGCACCTCGCCGTCGGTGGTGAGGATGAGCGGGTTGATCTCGACCAGGTCGGCGTCACCGTCGACGTAGGCCTCGTAGAGCTTCATGAGGATCTGGACCGCACCCTCGACCGCTTCGGGGTCGAGCCGGGCGGCGGCGACCCACTCGCGGCACTGGCCCTCGGTGTCCGAGACGGCGACCTCCTCGATCTCGATGCCGCCCTGGGCGCTCAGCATGCCGAGGTACTGCTTGGCCGACCGGTCGAGGGTGAAGGAGGCGTAGTACTCCTTGGCGATGTCGGAGGCCTTCTCGATCCAGAGCCGCTTGACCACGTGACCCTTGATGTCGAGGCCGAGGATGTTCCCGGCGTGCTCGCGCACCTCGTCGGCGCTGCCGGCGAGCTTGATGCCGCCGGCCTTGCCCCGGCCACCGACGAGCACCTGCGCCTTGACCACCACGGGGTAGCCCAGACGCTCGGCCGCGGCGACGGCGTTGTCGACGGTGAACGCGACCTCGCCCGGCGAGATGGCGATGCCGTACCGCGCGAAGAACTGCTTTCCCTGATATTCGAAGAGGTCCATCGATCTCCTGTCTGGTGGGGGCTCAACCTGCGAGCCGGGCCCCCCGGTCGCCGAGTGCCTGTGCCACCGCCGCCGCGGGGTCCGACGCGAAGTCGGAGCCACCGAGGACGACGACGTGGGTGAGGCCCCGGTCGTGCAGCAACCCGGTGATGCGGCTCCGCCGGGCGTCGGTACCGGCTCCGAGAATCCCGACGGCGTCGGCGTCCTCTTGGAGCGCGGTCTCGACGACCGCCAGGTCGGGGAGATCGCCCAGGGCGACCACCTCGGTCCCGGCGTCCCGCAGGGCCCGAGCGACCGCCGCCGCCCCCTGGTCGAGACCCGGAGCCACCAGCACCACCCGTGCGCTTCGCCGCATCGGGGCAACCCTAGTCACGCCGCAGCCGGACCCGCCGACCCGGTGCCCGGCGGCGCTCCGGCGCCGACCACAATGGAGGGGTGCCGATCGCCCGGACCGACCGCCGACTGATCGCGGTGACCGCCCTCACCGTCGTCTTGGCCGCGGCGTTCTTCGCCGCCGTGCTGATCCTGGCCAGCGGGGGAGGGTCCAAGCACGTCCGGGAGACCTCCCCGCTCTACCTCGGACCGCGCATCGACCTCAAGGCCTCGCTCGACCTCGGCAGCCCGCTCTACTTCGCGAACCCGTTCGGCGGCCGGGGATTCTGGCTCGACCGGGAGCAGGGCCGGTTCGTCGCCCTCGACGTGGGCGTGCCCGGCGACACCTCGTGCTCGATCGTCTGGCGCGGTCGGATCAACACCTACCTCGACTGCAAGGGTCGTCACCTGTCGTCCGACCAGATGGCCCGCCACCCGGTCTCCGTGTCGATCGCCGGCGTCACCAAGGGCGGCGTTTACGCCGACCTGCGCGCGCTCGACCCCCCGCCCAGCCCCATCAACTGAGCGCGAGCGGCTTACGAACCTGCGCGATCCCCGGTCAGGCGCCCAGGCGCTTCAGCGGGGCGTAGTGCAGGATCAGGCGCTTTTCACCGGCGTCGCGGAAGCGCACGACCACCTCGGCGTCCTCGCCCTTGCCGATCACGTCGAGGATCACGCCTTCACCAAACGCCTCGTGCGCCACGTCGTCACCGACTTGCAGGCCGAGGTGCTCCGCGCCGCGGGCGCCCGACTGCGGCGCCACCGCCGGGGCACGCAGGCCCGGGTCGCCGCCGGCGTCGGTCCGGGCCCGGGTGACGGTGCCGACCATCTCGTCGCGTCGGTCGGTGCGCCGGAATCGAGCCCGTTCGTCGCCCACCGTGTTGACGAGCTCCTCGGGGATCTCGTGGAGGAACCGGCTCGGGGGGTAATAGTCGGTGGAGCCGAAGAGGGTGCGACTCCACGCGTGGCAGAGATACAACCGCTCACGGGCCCGGGTGATCCCCACGTAACAGAGCCGCCGCTCCTCCTCGAGCTCGTCGGGATCCCCGAGGCTGCGGAGGTGCGGGAAGATGCCGTCCTCGAGGCCGGTGAGGAAGACCAACGGGTACTCGAGGCCCTTGGCCGCGTGCAGCGTCATGAGCGTGATCGCCCGGACCTCGCCACCGTCCTCGGCGACGTCGAGGTCGGTGACCAGCGAGACGCTCTCGAGGAAGGCCTGGACGCGACCCATGCCCCGGGGCACTTCGATCACCTCGCCGTCGCCGAGGTCGGCCAGGGTGGACAACACCGACGCGTTGCCGGCGTCCATGGCCTCGTCGAACTCCTGGCACACGCCCACGAGCTCGCGGAGGTTCTCCACCCGGCCCAACGACTCGATGGTGCGCTCCGCCTCGAGCTCGGCCAGGTAGCCGGTGCGGTGCAGGATCGCCTCCACCGTGGCTGCCACCCCGCCGTCGACGACTTCGACGAACTCGTCCATCAACGTCAGCAGGTCGCGCACCCCACCGAGCGCCTTGCCCGTGATGCCCGCCGCCGCGCCGTCACGCAGGCCCTCGCGGAACGTGAGCTCGTTGCCCGCGACGTAGGCGTCGACCCGGTTGACCGAAGTGTCGCCCACGCCGCGCTTGGGCACGTTGACGATGCGCTTCCAACTGACCTCGTCGTCGGGGTTGACCAACGCCCGCAGGTAGGCCAGCACGTCCTTGACCTCGCGCCGGTCGTAGAACTTGGTGCCCCCGACCACCCGGTAGGGCAGCCCGGCTCGCACCAGCGCCTCCTCGATCACGCGGCTCTGGGCGTTGGTGCGGTAGAAGACCGCGGCGTCGTTGAACCCGTACTCCGACGCCTCGACCAGCCGAGCGATCTCCTGGGCCACGAAACTGGCCTCGTCGTGCTCGTCCTCGGCCTGGTAGCGGGTGAGCAGCTCTCCCCCGACCTGCTCGGTCCAGAGATGCTTGGGGGTGCGGGCCGCGTTGTTCGCGATCACGGCGTTGGCGGCGTCGAGGATGTGTTGGGTGGAGCGGTAGTTCTGGTCGAGCACGATGATCGTGGCGTCGGGGAACGCCTCCTCGAACCGCATGAGGTTGCGGAAGTCGGCGCCCCGGAAGCGGTAGATCGACTGGTCGGTGTCGCCCACCACCAGCAGGTTGCGGTGGTGCTCGGCGAGCATCTGGACTAGCTCCCACTGGGCGATGTTGGTGTCCTGGAACTCGTCGACGAGCAGGTGGGAGAACCGCTGCTGCCAGCGCGCCAGCACGTCGGGGTGCTCACGGAAGAGCTTCACGGTAAGGACGAGCAGGTCGTCGAAGTCCACGGCGGACGCGTCGAGCAACCGACCCTGGTACTCGGAGTAGACCTTGGCCAGCATCTTCTCGGGCGGCGTGACCGCCCGGGCCGCGTAGTCCTCGGGCAGCACGAGCTCGTTCTTGAGAGCCGAGATGCGCGAGTGGAGCTGACGGGGCGGGAAGCGCTTCGGGTCGAGGTCGAGGTCGCGGCGCACGAAGTCCACGAGGCGGGTGGCGTCGGCCTGGTCGTAGATGGTGAACGCCGTGCGCATCCCGAGGTGCTCGGCCTCGCGGCGCAGGATGCGGGCGCACGCCGAGTGGAAGGTGGCCACCCACATCCGCTGGGCAACCGGTCCCACGAGGTCGGCGGCGCGCTCCTTCATCTCGCCCGCGGCCTTGTTGGTGAAGGTGATCGCCAGGATCGCGAACGGGGAGACGTGGCGACTGCGCACGAGGAAGGCGATGCGGTGGGTGAGGACCCGGGTCTTGCCCGAGCCCGCACCGGCGACGATCAGCAGCGGACCGTCGGGCGCCGCCACCGCTTCGCGCTGCACGGGGTTGAGCCCCTCGAACAGCGCGTCGTCGTCCCAGGTCACCGGGGGATCGTACCCACGTTCGGTGCGCCGCCCCCGGCCCCTCCGCCAGCGTTTGTTCGTTTGTCGCGCCCCTGGCGCGTACAAACGAACAAACGCTGGCGGGTCAGGCTTCGAGCAGCAGGGTGACCGGGCCGTCGTTGACGAGCTCGACCTGCATGTCGGCGCCGAAACGACCCGTCGCGACCGTCGCGCCGACGTCGCGCAGCGCGGCGCAGAACGTCTCCACCAATGGCTCGGCGTGGTCGCCGCGCGCGGCCTCTCCCCACGACGGCCGGCGTCCCTTCGCCGTGTCGCCGTAGAGCGTGAACTGACTGACCACCAGCACCGCGCCGCCCACGTCGGCCACGGGCCGGTTCATCACCCCTGCGGCGTCGGCGAAGACGCGCAGTCCCCAGACCTTGTCGGCGAGCGTGCGGGCCACCGCCTCGTCGTCGGCGTGCGTGACGCCCACCAAGACGCAGAGACCGGGGCCGATGACCCCGGTCTCGACGTCGTCGACGGTGACGCGGGCCCGGGTGACCCGCTGGATCAACGCCCGCACGGTCGGCCTTCCGGTCGTCGACGACCGCCCGCCCGGATCTAGGCCGCGCTCTCCATGGCGGCGGTGTACTCGCCCTTGGCGGCGAGGCCGTTGAGGCGCGCGCGCTTGGCGAACGCGGCCTGACCCGCGCCCAGGTTCGCCGCCTGGCCACCCCAGGCCTTGAGGGCGGGTGCCTGGAGCGCCCGGCCGTAGGAGAACGACAGCGCCCACGGCAGCGGGCCCAGAGCGTTCATGGCGTTGAGCCGAGCGGTGGCGCTCTCGTCGGACTGACCGCCGGAGAGGAACACGATGCCCGGCACCGCAGCCGGCACCGTCGCCCGGAACACTCCGAGCGTCTTGGCCGCGATCTCGTCGTCGGAAGCCTGCACGGCCGCCGAGTAGCCCGACAGCACCATGTTGGGCTTGAGGATCACCCCGGGCAGGTAGACGCACTGGCGGAAGAGCTCCTCGAAGAGCTCCTGCTGGGCCCGAGCGGTCACTTCGGCGGCCCGGTCGATGGTGTGGGTGCCGTCCATCAGCACCTCAGGCTCCACGATCGGAACGATGCCGGCCTCCTGGCAGAGCGCCGCGTAGCGCGCCAAGGCGTGGGCGTTGACCCGGTAGCAGTTCTCGGACGGGAGGTCGTCGGTGATCGAGTAGGTGGCCCGCCACTTGGCGAAGCGCGCCCCGAGGGCGTGGTACTCGGCCAAGCGCTCGCGCAGGCCGTCGAGGCCCTCCGTGACGGTCTCGCCGTCGGACCCGGGGAGCGGCTTGGCCCCGGTGTCGACCTTGATGCCCGGGATCACCCCGAGGTCGGTGAGGTACTTCGCGAACGGCACGCCGGCGTCGGTGGACTGGCGGATCGTCTCGTCGAAGAGGATCACCCCACTGATGTGGTCGGCCATCCCCGGCGTGGTGAACAGCATCTGGCGGTACGTCTGCCGGTTGGCCTCGGTGGACTCGACGTCGATCGAGTCGAAGCGCTTCTTGATCGTGCCGCTCGACTCGTCGGCGGCGAGGAGGCCCCTACCCGGGGCGACTATGGCGTTCGCGATCTTGGACAGGGCTGCGGTGTCGAAGGACATTGGTTTCACTCCCACTCGATGGTGCCGGGCGGCTTGCTGGTGATGTCGTAGGCCACCCGGTTGATTCCAGGAACTTCGTTGATGATCCGTGACGCCATCCGCTCGAGCAGATCGTAGGGGAGGCGGGCCCAGTCGGCGGTCATCGCGTCTTCCGACGTGACCGCCCGGATCACGACCGGGTATTCGTAGGTACGCCCGTCGCCCATCACCCCGACGGTGCGGACGGCGGGCAGGACGGCGAAGCTCTGCCAGATCTCGCGGTAGAGCCCGGCGCGGCGGATCTCCTCCACGACGACGTGGTCGGCCTGCTGGAGGATGGTGATGCGCTCGGGCGTGATGTCGCCGATGATGCGCACGGCGAGCCCCGGGCCCGGGAAGGGCTGACGCCAGACGATGTCCTCGGGGAGGCCGAGTTCCTCGCCCACCGCGCGCACCTCGTCCTTGAACAGCTGGCGCAGCGGCTCGACCAACTCGAAGTTCATGTCGTCGGGGAGGCCACCCACGTTGTGGTGCGACTTGATCATGGCGTTGTCGCCCCCGCCCGACTCCACGATGTCGGGGTAGAGCGTGCCCTGCACCAGGAACCGGGCGTCGGAGAGGTCGCGGGCGACCTCCTCGAACACCCGGATGAAGGTCTCGCCGATGATCTTGCGCTTGGCCTCGGGCTCGGTGACGCCGTCGAGCTGGTCGAGGAAGCGATCGGCGGCCTTCACGTGCACGAGGTCGACCTCGAACTGGCGTCGGAACGTCTCCTCGACCTGCTCGGCCTCGTTCAGGCGCAGCAGCCCCGTGTCGACGAACACGCAGGTCAGCTGGTCGCCGACGGCCTTGTGCACGAGGGCCGCGGCCACGGCGGAGTCGACGCCGCCCGACAAGCCGCAGATCACCCGCTCGCTCCCGACCTGGGCCCGGATCTCGGCGACGGCGTCCTCGATGATCGAGGTGTTGGTCCAGGTGGGGCGAGCCCCGCACCCGTTGAACAGGAACGAGCGCAGCACCTCCTGACCCCGTTCGGTGTGGGCGACCTCGGGGTGGAACTGCACGCCGTAGAGCCCGCGCGCACGATCTTCGAAGGCCGCGATCGGGGCACCTGGGGTGCTGGCCGTGACCGCGAACCCGGGGGGTGGCACCGCGATGGCGTCGCCGTGGCTCATCCAGACGGACTGCTCGGCGTCGAAGCCGTCGAGGACCACCGAGGTGCAGTCGGCCCGGGTCATGACGGTGCGTCCGTACTCCCCACCGCCGGTGCGACGGACCTCGCCGCCGAGCTGCTGCGCGATGAGCTGGGCTCCGTAACAGATCCCGAGGATGGGCAGCCCCGACTCGTAGACCGCCGGGTCGAGGGAGGGGGCGTCGTCGACGTGGACGGACGCCGGACCTCCCGAGAAGACGATCCCGACGGGACGCTTGGCCAGCATCTCGGCGACCGGCATCGAGCGCGGCACGATCTCCGAATGGACGCGGGCCTCGCGGATGCGGCGCGCGATCAGCTGTGCGTACTGCGCCCCGAAGTCGACGACGAGAACGGTGTCGTGCGCGGTCGACATCGTGGTGTCAGCGACCCATCCCGACGCCCTGGCTCCGCTGCAGCGACTTGCCCTCGGTCTGCAGCGACGGGGCGACCATGACCTCGGCCTTCTGGAACTCCTTGACCGTCTCGTAGCCGGTCGTGGCCATCGAGGTGCGCAGGGCCCCGAACAGGTTGAGGGTGCCGTCGTTCTCGCGGGCCGGGCCGACGAGGATCTCCTCGAGCGAGGCCTTGCGGCCGGCGTTGACCCGAGCACCCCGCGGCAACGTGGGGTGGAACGTGGCCATCCCCCAGTGGTAGCCCCGACCCGGGGCCTCGTAGGCGGAGGCGAGCGGCGAGCCGATCATGACGGCGTCGGCGCCACAGGCGATGGCCTTGGCGATGTCGCCGCCCGTGCGCATCCCACCGTCGGCGATGACGTGGACGTAGACACCGGTCTCGTCGAGGTGGCGGATGCGCGCCCCCGCGGCGTCGGCGATCGCCGTGGCCTGCGGGACGCCGATGCCGAGGACCCCGCGGCTGGTGCAGGCGTGACCCGGACCGACCCCGACCAGGATGCCGACCGCACCGGTGCGCATGAGGTGGAGTGCCGTGGAGTAGGAGGCACAACCTCCGACGATGACCGGGATCTCGAACTCGCGGATGAACTTCTTCAGGTTGAGCGGCTGGCGCGACTCGTCCTTGGAGACGTGCTCGGCGGAGACGACCGTGCCCTGCACCACCAGGATGTCGAGTTCGGCAGCGAGCAGTGCGGGAGCGTAGGCCTCGACCCGCTGGGGCGTGAGCGACGCGCAGGTGGTGATGCCCGCCGCGCGAAGCTCGACGACCCGCTGTCCGACCAGCTCGTCCTTCATCGGCTCGCTGTAGATCTCCTGCATGCGCCGCGTGGCCTTCTCGGCCTCGAGTTCGGCGATCTCCTCGAGCAGCGGCTCGGGGTCTTCGTAGCGCGTCCAGAGTCCCTCGAGGTTCAAGCAGCCCAGCCCGCCGAGGCGGCCGAGTTCGATCGCGGTGGCGGGCGAGACGACGCCGTCCATCGCCGAGGCGATGACCGGCAGCTCGAAGTGGAAGGCGTCGATGTCCCAGGAGATGTCGACGTCCTCGGGGTCGCGGGTACGCCGACTCGGCACGATGGCGATGTCGTCGAACCCGTAGGCCCGCCGCCCCGACTTGCCGATCCCGATCTCGACTTCCACGTGAGCGACTCCTCGTCTTCGGGGGAAAGGGTCAGGATAACCCGGGGTCGGCCCCGAAGTCGGCCTGGGCCGTGTCTCCGGCGACGACCGTACAGAGGTGCGCGAGGAACCCGACGAGGATCCGCGCGGTCGCCCCCCAGACCGTTTCCCCGAAGAGCTCGAAGAAGTGGATCGCCCGGTCGGGTCCGACCCCCACGAGCATCTCCGCGGGCACCTCCCAACGCTCCTCGCGGAAGGCGTCGTCATGGAGGAGCTCCGACAGGGCGACGTCGAAGACGGCATCGACCTCGCGCGGGTCGGGGACGAGCACGGGGCGGGCCGGGAGCAGACCCACGAACGGGGTGAGCGCGAACCGGGCCGAGACGGTGACGAGGTGGTCGAGTTCGGCCACGACCTCGACCGACCCGGGATCGAGCCCGATCTCCTCGTGGGCCTCCCGCAGGGCGGTGGCGCGCAGGTCGGGATCGACGCCGAGTTCGTACTTGCCGCCGGGGAAGGCGATCTCCCCCTGGTGCGAGGGCATCGTCTGGGGCCGCTTCGTGAGGATCACCCGGGCCTCGCCCTGCTCCTCGAAGATCGCCACCAGCACGGCTGCAGGGCGCGTCGCCGGACCGGTGCCGGCACCCGGGCGGGGTACGGGCAACGTGGCACACGCCGCTCGCACGGCGGCCAGCGGGATGCGGCGGAGGTCGTGGGGAACCTCGGCCCACGGCGCCGGGTCACCCGGCCGGAACGACGAAGGCCGGGGGATCGCTTGCGCGCCCCCCCGGCCGTCCGGCGGTTCCTCGACGGCCCGACCAGCGGGCGTCACGACTACTTCTTCTTCGTGGCGATCTTCGCAAGGACGTCACGGCTGGAGAGGATCAAGAGGTCCTCACCGTCGACCGTGATCTCGGTTCCGCCGTACTTCGAGTAGACGACGGTGTCGCCGACCGCGAGGTCGAGGGCGATGATCTCACCGGTCTGCTCCGAACGACGGCCCGGACCCACCGCCAGGACCTCGCCCTGCTGGGGCTTCTCCTTGGCGGTGTCGGGGATGACCAGACCACTCACCGTGGTCTGCTCCGGCTCACCGGTCCGGACGACGATGCGGTCCTCCAGCGGCTGCAACTTCATCGATGCCTCCTGGCACGAACTCGACGGGACCGGCGACAACGCCGGCCCCTCTGCGGGGACGGGCACTCGGGTGGGCCGACCTCGGGGGGATCCCCAGAGGGACTTAGCAGTCGGGCCCGTTGAGTGCTAAAGCCAAGATACCCGGTCCGACGGATCCGTACAACCCGAGGCCGAGCCGGACCCGAGCCGGACCCGAGCGAAGCCCGTGGGACCGGCCTCAGCCCAGGGCGAGGTTGGGGTCGATGCCGCCGTCGAGCGGGGTGGGTCCGTCGGCCGCCAGCCGGACGAAGGCGGTGGCCGCGATCATCGCCGCGTTGTCGGTGCAGAGCTCGAGGGGTGGGAGGAAGACCTCCCGCCCGGTGGCCGCCGCCAACTCGACCGTGCGCTCCCGGAGCCGGGAGTTCGCCGCCACGCCGCCACCGAGCACCACGGTGGCCGCCCCGACGACGTCGGCGGCCCGGGCGAGCTTGCTCACGAGCTGATCGACCACCGCCTCCTGGAACGAGGCCGCCACGTCGGCGACGGGAGTGTCGGGGTGGGCCCGCACGTACTGCACCACCGCGGTCTTGAGCCCCGAGAACGAGGCGTCGAGCTCACCGGGCATGGCCCGGGGGAAGGCGATCGCCGCACGGTCGCCCTCGCGGGCGAGGCGGTCCACCGCCGGGCCACCCGGATAGCCCAACCCGAGGAAACGGGCGACCTTGTCGAAGGCCTCGCCGGCCGCGTCGTCGACCGTGGAGCCCAGGACCCGGTGGACCCCCGGCGCGTCGACCGCGACGAGCATCGTGTGCCCGCCCGACACCAGGAGCACCGCCAGGGGGGTCGCGAGGTCGCGCTCGAGCCAGCCCGCACCGCAGTGCGCCTCGAGGTGGTTCACCCCCACGTAGGGCACGCCGCCCACCAGCGCCAAGGCCTTGGCCGCGCTGACCCCCACCAGCAGAGCGCCCGCCAGGCCCGGCCCACAGGTCGCGGCGACCGCGCCGAGGTCGGCGATCCCGACCCCGGCGGCGGCGAGCGCGTCGCGCACCACGGGGACGATGAGATCGACGTGGGCGCGGCTCGCCTCCTCGGGCACCACCCCGCCGTACCGGGCGTGAAGATCGACCTGACTCGACACCACCGACGAGCGCACGATCCGCCCGTCCTCGACGACCGCCGCCGCCGTCTCGTCGCACGAGGTCTCGATACCCAGGATCAGCACGGATCCCTCACCCCGCCGCGAACTCGGTCGTGCCCGGGACCCGGCCCTCGAGCGCCACGAGCAGGTCGGCGTATCCGGGTTGGTCGATGTCGTGCACCCACATCACCAGCGCGTCCTCGTTGGTCTCCGGGTAGTAGTTCTTCCGCACCCCCACCGGCGCGAAGCCGAAGCGGCGGTAGAGGTTCTGCGCCGCCGTGTTCGACATGCGCACCTCGAGCGTGAGGTTCTGGGCCCCGCGCGCCAACGACTCCCGCGCCAGGGCGATCAGCAGGCGCGTCGCGATCCCGTACCGCTGCCAGTTCGGGTCCACCGCGATCGTCGTGATGTGGGCGTCCTCGAAGCTCACCATGATCCCGGCGTACCCGACGAGCTCCCGACCTACGCGGGCCACGAGGTACGAACGGGTCGAAGCCAACGCGAGCTCCGACTGGAACAGCGGCGCGGTCCACGGACGCGGGTACACCTGGTGCTCGATCCGCAGCACCGACCGCACGTGCCGACGCGTCATCGGCTCCAGCACCACCGCGACCGGTTCGGTCATCACGGGGTCACCGCCGGACGGGCCTGCTCCCAGTTGATGACGGCGTCGCTCTCGCGGAGATACACCGGCACGAGCCCGTCCGGACCGACGACCGACCCGGACCGGACCGCGGCGTCGGCGAGCTCGCACAGGGCCAGCGGGCTCGGCGCCGCGTAGTGCGGAGGCATGCACTCGCCCCCCGCCAGCGCAGCGAACTCGACCCGGTAGCGGTCGAGGCCGTCGCCGACGAGGAGCACGGCGTCGGATCCGAGGGCGGCCACCACCGCGGCGGGCGGAGCCACGGTGGGCGCCACGGTGCAGACCAGGCCCGCCGGACCCGGGTGGTAGCGGGCCCAGTAGACCTCTTTGCGACGAGCGTCGACCACGACCACGACGTCGCGCTCGTCGTCGCGCCAGGGCTGGGCGATCACGTCGAGCGTCCCCAGCCCGACCGCCGGGACTCCGAGACCCAGCGCCAGCGCCTTCGCCGTCGTCACGCCCACCCGCAGACCGGTGAACCGTCCCGGCCCCACCCCGACGGCCACCGCGTCGACCATCTCCAGGGCGGTCGACGCCTCGTCGAGCACGGCCCGGATGGTCGGCACCAGGTGCTCGGCGTGCGCGCGCCCCGAAGCCACGGTCCGCCCGGCGATCAGGTCTCCGTGACGGCCGACCGCGACGGTGACCACGTCGGTGGCCGTGTCGAAGGCCAGCACGGTGGTCATGCTGCGCTCCGCGCCACGGCGACGAGGTCGTCCCACCGGCGCTCCCAGCCCTGCCCGTGGGGCATCAGGGTGATCCGCCGCGCGTCGGGCCGAGCGTCGACGAAGTCGAGCCGGACGTCGAGGCGGTCGGGCGCGAGCTCGTCGGCGACGACATCGCCCCACTCCACGACGAGCACCGCGTCGTGGGCCGCCTCGTCGAGGCCGAGATCGATCAACTCCTGGACGCGGTCGAGCCGGTACACGTCGGCGTGGACCATCCGCAGTCGCCCCTCGTACTCCCGGGCCAACGTGAAGGTCGGGCTGACCACGGGTCCGCGCACGCCGAGCCCGGCACCGAGCCCCTTGGCGAACGCGGTCTTCCCCGCGCCGAGGTCCCCGGAGCACACCACCACGTCGCCGGCCCCGAGCAGGGAGGCCAGGCCCTCCGCCAAGGCCGCGGTTGCCGCGGCGGACCCGGTCTCGACCACGACCGGCCGGCTCACGACCGACGCCCGAGCACGCGCCCGGCCACCACGAAATCGGCCTCCGTGCGGGTCAACGCCTCGCTCCCACCGCGCAGGACCGCCGCCGGGTGGAGCGTCGGGACCACCACGGCACCCGTGCGGTAGGCGAACTCCCGGCCGCGCAGCCGGGTGATGCCGGTCTTCGTGTCGAGGAGCAGTCGCGTCGCGACGTTGCCGAGGGTGATCAGCACCTTCGGCGCGACGAGGTCGATCTGGGACTCGAGGTAGGGGCGGCACGCCTCGATCTCGACCGGATGCGGATCGCGGTTGCCCGGCGGCCGGCACTGCACCACGTTGGCGAGGTAGACGTCGTCGCGCGTCAGCCCGATGCCGGCGATCAGCCGGGTCAGGAGGCCGCCGGCGCGACCGACGAACGGCAGGCCCTGGCGGTCCTCTTCGGCACCGGGGCCCTCCCCCACGACCATCAACGCGGCGGCCGGGTCACCGGCGCCGAACACCACCTGGGTCCGGGTCGGGGCCAGCGGACAGCGGGTGCACGCCAGCGCGTCGGCGCGCAGCGCGGCGAGGTCGGGTCCGGCCGTCGGACGGTCGCTCACCGAGTGCCCCCGGCGCGCACGGCGTCCCGGACCGCCTCGGCGACGACCTCAGTCGCGATCACGCGCAACCGTTCCAGCGACACCCCCTCGACCACGCCGGTCGAGACCGCCACCGCGAGGTCACCGTCGAAGCGGGTGTGCGACGGGTGGATCGAACGCACCAGCCCGTGGTGGGCGCTCTGGGCCACGAGGAAGCACTCGCGCTTCGACAGCCGGGCGTCGGTGGCGACGACCACGAGCGTGGTCTGCTCCATCGGGGCCAACGGCTCGGGAAAGGCCGGAGTCCCCGGCGGCGCCGACGAACCGGCCAGCACGGTGCCGTCGGCGTCCACGACGTCGCCCACCGCGTTGACCACGGCCAGCGCGCCGAGGCACGCGCCGTCGACCCCGGCGTGGGCGCTCCCCAGGCCACCGGGGACCGCGTGCTCGGTGCCGCGCCAGCGACCGACCCGCGCGCCCCTCCCCGCGCCCACCGCGCCCACGAGGAAACCACCGTCGGTCGCGGCGGCGAGGGCGGCCGGTCG
>Ga0194055_10001816_pt1 | contig 17195 bp, 14 predicted proteins | sample SepL449m_MetaG_FD_155482 | JGI IMG/M metagenome (GOLD analysis project Ga0194055, IMG submission 155482) | Anoxic zone freshwater microbial communities from boreal shield lake in IISD Experimental Lakes Area, Ontario, Canada - Sep2016-L442-9m | ecosystem: Environmental > Aquatic > Freshwater >...
TTGGTAGCTCGCCCGATGGCGGCACGAGCCCCTTCGAGGTGACGACAACGCCGCTGGCCGCGCCGAGCCGCGGCGCCATTGCGCCAATAACGGCAGCTAGTTCGCCGGTCGGAACTGCGAGCAGCACAGCGTCGGCGTGTTCAAGGTCCATCTTTGCCGCTTCGGTCACGCTGATTGCCGCGTCCAGCTCGACGCCAGGCAGGTAGCGCTCGTTGACGCGGGCGGCGGCAATCTCGCTCGCCTGCTGCGCGCTGCGCGCTCCAAGTTCAACTGCAACACCGGCGCGCGCTAGCGCAACCGCGAGGCTCGTCCCCCAGCCACCAGCGCCAACTATTGCCACCCGCCGCAGCGGCACAGTTCCCCCGAGCCACTCCCACTGCATCTCAACGCATGGCCACACGCGCTCTGCGACCGACTTGGCGAGCTCGTGTGAGGGGTCATCAACCTGCGGGAAGGTCAGCGGCGCGCCAGCGCGGACGGTCACCTTGCGCGGGTAGATCTTCCAGCCGCGGCGCACGTTCTCAGTCCCAATCACTGCCACGGGAACAACTGGCGCTCCACTCTGCAGCGCAAGGCGACCAACGCCGCTGCGCGGATGGCCAAGCGGGCCGGGTCGCACGCGCGTTCCTTCGACGAAGATCATCACGCCGTCGCCGCGGGCAAGGATCCGTAGCGCAGTTTCCATCGAGTCGTTATCGCCGTGGCCGCGATCGATCGGAAAGGCGCCGAGGCTGTTGAGGAACCAAGTCTGGAGGCGGTTCTTCTCGAACAGCTCACGCTTGGCAACGAAGTAGAGCGGCCGGCGGCCAAGCGCGCTAATTACAAACGGGTCGAGGAACGAGCGGTGGTTGGAGGCGTAGATCGTGGCGCCGCTCTTTGGCACGTGTTCGCGGCCGAGCGTGCTGAGGCGGAAGTAGCTGCGGAAGAACGGCAAGAAGAAGAAGCGCACAACGCGAAATACGACGCGGTTTACGCCGTGGCCGCCAGCCTTTTCAAGCAGCTTCTCCCGTTCCATACCTGCGTTACCAATCCCGGCGCATTTAGTTACACCGAATCTGAGTACCTTCAGGGCAATGCGTTTTGACCTGAACAGAACTTTACGCGGAGCACTGGCTGGAGCCATAGCGACCGGTATTTGGGCGCTTCAGCAGCCAATTGACATGCGAATCTTCGGCGTTCCCTACGACGACACCGAGCTGCTCGGCAAGGCGGTAACGCGAGGGCCAGCCTGGCGGCCGATCGGCGCCGTGATGCATCTGGCCAATGGCGCCCTCTTTGGCGCCGTCTACGCCAACGTCGCCCCCCACGTTCCGCTGCCGCCGGCGCTCAAGGGTCCAGCCGCTGGGATGGCAGAGCACCTCGCCTCATGGCCGGCGGTCGGCCTAAGCGAACGCTTCCACCCGGCGCGTGACGAACTGCCGAAGCTCAGCGGAAGTGGCGCCGCGTTCGCGCAGGCAACTTGGCGCCACCTTTTGTTCGGCATAGTGCTCGGCGAGGCCGAACGCGCGCTGAACCGTCCGTCCGCCGGATAGGCTTTCCGAGTTAGTAACCAACGAATGGAGAGCTAGTAATGATCCTCGCCGTCAGCGGCCCAGTTTGGGGCCTCCTTGTAGTTATCTACTTCGTCCTGCTGGTCGTGCTCGGCGTAACAAGCCTGCGCAAGGGCCACTGGATCATGTTCATCATCGGCATCTTCATTCCGCTGTTCTGGATCATCGGCGCCGTGATGCCGCCGGTCGAACGCGACTGACGCGTAGACTGGCGATCCGCGCCGGAGTAGCTCAGCTGGTCAGAGCACCTGTCTTGTAAACAGGGGGTCAGGGGTTCGAATCCCCTCTCCGGCTCTACGAAAGCTCTACCGCGAGGTCAAGAAGCCGCCGAGGGACGAGTCACCTGCCCTGACTTGGGACCGGCGCTCATGCGCGCGACCTTCTTGCCTGGATTTAGCACTCCAGCGGGATCGAAATCCTTCTTGATTCGCTCGTGGAGATCGAGCGCCGCCGGGTCCCACTGGCGCTCAAGCTGACCCGCTTTGAGGTACCCGACACCGTGTTCGCCGGTGATACTTCCGCCGAGGGCTATCGCCAGGTCAAAGAGTTGCTGCGAAGCCTGCTCGGCCCTCGCCATCATGGCCTCGTCATCTGGATCGACGAGGAAACTCGCGTGCATGTTGCCATCCCCAGCATGACCCCACGAACAAGCCTCGAGATCAGCGGTGCGCCCGATCTTTACTACCTCATCCACAGCTTCTGCCAGTCGGTCGGGGGGAACAACAATGTCCTCGGAAACCTTTCCTCCCCTTACTGCCGCGACCACATTTCCAACGCCATCTCGCCAGCGCCAGAGATCGGTAGCTGACGGCGAGTCGATTGCGACAGCACTGGGAGAGACCAACTCACGCAATTCCGACGTGCTGTCGGCAACTTGATCTGACGAACCATCTAGCTCCGATACCAGAGCGAACATTGCATCAGGGGGCACATCGCCTGGGTAGGACCTCTTAAGCAATTCGAGAGTTCTCGCATCGAGATAATCAAGCGCAGCCGGTTCAATTCCTGAAGCGATGATGTCCCTTATGGACTCAGTCGCCGCCTTCGTATCAGCAAAAAACATCACGAGCGGGACGACCGCCTCCGGGGCCGGAAGCAAGCGGAGGGTCACCTCGGTGATCAGCGCCAGCGTTCCCTCAGAACCAACGAGCAGGCTCTTGATGTCGTAGCCGCCCACATCTTTTCGCTGAGCACCCCCGACCCTGATGATCTCCCCTGGCACGACGACCGCTTCTAGACCGGTAACCCACGCGCCCGTACCTCCATATTTGAAGGCGTGCGGGCCGCCCGCATTGGTCGCTGTGTTTCCACCAATCTGCGACTGCTCTGCGGCCCCAGGATCCGGAGGGAAAAGCAGACCGTTCTCCCTTGCCAACCGTTTGACGGTGTGAGTCGTAACGCCAGCACCAACCGTTAGTCGCCATTGATCTGGCGAAAACTCGATGATTTGGTCGAGACGTTCAAGGCAGACGACAACGCCGCCGCCGACCGGCACTGCGCCGCCCGCAAGGCCGGTTCCACCACCGCGAGGAACCAGCGGAACCCCCCGATCGCTGCTCCACTCGACGAGCTGCCTCACTTCCTCTGAACTTCCTGGGAAGGTGACCGCGTCCGGTTTCCCGCGCAGCCCTCTCGACGCCGTCCAATCTGTCTCGTAGGCGCGACACTCAGCGCCCACGAGGACGTACTCAGCTCCTACCAGCACTCCGAGGTCGGTCCTGATCGACGCTAACTCTGGCTTCAGGGTCACCCTTAATGTCCCCGGCCATCGATAAGCCCGCGGACCATAGTCAATGCGAGTTCCGCACCCGCCACAACATCCCCACCAAGCACTTGGTCGCGCACGCCGAACGACTCAAATTCGATCGACATCGCACCTTCGTAACCCACGTCGTCGAGCGCGCTGAGGAATTCGCTCCAGCTAGTCTGCCCCTCTCCCGGGAGCAGGAAACAAAAATCGTCTCCCTCCACCCCTGGCCTGCCAAACGCATCCTTCAGGTGGACGTGAGCTATGCGCGAACCCCACCTGCGAACCACCTCAGCGACGTCGTCTCCGCTGATCGCAAAGTGGCTTGGATCGATGTTCAGCGCGAGCGCCTCACGACCGACATCGCTCACGAGCTCTTGCGCAGTAGCGGCGTTCCACGCGAGCGTCCCCCAGCATGGCTCGAGAGCGACCCGCACACCGGTTCCTTCAGCGTGATCGACGATCCGCCCGAGCGCGTTGCGGGCGAGCGCCCATGCGTCGTCACGCGAGATTGAGTATCCAACTTGTAGAGCGCCATCGACCCACTGGTTGGGTCCAGCCACCACTCCAATTGATGGGATTCCGGCTGTGGCTGCAGCGTCAACAGCTGCCTCGCTTCGATGCACCCGCTCCTCCCAGACCGCAGCATCATCTGTCACAAAATCTTCGTGGACCATCAGTTGGGGGACTTCGAGCCCAACGCCCTGTGCGAGTGAGACCAGATCGACGAGAACACCGGCATCCTGAACTAGTGGATCAAATTGCTCCATCGTCCAGTCAATCGCGGTGTAGCCAAGATCGGCTAGGCGGCCTGCGAGAACAGGCGGCTCCACCTCTCCGACGTCGGCAGCGACGTAGCCGATAGCGCGATTCATCGGCCGCTCGATGGAGCCCGCTGGTGCCCGGTGGTAGACACCACTTCGTTAGAATCGGCGGAATTGAACCGCGCGATAAAGCTGGTCACCTACTCCTCCGCGTCGGGGAGATAGTCAGGCCGCGGCAGATCCCAATGACCCGAGTTAATACCTTCGGTATTGGCAGGATCGCGATCTTGAATTACCTCGATCACCACAGGCCCTCCGGAGGCGAGCGCTCGCTCCAGCGCCGGTTTGAGATCTTCGATTCGTTCGACCTTGATCCCTTCAAGCCCGAAGCCACGAGCGATCTGAACAAAATCTGGTGAGATCAGGTCACCTGAGCGGTCCCGGAACTCAACGAAGAAGGCCCGGTCCTCACCAAAGAGATTCCGCTGGAAGTCGCGAATCGAAGTCCACCCAGTGTTATTCATAACGACATACACGACCGCTATTCCGAGCTGAGCCACCAAAGCCAGCTCCTGGATCGACATCAAGAAGTCTCCATCGCCGGCGACGCCGACAACGGGAACGTCCGGCGCGGCTAGCTTCGCGCCGATCGCCGCCGGAACCGTGAAGCCCATCGTTGAGTAGCCGCCTGAGGTAATCCAAGTTCGCGGCTCGTAGCATGGATACTCCTGAAACATCTGAATCTGTGGATGGCCGGCAGACGCGATGACGATGCCCTCGCGCGGCATCACCTCCCGAAGAACAGCAATTGCCTTCGTAAGAGAGAGCCCATCCGGAGTCCATCGCGCCCGGATCATTGAGTCCCACGACTCACGTTCGGACGCGAGCTCCGCCAGATACGCCTTCCTATCCGGGAAGCCGGCCTTTCGATCCGTGAGAGCCTCCGTGAGGCTTTGAATTCCAGTCCGTGCGTCTGAAATCACCCCGACTTCGACGGGATAGTTTTTTCCGATTTCGCGCGGATCGATGTCGATTTGATAGATGCGCGTTGGTGGAACCGAAAACGAAGCTCCGTGCAGAAACGAGGAACTCGTCTGCTCAGCGAAGCGGGTGCCTACCGCGAGAATTACGTCCGCGGTGCTGGTCATGTGGTTACCGCAAGACGTGCCGTTGGAACCGGTGTGCTGAGCGCAGAGCAGGTGGTCTTCCGCGAACACACCCTTGCCCATCATCGTTGTAACAACGGGTGCTTGGAGCAACTCGGCGAGCTCGAGTAGCTCTTTATGAGCGCGCGCCTGAATGCAACCACCACCGGCCAAGATCACTGGCCTCTCGGCGGCCGCGAGCGCAGCGGCAATCTCGTCGATACCGTCGGCGTCTGGGTACGTGGTTTCGTGGGTAGGACGGTGCCTGCCTCCGTCGATTCGTGACTCTTCAGCGCTGTAGCTCTGAAGGTCGATCGGCATCTCGATGTGCACTGGGCCCGGCCGGCCGGATACTGCCGTGTTAAACGCACGGTTTAGCGCGCGTTGAACTTGGTCAACTCGGTGGGGGTAGAAGCCACGTTTCGTGATCGGGCGGAACAAGCTCGAAAAGTCGGCGTCTCTCTGCCTCTCAATCTCCTGCAACACACCGGTTCCATCCATGTAGGTCTGTACCGCTCCAGTGATCGCAACGAACGCTTGTGAATCGACGTAAGCGGTCGCAAGCGCGGTAGCAAGATTGGCCGAGCCAGGGCCAATCGACGTTACTGTCGCTAGGGGAGCGCCTGCAACCCGGTAGTAGGCGTCGGCAATGTGGCCAGCTGACTGCTCGTGGCGAACCTGAATTGCCTCGATCTTGTCGGTCCTATCGCGCAGGGCGTCGTAGATACCCATGTCGCCGTGGCCCGGGACCCCGAGAACGTAAGGAACTTTCTCACTGATCAGGTGGTCGGCGATGATCTCGCCACCGGTCTTCTTCGTCATGACTTCCCCTTGCTATCGGTTTTGTTGGCTGATAGATCCTCCTGAGCTAGCAGCAGGGCTCGCGTTGTCGACAGATGCGCTTCCATCGAATCAGCGGCCGCCTCACCGTCGCCCTGGGCTACCGCATCGAAAATGGCCTGGTGCTCAGCGACGATCTCGTCGAGTTGCCGTGAGCGACCGACTGTCGAGATCCCGCGCGTGCGAATTTGGTCGCGAAGACCCTCGACCGTCTCGACAATTCGCTCATTACCGGTTACCTCGAGCAACTTCCGGTGGAATCCCCAGTCGAATCGCATGAACTCGGTCTCATCGCTCAGATGGTCCTTCATCCCAAAGAGAGCACCCCCAAGCTCCTGTAGGCCGGTAGCGCTCATTCGCTGAGCCGCCACACTCGCTGCCGGCACTTCCAACAAGAGCCGCATCTCAAAGATCTCCTCGATGTCGTGCCGCCCTGTCTCGCAGATGCGCACGCCACGGTTACGTTCGAACGCAACCAGCCGGTCGTTCGCCAGCTCCACCAGCGCCTCTCGGACGGGCGTCCGCGACATCCCGAGCGCTTCCGACAATGCGCGAACGGACGTCAGTGAGCCCCCTTGCAAATCGCCAGAGAGAATCGAGCGCCGAATCTCTTCATAAGCGCTACGTGCGAGACCAGTCTCAGGAGCTATGGCCTGTATCCGATCGAGGCCGTTCATCGTCCCACCGTAACCGGCGCTGGCGAATTGTGAACTGCGGCAATGAGCTCGAGCACTCTCCGACCATCTGCGAGCGTCACGGGGGCCGCGCTGCCGGTCTGCACCGCTTCCACGAAAGCGCCGATGCTCGCGTTGACCGAGTCGTCCCACCTTCCCGGAGTGACCAACTCATCACGCCATCCATCGTCGTACCGCCTAATCGCGGGCCCCGCTCGGAAGCCTTCGAAGTCTGCCTCGCAGCCCGAGATGTAGAGAGCACCCTTAGTACCGACGATCTCGATTGAATCGTCGAACATCCCAGCAGGGCCGTGATAGTTGACGTCAATCACGCCCAACGCGCCGCTGGCGAAACGCAGGGCTATAACAGCCTGGTCCTCGACCTCTGTCGCGGTGCTATCAGTGAGCGCGAGGACCTCCTCGATGGCGCCGCCGAAGTAGGGCGCGAGGTAAAGGCGATGAACCCCTGCGTCGTGCAGCAACCCACCCCCAGCCAGGGCTGGATCTGCTCGCCAACCGCTGTATTTACCCCCGATTCCAAGACGCAAACGTATATGGAGAATTTTCCCCAGCTCGCCAGCGTCAATTAGCTCCCGAGCGCGAATGTGTGCCGTGTAAAAGAGCTGGTTGTGTTGAACCCCGGCTACCAGCCCGCTACCAGCCGCTGCTCCGATTATCTCGTCACATTCGCTCAAATCCATCGCCAGAGGCTTCTCTATCAAGACGTGCTTGCCAGCCGCGATCGCGCCGAGTGCGACTTCGCGGTGGAGGCTGTGCGGAAGACAGACGCTGACTATGTCCACAGAACTGTCCCCTAGTAGCTCTGTGTAACTCGCATAGGCCGAAGCACCGCGAGGGCCGGCGCTCGATGCCCGCAGGTCGGCGTCTAGGTCAGCGACAGCTACGACTTTCGCCCCGTCGGCAAGATCGAAGCCCGCCAGATGAAACTGGCCGATCTCACCTAAACCGATGACGCCAACGCCAAGGAGCGGCGCCCCCGCTGAGCTATCCGCTGTTACATCATCAGCCCTCATGGGCGGCGCCCGGCGGTGCGACTTCCATGCTTGGAACCGAGGCACGGCCGCTCTTAAGCCCCGACCAGGCATAGATCGTCAGGAGCGCCCCGATCACCATTGCACCTCCGAAATAGCCGAAGATGTAGTGATTCGCCGCCGGCCAGAGATAGGCAACGATCACGATCGTGCACCAGAGGAGCGCGACCACAGAGACCGGAACTAGCCAACGTCCTAGCCCGAAGTGCCCAGGTCCGACTTCCGGAATGCGATTCTTTCGGTCACCGATGATGACCGCGATCATCGTTGCGGCATAGGTCAGGTAGTAAGCGATTACTGCCATTGCCGTGACACGGAAGATTTGGCCTCCGCCGGCAATGTTGATGATCATGCAGATAGCCCACAGCACGATGCTGGCAACAACAGGGGTGCGGAATCGAGGGCTGACGCTTCCAAGCTGCTTCGAGAACGGAAGCAGGTTGTCACGAGATACTGAGAAGATCAGTCTCGTAGCAACCGCGATGTTCGCGACGATGCATCCCATCAGCGAGAGGAACGCGACGATCTTGATGATCACCGCGGCGAACGACCCGAGCTGTACCTGTACAACCCAGAACAGCGTGTTCGGTTGCTCCACCGCGTCAGCGATCGACGTCGGGATCGCAACAATGAAGATCCCCATGACAATGAAGCCGCCAAGAGCACAAAGGCAGACAGCACGGAACATCGCCTTCGGCGCAGCCAAGCGCGGCGCGATCGTCTCCTCCGCAAGGTCGGCCGACGCCTCCCAGCCCATTAGCGCGAAGATCGGCGCAGTCGCAGCGAAGATGTAGTTCTCAGTCGGGATGTGCTGGCCATTGACACCACCCGGCCCATGGTTGAACAGAGCGCTAATGCCGGTCGAATGACCGAAGAAGAGAACCGCACCGATCAGCAGGAGAACGCCGACGATAACCGTGACGATGATCTCGCTGACAGCCACTCCGTTGTTGAAGTGCGTGGCGATGCGAATGCCGACGATGTTGAGAATGAAACCGATAGTGAGCGCGACGATCCCGATCACGATGATCTGGGACGGAGTCCCCTCCAACCCAAGCTCTGGCGCCATGATCGCCCCGAGTAGAGCGCCGATGGAAACGGCTCCTGTCGTGAACGTGACGATTCCGATGAAGGCAACGACCCAACCGAAGTAAGGATTGGTGATCCGACTTGCCCACTGGTAGGCGTAGCCAGTAACTGGGATGCGCGCCGCCATGTGCATAAAGACGAGGAGGACCCAGACGATGCCGATGAAGGCCAGTGGCCACGCGAACACTGCGATGCCGCCAACCTGAGCCAGGGAGGGCCCGAGGAGCGGCCCGAGCGTACCCGTGATCGCAACCATCGAAAACGCGAGACAGAACGAAGTGAAGGTTGACATCGAGCGGCGTAGCCGCTGCGGGTAACCGAACAGAATTAGGTCTTGTTCATCAGCCGCATCGGACAGTACGTCGGGTGATGGCGACTCTGACTGTGCGTTGCTCATTGATTCTCCCCCTGTTTGTGATTGCGTCGAGATGGTTGATTTAGGTCAGCCAGCCCGCAGCCTGTGACATGTGGCATGCCAGTGGACGCGAACGTAGTCGACTGGCCCCATCGTGTCAAGTACCTAATTTGACCTTTCTAGAGAGTCGCTTCGACCTGCATCAGAGCGCGCCCAAACAGCGTTGCGATCTCATCAATCTCCTGCTCGTCAACATTGACGGCTGGTTTGAACTTGATCACGTTGCCGTTCTGACCAAATACTGGGCCGGTCTTTCCGACCATCAAGCCATGTTCTAGGCAAGCACCCATCACTAGATCCGTTTCGGCGCAAGCCGGCTCTTTGGTTGCCTTATCGGTCACCAGTTCCACCCCAACCATCAGACCTTGACCGCGAATGTCACCGATCAACTTGGAATCTTGAGCGATCGCCTCGAGTCGGGAGACCAGAACGTTGCCCATCGCCTCGGAATTGGCGGGCAGATCATCGCGCACCATCACCTCGAGCATGGCCAGCCCAGCTGCGCAGGCAACCGGGTTCCCAGCCTCCGTGAAGCCATATTCCCAGTCCAAGAGTTCGGAGTATTCGGGGACAGTGATTGTGGCAGAGAGAGGTAGCCCCCCACCTAGGGCTTTCCCGAGAATGATCATCTCTGGTTCGATGCCACTGCGCTCGCTGGCAAACATTGGTCCGCAGCGACATAGGGCCCCCTGGACCTCGTCCACGATCAGTGGCACGTCATGCGCTTGGCACATCTCGTGGACGCGAGCGAGCCAGCCGTCGGGGGCAGGAACCATGCCGCCGTTGGCTTGGTATGGCTCAACGATCACGCCGGCAGGTCCATTTATGTGACCGCGCTCGAGCGCATAGTCGACTAGGTCCGCACAGGCCAGGTCGCAGGTCTCTCGTTCTAGGTTCAAAGGGCAGCGGTAGCAGTAGTAGTTGGGAACGCGCATCTGTCGAGGGATGTAGCGGTCTAACCCCTTATTTGAGCCCTCGACCATCCCTGGATGAACGTAGGTGAGCCCAATCGTGGCGAAGGTTCGACCGTGGTAGGCGGCATCTAGGCAAACAAAGTCACTTCCTCCGGTAGTCCTCATCGCCAAGTGCATAGCTCCCTCAACCGCTGCACCGCCGGACAGGGCGTAAAGGACCTTCTCGAGGCGCCCGGGAGCGAGCTCCGCAAGGCGCTTTGCTAGCTCGGTTCTCGTCTGATTCTCGAAGACCGGGGAAACGTAATCGATCACATCGAGTTGTTCGACGATCGCTTGTTTTACCTCTGGGTTACGGAAGCCGAGGTTCAAAACCCATTCGGCAGAGATTGCGTCGACGTACTCGGTGCCATCGGCGTCACTGACTCGGGTTCCTTGGCCTTCGACTAGCCCGAGGTCAACGTCGCCCATGCACTTGATTACGTGGGCCTCTGAATCAGCGCGAAGTGCCTCCGCTTCGGCAGACCTCTGATCCGCGCTCATTTTCGCCCTACCCAAAAATCATGAAGCATGGTGGGAGCTCCTTCGGTTATTGAGATGTGACAGCTCGCTGAATGGAGTGGCATGCTACATGTGACGCCAGCGGCAAGCAAGGAAGGGACTCGGTGCGCTCCGATTGCGTTTGAGCGCCCCAATGCTTCTTCGACGAGAGGAGTTGGGCCGACGTGCCGTGCTAGAGGTGACGCCCAAGACACCTAATCCCCCACGCACCAAAGCACGCGTGAGCCATCGACCGGCCCGCGTCCCATCCCAGCGAATAGGTCGATTTGCCCATCTATTATGCCTTCCGTAGCTACTTGTAAGCGGGGGTCAGGGGTTCGAATCCCCTCTCCGGCTTGGGGCGAAACGCAGTGAACTAGAAGCACTTGACGGGCTGCCGTCTGGCTCCAGACGGCCTGCCGCAACGCGCATTGAGCACTCTCATCCAGTTATACCTGCGGGGCGCACAGCCTTGAAAACATCAAGATTTATCCCCTGTCCCATCACCGTCTGGCCCATCGCATTCGGGTGGTAGCTGGTGCCATCCCATGGCGGCGCCTTCCACGCCTGATAGATCTGCCATGGAGCGTTGGGATCTCGGACCATCGCGTCAAAGTCAATGACGCCGTCGAAGGTGCCGCTGCCGCGGATCCACGTATTGACCGCCTGTCGGTTCTTCTCCTGCACGCTTTCCACTGGCATGTCCATTGCGATGAGCGTCGCTCCAATCACCGGAATGCTGCGTGCGTGAGCGCGCTTGACGATGTCGCGCATGGCCGCCTTGACCTGTCCCGGCGGACTCGGCGGGACATCGCAGCATTTTCCCGGAATACTTCCCCCGATGTCATTGGTGCCTTCGAGTAAGACGATTGCGGCCACTCCCGGCACCGACAGCGCGTCGCGCCACAGCCGCTTCACAGCGGGAAGACCGCAACAGAAGGGCGGGCTCGGTTCATACGGATTTGGCTGGTTGGAAACGGTGTTGCCGGAGATCGCCGCATTCGAAACCGACAGGCGTTTCGCTGCCGGTAACGCGTTGAGGCGCGTCGCCAAGACGTCGGTCCACCGCTGACCAGGGGGACCAACTGCGTCAAATCCGTCGGTGATCGAATCGCCCACAGCGACTACGGTGCCGATCGAATTGGTGCGCGCGGCTACAACATCGGTCCACCACACCTGGCCGGGGAAATACGCTGCGGCTTGGTAGGTCTTTGGCTCTGGAATTACGTCCAGTGCCGGAAACGCTCCAGCTCCGGAGGCACGGGCGTGGTTGCCGGGAGTGCTGATGTACATTCCAGCAACGTCGTAAGCGTAAGGAAAAAGGTTGTTCTTTCCCGAGACCGGGCTGCCGGGCGCGTAGATGCTCACCGCCACTTGATCGCCGGCCCGCACGCGGATGTCGACCGGGTCACTCCAGGCCTGCTCGCCCGGCGGGATCTTTATCGATCCCTTGCGGCCAAAGGTCATGCGCACGTTAGAGCCACTCACGAGGCGCGCCGTACTGCTGGCTACCGGGTTGCCAGCCCATGCCTGCTGAATAGTCAATGGGGTTTTGCCGAAGTAGTTGCTGAAACGCACGCGAATTGATCGTGAATCGCTCGAAAGCTTGAACAGCTGGCGGACCGTCCTATTCGGCGAGCGGGTCTGTTCGCTTGTTGAATCGTGCGGTCGCGCGAACTGACTTCCGGCCATCGCTGCTTGCCAAACCGCCGTACGGTCTGGAGCGGTACTGCGCGCACTAGCAACGGCCAGCGAGCCCACCAGCATCACCAGTGCGACGGCCGTCGCCACGATGCCGGGCATGCGCCAAGAACCAATGAGCCGCCAGGACATGAATTAACCGTAACCTGTTGGGCACGAGCAGGAGCTGCTTGGCTGACGGGTGCTGGCCGAAGGCCGCCGCGACCGAACTCTGCAGGTCGCAACAATCCCCGCGTCAGATTGGCCTACCTACTCGCGACCGGCGGCTACATGTCACACTTGGCCTATGCCTTTGTTACGGCCTCGCCTGCGTGTGAAACTGATCTTCACGATCCTGATCGCCGCCGCCGCGACTGGTGCGTATGCCGTCCCGTCCTCCGCAGCAGCACTGAACTGGCAGTCCTGCAGCAAGCCGCAGTTCGATCGCTGGAAGAAGATCGATGGGTGGGCGCTTCCGGGCTTTGATTGCGCCTCCCTCACGCGCCCGCTCGACCGCAGCCGTCCGAACGGCAAGAAGGTGCAGCTGGCGGTCGTGAAGCTGCCGGCCAACGGCACTCCCGCGCAAAGGAAAGGCACACTCTTCATGAATCCCGGTGGCCCCGGCCAGACGGGCGTCGGGCTATCAGAGATGGTCTTGTTGCTACCGCCGGAGGTTCGGGCGGCGTTTGATTTCGTCAGCTACGACCCGCGTGGCATCGGCGCTTCGACACCGGCTCTCGCGGGGCGCGGCTGCAACATCCCAAAGCCCACACGACCGGTTACAGGACCCGTGGACTGGCGCAAGGTTCTTACCGCGCGGCAGAAGCAGGTTTCCGATTACAACTCGCTCTGCTTCAAGGCGAACCGTGCTTTGGTCGAGAATGGCGGCAGCGTCGACGGGGCCTACGATCTCGACGCTATGCGCGCCGCGGTCGGCGACAGCAAGATCACCTACTGGGGAATCTCCTACGGCACGCTGCTCGGCTCCACCTACGCCCAGCTTTTCCCTAACCGCGTCCGTGGGATGGTCTTCGACGGCAACATGGACCCTCAGGGCACGCTTTACGGGATCAGCGCCGGCTCGGTCGCCCCAGACCACTCGATCGGCTTCTTCCTGCAGGCGAACGGCCTGAAGTCGAAGTTTGATCAGGTGATGGCGCAGCTGAACAAGCGCACGATCCCCCTAGAGGCGAAGAAGCCCTACACGCGCTGGGATCTGCTCGACGTTCTCAACGACGACGTTGACTTCTATCCGGTGACTGGCGACCAGAGCTGGGCGCAGGCCAAGCAGGCTGTCACCTACTCGTGGAACGCCCTTTTCGGCTCGAGCAGCGAGAAAGCCGCCGCGCGCAAGGCCCTTACCGCACCCGACCTGCGCAGCCCCACTACCGGTACTGCGGGAAGCCACTGGTCGGCGGTTGTCTGCCAGGACTATGCGGACAGAATCTCAAACTCGCGCCAGCAGGATCGCCTCCGCTGGATCACTAAAGAAGGGCCAATCTATGGTGGCTCGCTCGGCGTCGATTACCTCACCACCTGTAACGGATACGGCGGAGCACGACCTAATGCCGTTCCGCAACCAAAGCGCTTTGGGCCGCCGATCGCGGGCATCATCTCGAACACGACCCGCGACGGCGAGACGCCCTACCAGTGGGCAGTGAACATGGCCCGCACCTACCCGACGATGCGTGCGATCACTTTGGTCGGCGGCATCCACGGAACCTTCGGGCTCAGCCAGTCGACTTGTGTGGACACGCCGATCGCGAACTTCCTCGTCACCGGTTCACTGCCGGCGGTTGACCTCGCCTGCCCTTTCTCTCCTCCGCCTACAGCTCCGTAGTCGGGCTTGGATCAACGACCTCTAGGAGCAACCTCGCTAGCTCGGCGGGCGCGCTGACCATCGCGTCGTGACCAGTTGCGATCTCAAACATCTCGAAACCTTCCTCGCGCGCCCGTTCGGTCGCCGTCACCGTGCCGGGGTTCTTCGGACTAGTGAGGTCGATAAACGTCCTTGGCAGCGATCGAGCCGCATTAGTAGGCGCCGAGAGCGGCTCAGTTGAAGCCAGGAGTGGCATGTCGGTGAGGTTCTCCCATACCCACTTTCGGTCGGCCGGGTCGGTTAGGCCCCAGCGGTCGAGGAAGCTCTTCTGCGGCGGCAAGCGCCAGCCGTCGCCCTGCTCGCGCGCGATCTGAAGAAACGCTTCGCGGGACTGCGGCGGCTCGGTGTCGAGCACCGACTCCTGATCTCGCGGCAGAAATGCGTCGAGATAGACAAGGCGGGCGATTCGGTCGCCAACGCTCTCGGCAGCACCGGTGATGACCGCTCCCGCGTAGCTGTGCCCGACGAGAGTCACGCCGTGCAGATCCTCCCCCTCGATTAGCGCGATGACGTCGGAAACGTGGGTCGAAAGCCCCACCTGCTCTGTCAACTCGCCGGCGCGCTCGGCGAGCCCGGTTAGCGTCGGCGCGTACCCGCTGCGACCGGCAGCCTCGAGCAGTGGAACCACGCGCTCCCAGCACCAGCCGCCGTGATTGGAGCCGTGGACGAGGACGAAGGTTGCGGGGCCAGCGGAGCCGGAGACTAGTGAATCGCCCATGCCGGCAGGCTATCCGACGGCGGTGGGCACTCCGGTGGCTCTAGGCTTTGGGCATGTCAGCGGAAGCTAATCGTGAGCTTGTAGAACGCTTCTACCGCGAAGTAGTTAACGAGCGCAAGCTCGGCGTGATCGACGAGCTGATCTCTGATGACTTCGTCCACAACGGTGAGAGCCGCGGCCGCGAAGGGCAGCGGAAAATCTACGAAGAGTTCCTAACTGCGTTCCATGACCTACAGACCGAGATCATCGAGATCTTTGCTGCCGATGACCTCGTCGCCGTCCACCGCCGCTGGACCGGAACTCATTCGGGAGCCTTTCAGGGAGTCGAAGCCACCGGGCGCAAGGTCGATTTTCAGTCAACCGCCATTCTCAAGATCCGCGACGGCCGCATAGTCGAGTACAACGGCGTGCTCGACATGCTCGCGCTGATGGCGCAGCTGGGCGCCGCGCGCGAAGTCTCGTTCTAAGCCGCTCCGGCCGCACTCGCGGCCACCGCAACCGAACGAAGGGCAAGGCTGGGCGGACCTTGATTCAGGCCCGCCCAGCCAGCCCTGCTCTGACGTCTTACTCCGGAATTGTTTGACCGTCGGGGTAGCAGTTGCCTGTTGCGGCGTCGTACTGCTGGCCGTCGGGGCAGTTGCCCTGTGGGTTGTTCTGCTGCGTTGTTGTTGGCGCCATGGTCGTAGCAGCTGGTGTGGTGGTGGCTGCCGGCGTGGTGGTCGTCGTGTCCGAGCTGCCGCAAGCGGTGGCGCCAAATGCAAGCGCCATCGATGCCAAGCAGACGGAAACGACTTTGATCATCTTGGTCATCCGTGCTCCTCTGAATAGGTAAGCGCAAGCTATCGGTCGCCCCGGCGGCCGTTACTTCTTGCGCTTAGCTTCGACCGCTTCAAGCATGTCGTGGACGCGCGTCAGCTTCACGCGCGGGCGGCCGTGCGGCTCGCCGCGGCCCTTCTCGGCTTCGTCGATGTGGAGCCACTCGTCGTAGCTGACGTGCTCGGGGCGTCGTTCGAGCACGAAGGCCTCGGAGCCGCCTTCGTGCGGCGCTGTCGGCTCCGGCAGCAGCCCGGCGCGGTAGTCGGCGATCAGGTGATCAACAGTCTCTTGCGCGTCCTTCTTATTTGTGCCGATTACGCCGCTCGGCCCACGTTTGATCCAACCGACTACGTAATGACCGGGCAGAACCTCGCCGCCGTCATGCACGCGCCCAGCCTCGTTGGGAATCAACCCTGACTTCTCGTCGAACGGCACTCCCTGCAGCGGCTTGCCGCGGTAGCCGATGGCGCTGAAGATTAGGCCGGCGTCGAGCGTTTCGAGCTCATCGGTCATCTGCGCCTGTGGCTTACCGTCATCACCGACCACCAGCTCGTTGCGTGCGATCGTGACGCTCTCAACCTTGCCCGTTCCGTTGATCGAGGTCGGCGAGGCAAGGAAGCGCAGCACGATTCGCTTCTCGTGGCCGCGGGGCTCGCGCGCAGCGTAGCCGCGCAGGATCTCAACGTTCTTCGCCGTCGTCATGCTGGCGTCCTCGGCGAGTACGTCGTCGGAGAGGTCGAGCCCGTCGGGGGCGACGGCCACGTCGGCAGCGGTCAGCTCGCCAAGCTCGCGCAGCTCAGGGTTCGTGAAGGCGGCCTGCCCTGGCCCGCGGCGGCCGAGGATAACGATCTCTTTGACCTTGCTCTCTGCCAGTACTTCGAGCGCGTGGTCAGCGATGTCGGTTGCCGCCATCTCTTCGCGCGGCAGCACCAGCATCCTCGCGATGTCGATCGCAACGTTGCCGTTCCCAACAACGACCGCCCGCTCGCATGAGAGGTCGAACTCCAAGTGTTCGTAATCGGGGTGGCCGTTGTACCAGCCGACAAAGTCGCTCGCCGCCCAGCTTCCTTCTAGCTCCTCGCCACCGAGGCCGGTGCTGCGGTCGCTCGGCGTTCCAACCGCGTAGATCAGGGCGTGGTAATGGCTTTCGAGTTCGTGGCGCTCGATGTGCGTGCCGAACTCCACGTTGCCGAAGAAGCGGAAGTTGGGGTTTGCAGCGACCTTCTCGTAAACGCGCGTAACCGACTTGATCTTCGGGTGGTCTGGGGCAACACCAGCGCGCACCAATCCGAACGGAGTTGGCAGCCGGTCGTACATGTCAACTTCGACCCCGTCACCGAGCTCAGCGATCAGCTGCCCAGCGGCGTAGAAGCCT
>Ga0194055_10001818_pt1 | contig 17184 bp, 16 predicted proteins | sample SepL449m_MetaG_FD_155482 | JGI IMG/M metagenome (GOLD analysis project Ga0194055, IMG submission 155482) | Anoxic zone freshwater microbial communities from boreal shield lake in IISD Experimental Lakes Area, Ontario, Canada - Sep2016-L442-9m | ecosystem: Environmental > Aquatic > Freshwater >...
ATTAATGATCGTCCGCGCCGGCTTCGTGAACATAAATCGCAGCCGCAATGGAAAGAGCTTAAAAATCGTCATCCCCAGTACGGAGTTGAAGTGCAAAGAGATGGCTCAGGAATGGTATTTACTGTGCTTCGTTTCAATCCTCCATCAGGAAGCGCCCTTGATCGGCGCATCGGCCCCTGGCATCAAGAGAAGCAGCAATGGAGTGCTAGCTCAGGACGCTGGAATGTGGCAGGACATTCGCTGCGAGTAACCGACCCTAAGACACATCTGCTAGTTGAAGCTTACTGTGAGGCAGCCGAAGCAGCTAAAGAGCTTGAGAAGCAAGCAACAGAGCAGGCCGCGAAAACCTTAGCGCTGGATGGCATTGCTTTAGCTTTCACTCCGCTTAGCGACAAAACAACCAATGCTGAGCAATTAGAGATCATTCGCGAAAAAGTACAAGTGCGCCGGCTACTTGACTCAGGCGACGAAATATCGGTTCAGCCTGACAGGCGAGACCCGCGCGGCGGCCTAAGCGGGCATGGCGGCCTAGGCGGCTTCTAAGGCTGCGCAGGCTGATCTAAAGCTTTGCGCACTGCTTCCGCGCAGCTTTGCAAATCATTGTAACGCTGATAGTCAAGACCGTGGCAGCGCATGAAGCGCTGCGCATTCTCTTCTTCAGCTTTTGAGAATTTAGTTTCTCCTAAAGCAAGTGTTAGCCAGCAAGCTTCCGGTCCTTTACCGATGCAAGCTAAAGCCAATCCAGGTACTTGCGCCACAAGATACACTGGCGGATCAACTGTGTCATGGATCAAAGTGAATTCTGACATAACTGGCTGAACGTAACTCATTACCGGCCGTTTCAGTGAGCGCGCAATGTTTTAGTCAGCCATCCACTGTCCTGAGCGCCAACTGAAGCTTTCACCCGGGCCCGATATAATCCTGCTGATGCGGAAACAGTATTAGAAGAAGCTCCGCTGCGGGCATTAATAGTGCGAGAGGCATAGCTTTTCCAGCTACAGGCTTTTTTGATGCAGCTCTGCTTCTGAACGCTTATCAAAACTTTAGCGGGCTGATTAACCACGAACGACAATTTGATCTTAGAGCCTGAATCCTGAAAACTAGTGAAAGCGGCCTTCAGAGGCAAAGAATCGCAGGCATCGCCCACACCGTCATGATCAGTGTCGACTTGAAAAGCATTACTGACCGCTGGGCAATTGTCGCGTGCGTCTGGCACTCCGTCTCCGTCGCCGTCCGGCCCGTTAGGAGTAGAATCGCAAGCATTACCTGAACCATCGCCATCACTGTCGGCCTGGGTTGCATTACTGACCGCTGGGCAGTTGTCGCTCGCGTCTGGTATCCCATCACTGTCAGCGTCCGGGGCGGGTCCGTTGGGAGTGGAATCGCAGGCATCACCAAGGCCATCATGATCACTGTCAGCCTGAGAGGTATTACTGACCGCTGGGCAATTGTCGCGTGAGTCCGGCACCCCGTCGCTGTCAGTATCCGGTCCCTCTGGAGTAGAGTCGCAGGCATCGCCAACCCCATCATGATCAGTGTCGATTTGAGAGGCGTTACTGACCGCGGGGCAATTATCTAGCAGCAGTGGAATGCCGTCGCTGTCAGCGTCAGGGCCGTCAGGAGTAGCGTCGCAGGCATCGCCGGTCCCATCACTGTCACGGTCAGCCTGAGAAGTGTTGCTTACCGCGGGACAGTTATCGAGCAGTAGTGGCCAGCCATCGCCATCGGCGTCAGGGCCGTCAGGAGTAGCGTCGCAGGCATCGCCAGTCCCATCATTGTCACGGTCAGCCTGCGAAGCATTACTGACTGCGGGACAGTTATCTGAGCTGTCATTAATTCCATCTTCGTCGTAATCGCTTAAGGCTGCAATGGCGGCAGCAGCATTAATACGGGCTCCAGTAACAGAATAAGCTGAATAGGCGCTGAAGCGGTTAGCGGAAGAAAGAATGCGGCTTTTCAATTGCGCAGCAGTTAAATCAGATCTCAGCGAAAGCATTAGTGCGGCTAGTCCAGCTACATGAGGGGCAGCCATCGAAGTGCCATTAAGCTCACGATAAGAATAAGGAGTAGCTCCATAGCTCTCATTAAAAGTTGAGGTGATTTGATCTCCTGGCGCGAAAACATCAACTGCCGCCGTACCATAATTCGAATAAGAAGCTTTAGCTTCATTCTGGTCTGATGCTCCAACACAAATTAGATTAGCGAAACGCCCATTAATGTTTTTAGCTTCACACGGGGAGACTTCATTGCCGGCCGAAGCTAAATTCAAATTTGAGTTGCCGGCTGAAACCACAAACAAAGTATTAGGATAGGCCGCAATTACATCATCCATTAAGCTACTGGCAGCAGCTGAGCTAAGTGAAGCATTAACTACCTTGATGCCTCGCTGGCCAGCATAAGCGAAGGCAGAAGCCACATCTGACATCGATCCGCTACCAGTGGGCCCCAGCACCCGCAAAGGCATGATTTTAGCTTGCGGCGCGACTCCGGCTACTCCCAAAGAATTATTCTTGATCGCGGCCACGGTTCCTGCCACATGCGTGCCATGGTAATAAAGATCAGAAGGATTATTGTCACTGGACACCCAATCCCAGCCGCGCCAATTATCAACATAGCCGTCAGAGTCATCATCTAGCCCGTTACTTTCTTTGCCGCCGCCATATTCACCGCTGTTGACATAAATGTTGCTACTTAAGTCCGGATGATTAAGTTGCACGCCGCTATCAACAATAGCTACTGTTGATCCGGCGCCTTCAGTGCTAGCCCAAGCTGCCTCAACACTAATACCGGGAGCGGATTGCAAACCCCATAAACTAGACCACAGAGTGTCATTAGTGGAGTCAGAATGAACCATGCTGTCCAGCTCAGCATAACGCACATCAGGATCCGACCGCAGTTCACTTAAAGCCTTAGAAGCTTGCCCAGCCGGGGCCGTTACAAGCTCAGCATTGACTGGCAGTTTATCGCTCAGCGATACTCCAGCGTCAGCTCGAATTTGCTGCTGCTGTGAGGCACTTAATCCTGCTTCACGGCCCACTATGATGCGGGTTTCGCTGGCCCAGGCGGCAGAGCCAGTAAAAGTGCAGCCGAAGACTGCCAATAGCACCATTAGCCTCATATGTTTACTGTAGTTCACAACCCACCGGAGCCGCAAGTCCAGCCACCAATCGGCAGCTGATTAAAAGATACCCTTGAGCTTGTTTTTTCTATTTCAGCTACCCAGCAATAATCGAGGACCTGATTAGCATGGCCATGAACTGAAGCGTTGATAGAGGCAGTGCGAGCAATCTCATAACGGCCATGTGACTCATGGACATGGCCAGTGACATGTAACACCGGCGATATCTCTATTAGTCGCTGGCGGAGGGAGGTCGAACCAAGACTAGGTCCATGACTTCCTGCGTCGCCAGCGCCATAAGCTGGGCCGTGAGTTATCACTACATCAGCATCAGCAGGAATACTGTTCCAAATTGTTTGCAGCTCATGCTCGTCCAGTTCAAAAGCCCAATCAGCAAAACTAAGCACATGGGGCGATCCCCAAAAATTAAGGCCAGCGATTTCAGTGCCACTGTCATGCAGATAATGCCAAGGCAGGGACCCCAGAAGCTGCGAGCCTGCTTCATCTTGCGCAATGAAATCATGATTGCCGGCAATGCCGACCTTATGGGAGTGAGGCTGTGCGGACAGCCAATCATGAAAAGGACCTTCAATGAATGCTCGCTGATGATCCAATGAATGATCCTGCCAGGGGCAAAGATCACCGGCTACAATCAGAATGTCTCCTTCAGGAAGCTGGCTCGGCAATTGGCCATGTAGATCGCTGATAAGGACAAGCCGCTGCACTAGATTAGGATATCAGTTTTTGCGGCAATCATAGCTAGGGGCGGCATCAAAATTATGCAAAGTTATGTGACATTTATCACCATGACCTAAAGCAGTTCCAGAGCAGATAAGCGACATGCCTTTAATGCTGCAACTAGCATCAGGAAAATCTCGTTCCACTCTACGCTTAGCAGCCCTGGTAAGTCTACGAGCCCTATGCGAAGCGGCATCAGTGCTGGTAGGCAAATCAGTATTAGTATGCTGTTGTCCGCTTAGAGCATTACTGGGATCCAGCTGACGGCCCGCAATATAATTATGCACTACTAATGAAACAACTAGCAGCAGGCCAAGAAAGAGGGTTAGCTTGATCAGCTTCATAATGCAAGATTAGCTGACCTTCAGCTTAAAGCTACGCTTACCGCCCTTAGCAGGCTAAGACGGCCAAGGATAAGCCATCTCTTGTGCCACCATTTGCTTCGCACCCCGCAAGCTACGGCTTTGACCTAGAAAGCAGCAGTAATGTATTTTCAGACATCGCTCCGGAACTCCGTCCTTGCCTATTACTCCATCCAGCACAGAAGGCCACGCTTCAACGACCCAGGCATTATTGATTTTGCGGATAGTGATAATCATGCCGTCAGGCTTATCTGCAGAGACGCCAGCATGATTCCTTAGTCCAGCCCAGCCATCTGGAGATCCGCCTTCTGTGAGGCATTCAGTGGTGTATGCGCCGTGTTCAGTTTTCTTCCATGACAGATCAGCTGCAACAGTTTTCTCAGCTTGCATGCGATAAGCCAAATCCATTACTCCAGCTGCTTCGCGCATTGAGGAAAAACGTTGTGGAGCCAGAGCCTGCAGCACACTGTTAGTGAAGCCGCCAATGCGGCCTGGGCTGCCGACTGAAGAAACCGCCCAGCTGTTATTAGCGAGACGACGGACACCAAAGCGGCCGCAGCTTGAAATGTGATGACCGGCGCAAGAACGCTGCAAAGAGCTACTCATCTTCATCTTCTTGATCCCATTCGATCTGATGCTCTTCCTGAGCAATAATGCGACCCGCTTGAATCTGCATGCTGCCAGCAAAGCCGCCGCCTGGCTCATCATACTCAGTGCTGATCATCAAAGATGGGTAGCTGACTGAAAGCGCAGTCAGGGCTTGAAGGGGAGGACTCCAGGCCGACATGAAAACGTATTCAGCTTCTCCTTCGCTACGCTTCTCTAATGTGGCTTCCACATTCCATTTCGTTCCCCAGTTAGCTACCCGCCAGCCATACCAGCCGTCTTCAGCTGCCAGATTACCGGGAGTAGGTAGAATGCGCTCCAAGTCGAAAGGGTTATCAGCCACGCCAATCTCTTTCTGCATGCGGCTCAAATCAGCTTCCGGGCCTTTGATTAGCAGCTTGTTATCACACCAGTTAGGCATACTGTTAGGTTATCAGTTTCTGGACCCACAAGAAAGCTGCTCTGTGCAGGGCTTTTTGCATTTCTGCTTAGCTAATCTGAAAGCGATATAGTAACTTATAATGTCGAACTCGTCTTTTGCTTCTCTGCAGCCCGCCGACATTGATGTGATGTGGGCGCCAGCGATGCAAACAGCAGAGTATGCCCGCGCTAATGCGGCTTTCTATGAGCGGCAACTACAAGAAGGGGCGCCAGTGACTATCGCTAGCCTGGAGCGCATGCAAGCTTTGATGAGCGAAGTTGATTCCTGCCAGCGGCCATACCGGCAAGAATGGGATGTGCGAGGCGGCTGGAGCCGTTACTGGATTGATCAAAAAGGCTCAGTGCATAGCGAACGTGAATGCGCTGCTAAGCAGTGCCCGCAAATCAATCCTCAGCTGCTGCCAGCTTTAAGCGGCTGGGAGACAAATCAAGTTATTGTTCACGCTAAACTTGCGGTCTGCTTAAAGTGCATGCCGGAAGCTAAACGCAACACTTCCTGGATGGCAGCTCGCTCAGCTAAGAAGCGCCAAGGTTATTGTGCTGGCGCAGCCCGCAAGCCTAAAACAAATACTAATAAAGTTCTTTGCGCAGTATGCAATAAGCCAGCTAGGCTCAGTCCAGCGGGACGAGTTAAAGCTCACCCAGCTAAAAGCTAGCTCTGGAAATCAGCCTGCCCGATAAGCTAAACTCATCTTACAGATGAGCTATCAGGAAGCTTTAGGGCGTATCAGCGACATTCAGCGGCAGGCAGCCGGCCCTGCTGCCACCGCTCAGCCAGCGGCAGCTGAAACACCAGTGGCCGCTACCTCATCAGGAAGCACTTCTTTCGCTGCTCAGCTAAGCTCAGCTCAAGGAGCCACTGACGGCATTCCAGTAGCAGCCTATAAGTCAGCGCAGCCAGTGCAGAACGGCAAATTAGTCGAGTCCTTATATGCGCCAAGAGAGCAAGCCGCTAAAGCCATTGCGGCACGTTTTGGCTTGCACATCACTTCTTCATATCGCTCTCCAGCTCATAACGCTGAAGTAGGAGGAGTTCCTAATTCTCTGCATACCAGAGGCTTAGCTTTTGATTTAGTGGGCTCAGATTCACAAATGCAGAAAGCTAAAGCATGGGCGGAAAGCCATAAAGAAATGTTCCAAGAGGTACTGGTACACGACGTCGGATCCGGTCTACACTTGCATCTCGGCTTCCGTAGCTCCTAGGCCGATCCTAAAAGGCGGCTTAGAAGAAGGAATGTACAGCGCCGAGCGTGGCTGGCAACTCACGCAAAGCCATTTGCCAGGCTGCTTCAACTCTTTGCTCTGACAGTGCAGCTGACTTATCAACAAAAATTGCTACTGCCTGCCGAGGCTGACTGGCAGCGAAAGCAGCTTGAGCGGCTTTAACAAGCTGCGGCTCGCCTGAGAAACTTAAATCAATGGCGCGGTAACCTTTCTCACGTCCAGCATACAAACAAACTTGATGTGGAGCTAAGTCAAGGATTGATGCGATCTGATCAGCGGCCTGACGGCGCAGCGCAACATTTCCATATAAGCCGGGGATGCGAGGATCTTCACTATCTTCTACTCGGTACACTGAGCAAGGATACTGGCGCCAGCATTGCAAAGCTGAAAGCAGAATTTGCGATCCTTCAGTGCTGCTTTTAAGAATAGTGAGCGCTTCAGTTTCATCAGCAGTGAAGAAACTGTTTTCAATTGCGCCGGCCTGATCAGCTAAATCAATGGCCCGGTAAAGCATCGACGTGGAACTCAAATAAACTAGTGAGCCAAGCCGATTGTAGAGCTCACGTCTGGCGGCCCGCCAACCTAGAAGCTGAGCGAAGGAAATGTCATCCAGCGCAATGCTGGCCCGGCCATTCTTATAACGCAAAGCTTTCGTTAGGCGCTGCGGCTTATATGGCAGCTTACCGGTGAAACCGAGGGAGATTAGAAGATGCAAAGAATTATCGATATTATCAAGATCGATGCTGCCAGCCATTAATGGTCCCAAGGGCCCGCGGCCACAAATAGTGTCCAGCACTCGTTCAGGATTGACATCATGCTCTTCTAATACTGTCGCTACTTCGCCTCCGGCGGCAAGCACACCAGCTACAGCTTGATCATGATGCAGGCCACTACGGGCATAAAGAAAAGGCTCAGCGACATGAGAGAAAGGAGGTGAAGCGCTGTCATGTAATAGGCAAGCTGCCACAAGAAGATCGCGCTGCGAGCTGAGCTCTGCTTCCTGATCGCATAATTGACGAGCTAAGACTGAAGCGCCAACTGAATGCTGGAACCGGTTAGCGGCCTGGCCATGAGGAACATAGCGAGAAGGAGTGCAAGCTAAGGAAATGTCGCGCAGCCTAGCCAAAGCTTCAGTCTGGCATAAATTCCAGGCCATGCTCTCATTTGCGTCATGTTCCACTCGTCCATAAAGAGGCAAGTAGATGTCGCGAGGCATAGTTAAATCAAAATCCATCTACTGTTAATGTATCGACTGCAGCCCCAAAAGTGCAAAACAGCCGGACTAGGACCATAGGGCAGTACAGTTAGTTATGCGCAGCATCCTAATATTACTCATTATCAGCTCAGCAATGCTGCTGGCTGCTTGCGGAGATAATGCGGCGGTTAGCACAGTTTCAAAAGCTGAATTGAGCTGCGCCAATGCTAAGCAGCAGCTCAGTCAGTTAGTGCCGGCAGTTAACAAAGCTGAGCGCACTGATGACGCTCAGCTAATGAAAACAACCTTAAGAGCTGCTGCTGTCATCATCCAAGACGCCCAGCAAGAAATAGCGGCCCTAAGCAATCCTCCTCAGGCTTACCTAGCTAAGTTAGGCTTATTAGCGGCCGCCTACCAGCAGGCTGCCAAGGCAGTAGGTAATCAAGCAGCTTTGAGCCGCAGCTTACGAAAAGCTCAGGCCGCTCAATTGCAGGTCGCTCAGCAAGCTCGCCTGGCAGAATTAAAAGTGTGTGGTAAGCCAATTAGTGGCCATATCAGTCATTCTTAAGGACGTGGATGCTGCGCATCCATGCCGGATCTTAAAGCTGAAGCTTTGATTTTACTTAAGTCAACTGCTTTAGCGCGATATGAAAACGATCGACCTGGAATAGTTAAAGTCAGCAGCACCTTGCCGGCCGCAGTTAATTCTTTAATGGTTGATGAGCCACCATTAGCTACCAACCAGTCGCCGCCTGCTAAACGGCGAGCGCTACCGCAGCAAGCAGAGAAGGTAACGTTCGGATCAGTGATTTGTTCAATCATTTCGGCGTTATTACCTGTGACACGGAAGCGAACAACCCTAGGAGCGCGGACCGCAGTGCCATTATCGTAAGCACTGATAGTTCCGTCTGCTAATAATTGCGCGTCATGGGGGCCTGCGAGGGGGATGCCGGCAGCTGTCGATCCGGTCACTGTCAAGCTGTAATCATGCTGCGTGCCGCCAATTTTCCAGATGATCTCACCACTTGTTTTATCAATGCGGTACACAGCATCTGCCTGCCGAGCCGTGAAAACAATGCCAGTGCTGTCTTCCTGCAAAGAGTTAATGTGGAAAATATCCCAGCCGGTACGGCCATCAGCTAGTTTATCTTGCACTGAAGGAAGCTTAATCCAGCGCGCACCATCAGCAACACTGAAATGATCTTTAGTAGACCAGCTCCATAATAATTTGCCTTTAGCATCAACTTTCTCTATCACTGAGTCCATGATAGTAGCGGAAGCAGGGCCGCCCCAGGGAGAGAGATCAGCGCATTGGTCAGGCTGCTCAGGGCAATTACGAGGCTCAGAGCTTAAAGTTAAATATCCGCCGTCTTTAGTGGCCAGTATTTCATGTGAGTCAGGGCGCTGAGCGGGCGAAGTAATGATGCCTTGCTGTTTGCCATTCCAGCCATAAATGCGGTAGGAACCTAGGGGCCCGGTAGTGCGATCATAATTGTAGCGCGACCAGGCCAATTTACCGGATGGCAGCAATGTGGCATCCCAGGGAGCTGCCACAGCATCTTTCTGCCACCAAACTGGAACACCGGCAGAATTCACTACTGTCACATAGCGGCTTGTTTCAACAGGCCGCATAACTGAAGGACTTAAGTCCAGGAAAAGATTGGGAGCTAAAATCATCCAGCCTAATTGCGAGCTAGCTTTTCCAGCTGTTGTCCATAACGGGAAATCGTTTGGCAGGCAACGCACCGACTGCGAAGTCTTACGGCGGCCTTGCTTAGTGACCATAGTAAAGCGCTGACCTTCTTTCAAAGCAATAGTGTTTTTAATTGATCCGGAACGGAACTTTTTTCCGTCCAGCGACAACGGAGTGCTGCGAGCCGCCGTAATCAAAACCTTAACTGGCTGAGAACAATTCACAGTGAAATCCGATTGCTTGCTGGAATAAGCTGGTGTTAATCCAGCAATAGTTATTTTGTTTGCTGCCTGAGCTGAGGCGGGAACCATCAGCAGTAAGGCGCCGCTCAGCCACAACATTCTCCTCATACTTCAAGTATAGCTTCCCCAGTGTTCAAGAACCAGTTGTCAGGCCAGGACAAAATATGCATCCGCTGCTGCTGAGGCCTATAGTTAAATCATGGCCATCATAAAGCTCTTAGCGATCATCTTGAGTCTGGCGGCCTTGCTGCCAGCAGTGGCTTCCGCCGACAGCAAAGGCTTGTGGGCGGTAGGATGCGGGCTGGTAGGGAGCGGACAATATGATGCTATTCGGGCTCCAGGGCAACCAGGAAACTCTCATTTGCATGATTTCTTCGGCTACCGCGATTTCACTTCCGCTATTTCAGCGCCGCAATTGAAAGACTCATTTGCGGATCCCAGCAGTAACTCTTGTTTACTTAAAGCTGACAGCTCCGCATATTGGGTTCCAGCCTTATATCAGCAAGGAATCAAAGTAGATCCTACTGCCGCCTGGGCTTATTACCGGCGGCCGGCGGACGCTAAACAAGTAAAGCCTTATCCGCTGGGAATGCAAATAATTGCCGGCAATGCCTCAGCCAGTAAGCCGCAATATTCAGTTGTGCGCTGGTACTGTGACTGGGATTCAACTTTCGACGGCCCACCTCAATCCCCACCTGACTGCGGCGGCATTCAGCCAGTAGATCAGCCAGACGGCAGCAGCCTACAAGATCAGCTGAGGCTGGAAATCACCTTTCCAGACTGCTGGAATGGTCAAAGGGTCTTAGGTAGCGTCCGCTACGACCGAGGGGGCGTATGCCCAGCGCGTTATAAGCTTCGGTTGCCGCAGCTTAAACTGAACGTGCTTTATCCGGTGCAATATCCTGGTAAAAACTTGTCTCTTGCTTCAGGATCTATTTTGACGGCTCACGCTGATTTCGTGAATGGATGGCAGCCAGCTAAGCAGCAAGCTTTAATCAGTGGCTGCTTGACAGCTAATGTCAGTTGCGGCAGAGTGAGAGACCGCACTCAGCAGCAAGCATGGAAGCTTTCGCCGCCTATTGCCGCTGAACAGATTCGCTCGCTGCTGCAAGCAGGGATTTAGTTCTCTGGAGTGATCTGCAGAGATTTAAGAACATCTTTAACAGGCCCAGTATAGGAATGGATCCTTAGCTTATTTCCTTGCGGATCATCAATCACCGCATATTTGCCATCCGGGCTGACCAGAGCGTCCCCCACTGGGGTTGAAGTCGTTTTCCAGCCAGCAGGCTGCGGGCCGACAAGGGGCTCTATGCCTGCCAGAGCATGAGCAGGCATGGGGGTGTCAGGGGTTAGAATAGCGTAATACAGACCGTTCAGCTTACCTGAAACAACCATAGTCAAAGACAGGATTGGAAGTCCGCCATGAAAGCTTTCTCCGAGCCATAAGCCAGGCATGCGAATACTTTTAGCTGAGCTGGAAACAATCGGTTTATTGGATTTAGAAGAAGAAGTGGGCTGATTACTGCCGCGCCCTACGAAAACTCCGATCAACAAAGCCACAATCACTAAAGACACTATAGTAAGACGAGAGCGAGTCATAATAACAGCTTACGGTATTGACTTAATGATATGCAACATCTATCGCTAGCGCTTTAAGCAGATATGGAATACTGCGCTGTCAATCAAGTATCATCGAAGTATGTCAATCAAGGCTTTGCTAGCAACAGTTGGGGGAGTTTTATGTGCTGTGGCTTTGGTGGTAATTCTGATCCCAGCAGCTGACTCTTCGGCTCGCTACACTGATGCCCAGCTGACAGTCTCAACTGGGCTATCAAGCAGTAGTATTGTGTCGCATCTAAACTGCAAGAACAATGCGGCATCCGGAGATGGAGTTTATTCATCAGCTAAACAAGCCAAGGCTGGTTGCGCTGCCGTCACTAAACTAGAAGCAAAACTGCAAACTAAGCCGGCCATCTGCCCTGGGCGCAGCCAGGGGGGCGAAACAACCTTTAGAGTGAAAGGTAAGATTGATGGTAAGCCGGTGGATCTGTATTCATTGCAGCAAGACTGTTCGCAATCTTTGACGCAGATCAGTGATCTGTCTTTACTGATTCGGTCCGCGCAGCAGCCTTCACCTCCTCTAACCGCCCAAATCGTCATGATGCCGCCGGCCCCGCCGGCTATAACCGAAATGGATCAGAAGAAAACTGAGGCTTTAATCAAGAAGTTAGGCTGGAAAGGCTACCAGCAGTACATTGCTGACAAAACAGGAGAGGAACCCCGCATGCCTCGTAAATCGCAGAACCTTAAAGCTTGCGTGGTACCATTGCCTAAGTATTTCGCTCGGGCCTGCTTTTTGCGAGTGTCGTTGAAGCCTGGTCAAACCTCTGAGCAGGTCAGTAAAACTTTGCGTACCACACATCCTCAGTGGTTCATTGGCAAGCCGCCGACCGCCAATCAGCTCAATCAGAACCCAGATTCACCAGCCGCCCCTTAAGAACCTTCGTAGCTTCCCCTTGCCGCTGTCAGGAGCGAATCTTAATTACCGAAGTTGCTGCATGAACTAATGACATACTCATCTTGGCATGATGTGCGCGGCTTCCATTCTTTCTCAAGCCGGTTAAGAAATTCAGCTATCTGCTGACGTTTCTTCTGGGATTTCAGCAGTTGCACAATAGCCGGCTTGGCTTGCTGCGGGGACTGACGGGCTGACGCAACGTCTTTCTGCACTTGGAAGACATAGTAGACAACCTTATTGCCTATCGGTGCGTTAGTAGTTTTGACGGGTCCCGTCAGTTTGCCGATAGGAGCCGCAAAGATTGCGTCCTCTAAAGTCTTATTAATGAATCCATCCTGAGCTACCCGCAGCATTCCGCCATGTGCCTTGGATCCAGGATCGTCAGAGTATAATTCAGCCATCTTGGAGAAGCTTGCTCCTTCAGCTATGCGAGATTTAACAATCTGGGCATGCAAAGAATCTTTAGTGCGTATGATGAGCACGTCACGTGAAGCCGCATCACCGAAGCGCTTCTGGTTTTCTTTATAGAACTGCGCGATTTCTTGATAGCTAACATCGACTGGCTCACTGGAAGCTTTCGCTCTTAGCTTATTAGCTAACAAGTTAAGTTTGGCGCGAAAAAGCAAATCCTTTTCAGTCATTCCGGCCTCCGTAAGGAACTGCTGTTTCTGTTGCTCGGTTTTGAAAGCAGAACGGCTTTGCTGGGCTAAGGCGGCTTCTATTTGAGCGGAAGTGACTTGTATGTTCTGCTGCGCTGCTTGCCCTTCTAGCCAGCGGGCAGAAATAAGGAAGCGCATCACTTGCTGCTTAGTTGATTCTTCAGATTGGCCTGGGTTGGAGCGCAAAGCAATCCGATTCCAAGCCTCGAATTCAGAGAGGCCTATTTTTCCATCTTCCATTCCCGAAACGTTAGCTACTTCATTTTTAGGCAGCTGGTTTCCGCAGCCTACTACTAGCACGCAAGCCAATAAGCAAAGTAGGTAGAAGATAATTTTTCTCACTTGCTAAAGATACTGCCTATTTTAGATGGCTGCTGTCTTTAACGAAAGCGTATTGCGCGGCTTACAGTGCGATCAGGGCCGACGCTGTCACTAGCTGTCAAGCTGGCCTTGCCTTCAGTGGGGGTGGGGCAGGCTACTAACAGAGTCTGAGCGGGCTTAGGAATTGTCTGACAGCCAGCTGCTTCAACATTCCAGCTGAACTTTGTTCCTGGAGCAGCATGAGCAAGCTTGGCGCTCAGCAATACTCCATCGACAGTAACTTCGGCCATGATGAAGGGCTTAGGCTGGGTCTTGGGCTTAGGCTTAGGCTGGGCCTTGGGCTTAGGCGTGGGCTTAGCGGCTGCCTGGGCTGATGTTAATGAAATCCGGTAAATCACTCGGCGATAGTAGTCGCTTACATAAAGATCATTTTTCCACCAGGCAGCGCCGCCCACTGCATTAAGATTATTTGAGCCTGCGACTATCCGCTTGATTTGGCCGCTGGTGGTATCCAGCGAGAAAATGCCTTTAGCTGACACGATATATAGTGTCTGATCATGGCTGGCGATTGCTGAAACGCCGGAATCAAATATGGTGTCATCTGCAGAGCATGAAGCCCATTGTTTGCTGGCGCAATCAGCCATGTTAAGCACTTGGACATCTTTACGGGTGGAGATATACAGCGTGTCGCCAATGGCTGCCATGCCTGTCGGCTGATCTAAGCCTTTCAGAACCGTACTAGTATCGCCAGTGTTGATGTCAACTCGGCGTAACGAATTATTATCACGATCAGTTACTAGCAGGCTGTCATTCCAAAGGTTGATGGCGGTAGGGTAAGAGAACCGAGCTTGCTGTCCGACTCCGTCAGCGTTACCCCAGTTTTGCGCTGATCCAGCTAAAGTTTCGTAAGGCAAATCTGCCGACCCTAAAATGTAGGCTGATAAACTCGCGCGCATACTGCCGTGAGATGGGAAGCCGAACATGCGCGAAGCAGTGCTAGCTGCTCCTGGCAGAGGCAAAGCAACAATTGATTCGCCTAAGCTGGCATAAGCAGTTCCGCCTGATGCTGCCAGGCCTATCATGCGGTCGGCTGAACGGGCCATTCTTTTGCTGAGCGCTAAAGTTTTTACGTTGCCGGCCGCGTCAAGTGAGCGAACGGCGCCACCCAGCTTGTAGTAGCGAGGCTTCAAAATACTGTTGTATTCAGAGAACAGTAAGCGATCGCCGTCAGCAAGTAATTGGGCAGGGAAATATAGTTCAGCTTGATCAGCGGGCCCATCTGAACGAGCGTAGCTTAAGTCTGTTAAAGGATCGGCGCGATCCAGAGCTGGCACTGGCTTGCCGATAGTGAGATCAATGGTTGCGGCCCCACTAGCAGGAACTAGCACCAAAGAAGCAGCTAAAACCGACAGAACATAAATGACACGCATAGCTATATTATGCCTCACCAAGCCAGCAATGCGCCATTCTCCTGAGTCTGAAAGCGCTATTTCTTGACTCCTGCGGACCGAATTAGCCAGCATTTTGTCCTCTCACGTTATCGAAGTAAGAGCCGCCGCTCACCGCGTTGGTAGTATTGGAGCCGAGTAGGGTGATGAGACGATTCACTCCGCAGTAGGAGTTGCCGCCGGCGGCATGGCTAGTCATGCTAGTAGATCCCTCATAGTTAAGTAAGTCGTAGTATAAGTTCCAGGTGTTATTGTCCCAATACCAGAGCCTGAAGCCAGCTTTACCAGACTGCGGGTAACTGTAGCTTGAAACATAGGAGTAAGCTGCGGTGTAATAACCAGCATAGTAACTAGCAGCTGTGTATGAAGTCGCAGCTGTGTAAGAGGGAGCTGAATATGATGAGCCCACATAAGTGTAGTTAGCTTGCGTGTAAGTATTAACTGATGATTCCCAATAAATATTGTCGCAGCGATTATATTGTCCGCTTGTCTGCTGTGCCGCGCTCCAGCCGTTGACATTATTGTTAGTTATAACAAGCAGCCATGTGTTGTAGTTGAATATGCCTGGGCCGCCAAAGCCGCCATAAGAACCGGTAACGTCACCCCAGTAAGGCGCTAAAGCGCTAGTTTGGAAGTCGCCGTTAGGTACATCTGAGGCGCCAGAATACCAGTCGTTAGTGGTAGAAGCAGAAGTAGATCCGTCAGCATTTGTGACAGTGATAGTCATTCTACGCCAGCCTTGACCGCCGCGCTGCGCAGCAGAGATCGCAATTGATCCTCCGGCAGCTGTGCAAGAGCCGGCAGCTGAAATTGATCCGCTCCATGGGGCATCATTAAGCACCCAAGAACAAGATCCCGTCCCAGTTGTAGTGTAATTATATGTGCCAGTCTGATAATAGTAAGGTGGTGGCGCGGAACTAATACTTACGGTTGGCGCAGCATAGTTACGATGCACTGTCCTAGTCAGGGTAGCTGAAGTGCCCGCTAAGTTAGTAGCCCGCACGTTCAGTACTGTGTCTGAGCCAGCAGCGCCCAAAGTCCAAGTATTAGTGGTAGTAGAAGCGCAGGCCCCCCATGAGCCAGAGTTCGTTTGACACTCCACTGAGCTTGCTGCGCCGCCACCTAAAGTCCAAGTACCAGCAGCAGTAGTGGTTCCGGTTACTACTGGAGTGGCGGGAGTGCTGCTCCAAGCCAAGGTTGGAACAGCGAATTGCACTGGCCCCAGAGAATTGGAGTAAGCGATGACTGATCCAGCAGCATTAGCGCCAGTTACGGCAACCCGCAGATATTTAGATGCGTCAGCTGCCGCCGGAGTGTAAGTAGCTGATGTGTTGCCGACTCCAGTGGCTGAAGCCCAGCCAGTGGAACCGTCAGAAGAAACCTGCCACTGATAGGTGTAGGTTGGGGTGGGGGTTCCAGTCCAAGTGCCGCTAGTGGCAGCTAAAGTTTGGCCAGATAAAGTGGAGCCGCTAACCACTGGAGCTACAGTATTAATAGGGAAATAAGTCACTGAAGCCGTAGCAGCCGAGTAAGCCGCTGCTGAGGAGCCAGCAGCGCTGTTAGCTATCACTGAAACTCGCAAGAACTGTCCAGCATCAATTCCTGCTGGCACATAAGAGGCGGTGGCATTACCTGTTCCAGTGGCTGAAGTCCAACCAGTTGTTCCGTTAGCTGACACTTGCCACTGATATGAGTATGAAGTTGGCGTAGTGCCAGTCCAAGTACCAGTGCCAGCTGACAATGAGCCTGCCACAGTAGCAGTACCAGTCACAGTAGGCACCACGCTATTAACTGGGACATTAGTCACTATTGAAGAAGCAGCTGAGGAAGCAGCAGTAATACCGGCAGTACTGGTACCGGTGACCGTCAAGCGTAAGTATTGACTTGCGTCAGCTGCAGCAACAGTGTAGCTCAAGGATGTTGCGCCGCTACCGGTAGCTGACGCCCAGCCAGTTGTTCCGTTAGCAGATACTTGCCATTGATAAGTCAAAGTTGGGGTTGGCTCGCCGGTCCAGGTCCCGGCCGTCCCAGTTACGACACTGCCGCTGTTGAAAGTACCAGCAATAGTCGGAGCAGCAGTGTTAGCTGGCACGGCGGGAGTTAAGTAACGAACAATGACCACGCCGGAGCCGCCAGGGCTACTTCCGCCAGCGCCGCCGCCGCCACCCAGTCCGTTAGTTCCAGCGGAACCGCTGGCATTACAGGCGCCGCCTGAGCCGCCGCCGCCAGCGCCTCCTAGGCCGGCGGTATTAGTCGAATATCCTTCTCCGCAGATAATGGCGACAGCACCACCGCCGCCGCCAGCGTAAGTGACTGAGGCGCCAGTTATTGATGAGGCGAGCCCTGGGCCGCCGTCAGCACGACTACAAGCGCCAATGCCTACGCCGCCAGCTCCGCCGCCGCCTGAAGCGCAGCGAGGATTATCGCCGCTAACAGTAGGACCACCGGCATTACCCTGGCCGGGGGTTCCGGCAACTCCAGCAAGATAATATGAGCAGCAGTTGCCGCCGTTGCCGCCGCCCGATCCGCCAGTGGAGCCAGCAGCAGCAAGCGAGCCGCCGCCCTTGCCGCCGCCGTTGCCTGTCACTGACCAGCCAGCGGCGGTATTAATAAGACTGC
>Ga0194055_10001820_pt1 | contig 17163 bp, 14 predicted proteins | sample SepL449m_MetaG_FD_155482 | JGI IMG/M metagenome (GOLD analysis project Ga0194055, IMG submission 155482) | Anoxic zone freshwater microbial communities from boreal shield lake in IISD Experimental Lakes Area, Ontario, Canada - Sep2016-L442-9m | ecosystem: Environmental > Aquatic > Freshwater >...
TTCCCTCAGGAGCGACGGGCTTCAACTTGGCGAGACCTTCGGCCGTCGTCTCACGGAGTCCTTGGTCTCGAGTGACCACCGTGGTCTCGCCTGAGTGCTCCCCCATTGGCCCCTCTTCGCCAACAGTCGGTGCCGTGACCGGGATGATCTCGCGATCGAAACGACCTTCGGCCCACGCCTGAGCGGCCTTCTGCTGCGAGACAAGGCCGAGCCAGTCCACGTCAGCGCGAGTGATGCCGTACTTCTCCGAGATCCTCTCTGCAGCCCCGAATTGGTCAGGCATGTCCCAAGGGAAGTTCTCGGGCTTGGAGCGACCAGGTCCGTTGTAGGCGTTGGCCCCAAGACCAACACGGCTCATCGCCTCAACGCCGCAAGCAATGCCCACGTCGATGGCGTCAGCAGCGATGAGGTTATTGATCATGTTGTTCGCCTGCTGGGCGGACCCGCACTGACAATCGATCGTGGTGGCGGCCGTCTCGTAGGGGAGGCTCTTCTCGAGCCAAGCGGTACGCGTGACGTTCGAAGCCTGCTCCCCGGCCTGGGTGACACACCCACCAATGACCTGCTCGACCGTGATCGGATCGATGCCGGCCCGCTCGATGAGACCCTGCTGTGCCGCGCCGAGAAGATCGGCAGCGTGGAGACCTGAAAGCCAACCATTTCGACGTCCGATCGGGGTCCTGACGGCTTCAACGATGACTGGCTGGGACATACTCCACCCCTTTATCTTGGCCACACAACGGTGTTGCGGGCTCGCTTGAGAACGTGTGCTGAAAACGTAGCAGGGCTTTCCCAGAGGTCCTCAGCCTTGGCCCTTCCCCTCAAGGATAATCCTGAGCAATAGCCTTCCCTGGAGACCGAGGGCGCCGGATTTTCAGAAGGTGAAGATCCGCTTCCAGTCGCTTCGTTGGTTCGCTGCCTGCTCTGGGGTCATTGCCAACGACTCATCGGGAACTCGATCGCAGAGCGCCCGCTGCGAGGTGTAGCTGTGGCCCAGCGACTTGAACAGCTCGGTACGGAATTCAACAAGATCCTGAGGCGCGTCCCCAAGGAATCCGAAGATTCCGGCTGCGACCTCAAGGTCATAGATCGAAGGGGCTCGCCCGTACATTCCCGCCCTGCGGGATGCCAACAGCGCAAGACCAACTTCAATATCGTGGACATGCTCGCCCTCCGCCAAGGAGAGCCGGTCGTGCATGCGCGCAGCCAGGGTCAGTGCATATCCCTGGTCGGGTCCCGGAGATCCGAATCCGTCGCCAGACTGCCCGCGCGGAGAGTGGACTTCTGAAGGACGTCCGACAACGTGGGAAGCGACGGGCTGCGCCATGGCGGGACGAACCGTGTCTGCCTGGCCGATCGGAACAAAAGTTGGCTGGGTCACGATAGTCAAACTACACCGAGGTCCCGGAGACCCAACCGTCCTCGCCTCAGGGCTACCCGAGAGCGACTGTCAGCCTGGGTGGTGAAGGAGGCCAAAGACGATGGAATCGTAGAGAGCCAGCCAACTGGCCTCGATGATGTTCTCAGACACCCCGATCGTGGTCCACGTTCGCTCGCCATTGTTCGAGTCGACAAGAACCCTGGTGACCGCTCCAGTCCCGACGCCGGTATCGAGGACACGGACTCGGTAGTCCGTGAGGTGAATGTTTGCGAGGTGCTCGTAACGAGGGCCGATGCACTGCCGAAGCGCTGCGTCCAGGGCGTTGACGGGACCATTTCCCTCAGCAGCCGCCGAGAGCTGCTCGCCTCCGACACTCACCACGACCGTCGCTTCGGTGCTCACGGTTACCGTGTCGCCCCCGGCGTGGTTGGTCGTCACCCGATACGACTCAAGACTGAAGTAGTCCTGCTCCCATCCGGTCGCTCTCCGAAGGAGGAGTTCCAGCGATCCATCGGCCACCTCGAAGTGATACCCCGCGTATTCGAGGTCCTTGAGCCGCTCAAGGACTGATCCCAGGATCGAGCTGTCAAGATCAAGACCAAGTTCTGTCGCCTTCATCGCCAGCGTCGATCGCCCAGCCATTTCGGAGACAACAACTCGGGTCCCGTTGCCTACAAGTGATGGGTCGATGTGTTCATAGAGATCCTTGGACTTGGCCACAGCGGACGCGTGGAGTCCTCCCTTGTGGGCAAAGACCGATGAACCGACGTAGGGCTGCTGAGCGGCAGGCTTGAGATTGACCAATTCGGCGATGTGGTGCGCCACCGGGGTCAAGCGCTGGAGGCGGTCGGCAGGAATCGTACGAATATTGAGTTTGAGAGACAGGTCGGGGATGGCCGCAGAGAGGTCCGTGTTGCCAGACCGTTCGCCGTAGCCGTTGATGCACCCTTGGACTTGGGTGACGCCGGCCGCTACCGCTGCCAGTGAGTTCGCAACGGCGACTCCTGCGTCATTGTGACAATGGATACCGAGGCCAGCCGACGTGATCCGCTGGCGAACCTCTGTGACAGCCCTGGTGATGTCGCCTGGGAGCGAGCCACCGTTGGTATCGCACAAGACCAGAGCCTCGGCGCCTGCTTGCTCGGCGGCAGCGAGTACTCGAAGGGCGAAGTCGGGGTTATAGCGAATCCCGTCGAAGAAGTGCTCCGCGTCGAGGAAAACCCGCTTGTCGTTTCTGGTGAGGAACTCCACCGAATCAGCAACCATCGCCACTGCCTCGTCGAGCGAAGTCTTCAGGGCCTCTTCAACATGTCGATCCCACGACTTGGCGACAATGCAGACCACCTCGGTGTCTGCCTCGATGAGCGTTCGCAGCGTGGCGTCGTTCTCGGCGTTCTGGCCAGCGTGTCGCGTGGAACCGAAAGCAACCAGGGTGGAAGAAGTCAACGTCAGTTCGTGCTTGAAGCGCCTGAAGAACTCGGTGTCCTTGGGGTTTGCCCCAGGCCATCCGCCTTCGATGTAAGCCACGCCCAGATGATCGAGCTGCTCGGCCACCCGGATCTTGTCTTCGACAGTGAGCGAGAGCCCCTCTTGCTGACTTCCGTCACGCAGGATGGTGTCGAAAATATCGACCTTGGTCGGAAGATCCGGCAGGTCGTAATGATGCGATGCCATCGAATGGCCGGAAGAATGAGCCACAAGGTGCTCGTGCTCGTGCTCGTGCTCGTGCTCGTGCTCGTGCTCGTGCTCGTGCTCGTGGCCAGTATCAGACACGATCAAGCCAGCTCTCGTAGCGAGTCACCTCACCCCGGACGGCAGCGAAGTACGCCTTCTGAATCTCGGTCGTCACAGGTCCGGGTCGGCCATCACCGATGAGCCGGTCATCGACCGATGAGATCGGGACCACTTCTGCCGCAGTTCCAGTGAGGAATGCCTCGTCGGCGAGATAGAGGTCGGTGCGGATCAGGGGCTCGTAGTTGACCTCGTATCCGAGGTCCCTCGCGATGGTCTCAACGGTCTGCTGCGTGATACCGCCAAGGGTTCCCGCATGGGCAATGTGGGGAGTGGTCAGGGTGCCATTTTCAAGGATAAAGAGATTCTCCCCTGTGCACTCGGAGACGTTTCCGTTGGGGGCGAGCATGATCGCTTCGTCGTATCCGGCCTTGATGGCCTCAACCTTCGCAAGCGATGAATTGATGTACATGCCGGTTCCCTTGGCGGCCGTCGGCATTGCGTTCGGGTCATGGCGACGCCAGGAGCTGATCTTCATTCGCACACCGTTGGCGACGCCGTCGTCCCCGAGGTAGGTACCCCAAGGCCATGCCGCAACAGCGACGTTCACGGTACAAGGAAGGGGATTCAGGCCCATCTCCCCGTAGCCGAGGTAGATAAGCGGACGGAGGTAGCACCCCTGGTCGAGGTTGTTTTCTCGAACCACTGCTCGGGCTGCCTCGCAGAGCTCTTCGAGGCTGTAGGGAACATCCATCATGAAGATCCGGGCCGACGCCAACAGGCGCTTCATGTGATCCTCGAGACGGAAGATCGCCACGCCGTTGGGAGTCGGGTAGGCGCGGATTCCCTCGAAAACGCCCATGCCGTAGTGGAGGGTGTGCGTGAGAATATGGATCTGCGCCTTGTCCCACTCAACAAGCTCGCCGTCCATCCAGATGTACTTCGTCGGAGTGATGGGCATTGATCAGACCTTCCTTGCGATGGCGTCGCCGATCTCGATCGTCGACTCTGGGATGTGTGCAGTGTTCGTTTCGTAGTCCCTGACGACGTGGTGAATCTTTGCCGCCGCTTCTGCCTCGCCGAGGTGCTCAAGCATCAGGGCCGCTGAGACGATGGCGGCGAGCGGGTTTGCCTTGCCCTGTCCCTCGATGTCGTGCGCAGCTCCATGCACTGGCTCGAAGAGCGATGGACCAGTCCTGTCTGGGTTCAGATTGGCAGAGGCAGCGAATCCGATCCCACCCGACACGGCTCCAGCCAGGTCAGTGAGGATGTCACCAAAAAGGTTGTCGGTCACGATGACGTCATAGCGCCCCGGCTGTTCGACCATGTAGATACAGGCGGCATCGATGTGGTTGTAGTCAACCGTCACTGACGGATACTCGAGTCCGACGAGATCGATGGTGCGCTGCCAAAGGTCACCCGAGAACGTGAGGACGTTGGTCTTATGGACCAAGGTGAGCTTTTTTCTCGGCCGCGATGCCGCGAGATTGAAGGCGAAGCGGACGCAGCGCTCCACGCCGAATCGGGTGTTCACTGATCCCTGGGTCGTGACTTCCTGGGGAGTTCCCTTTCGCAGGAACCCGCCCTCTCCTGCATAGGTTCCCTCAGTATTCTCACGAATGACCACGAAATCGCTGCCGTCGGCGATCGAACCCTTGATAGCTCGGAAGGGTCGAAGGTTGATGTAGAGATCGAGTGCGAATCGCATCTTGAGGAGCAGCCCTCGCTCAAGAGTTCCGTGAGGAATCGACGTGTCGCCAATCGCCGAGCCGATCGCTCCGAGAAGGATGGCATCGAAGCCCCGAAGTTCCTCAAGTGTCTCGTCGGGAAGGACCTCTCCGGTCTTCTTGTAGCGAATTGCGCCAAGTTCGAACTCAGTGAGGTCGAGGTCCACGCCAGCTGCTGCGATGACCTTGAGGGCCTCCGCTGTGACCTCAGGGCCAATTCCGTCGCCGCCAATGACCGCAACCCGGTGTCTGGTCGAACCTGCCACTCTTCCTCCTCGTTTCCGTTCGTGATTGGTGCTGAATCTTCTGGTCTGATGCGGGAAATGAAAAACCGCCCACACAGTGGACGGTCAGCGAGGCACGCGGGGACCCAGCGCGCCTATTGAATAATCAGTACCCGGAGCATCTTCAGCACAGATCTCCAGTCTTGCCGACGGGCGCTGACGGGTCAAGACGGTCCATGCCTTGGAGACCCAGCAGAGCGAGGCGGTAGCCTGACAGGGGCGATTGCATCGTCCTGTGGAGGAGACCATGACTGACGGCCCATCGAAATTGACCCAGGAGACCTTCGACCGACTGAGCGCGGAGGTTGAAGACCTCACCACCCGTGGACGGATCGACATCGCAAACGCTATCGAGGCCGCACGGGCATTAGGCGATCTCAAGGAGAATGGTGACTACCACGCAGCCAAGGACTCCCAAGGCAAAATGGAGGCCCGGATCCGCCAGGTGCAGGGACTCCTCAAGGACGCAGTGATCGTCGAGAGCGTCGTCGACACGACAAGCGTTGCCGAGGGCACGATCGTGACCCTTCGCTACGAAGGTGACGATGAGAACGATACGCAGGACTACTTTGTGGGTTCGATCGAGGAGCACCGGGATCACTTACCGGTGGCCTCTCCCTCGGCGCCTCTCGGCGAGGCCCTCATGGGTCAAGCCGTCGGCGACATCGTTGAATACAAAGCACCAGGCGGAACGCTACGAGTCGAGATCGTGAGGATCAGGTCATGAACGCCCGCACATTGTCAGAGAAGGTCTGGGACGCCCATGTGGCGCACAAGGGTGTTGAGGAGCCAGATCTGCTCTTCATCGACCTCCACCTTGTCCACGAGGTCACGTCGCCCCAGGCCTTTGACGGCCTCCGGCTCGAAGGCCGCAAGGTCCGCCACCCCGAGTTGACCATCGCCACCGCTGATCACAATGTGCCGACGACTGACATCGATAAGCCAGTCGCTGACCCCGTCTCCGCTACCCAGCTCGAGGTACTCACGCAGAACTGCAGGGAGTTCGAGATCACTTGCTACCCCATGGGAAATCCCAATCAGGGAATTGTCCACGTGATTGGCCCCGAGCAGGGCCTCACGCAGCCTGGGATGACGATCGTCTGCGGTGACAGCCACACTTCGACCCATGGCGCCTTCGGGGCCCTGGCGTTCGGGATCGGCACCAGTGAGGTCGAGCATGTGCTCGCCACTCAGACCCTTCCCGGTCAGCAGCCCAAGACCATGGCGATCGAGGTAGAGGGCGACCTTCCTGCAGGCGTCACCGCCAAGGACATTGTCCTCGCCATCATCGGAAAGATCGGGACGGGCGGCGGGATCGGCCACGTCATCGAGTATCGGGGCAGTGCGATCCGCGCTCTGTCAATGGAAGGTCGGATGACGATCTGCAACATGAGCATCGAAGCCGGTGCTCGAGCCGGCATGATCGCCCCTGATGAGACGACATTCGCCTATCTGAAAGGACGCGATCGCGCCCCCAGCGGAGCCGACTGGGATGCTGCCGTCGAGTACTGGCGCTCGCTCCCGACCGATGACGGCGCCACCTTCGATCAGGTAGTGACAATCGATGCCAGCACACTCGTGCCGCATGTCACGTGGGGAACCAACCCCGCCCAGGTCATGCGGATCGATGGCGTCATTCCCGACCCTGCCTCGTTCACCACAGAAAACGAGCGTGATTCGGCCGAACGAGCACTCATCTACATGGGCCTCACCGCTGGTACACCGCTTCGCGAGGTCAAAGTCGACACCGTCTTCCTTGGCTCCTGTACGAACTCACGGATCGAGGACCTCCGTCTGGCGGCCTCGATCCTCGAGGGACGGACAGTGGCAGCAGGTATGCGGGCCCTCGTGGTTCCCGGTTCACACCGAGTCAAGGATCAGGCCGAAGCTGAGGGCCTCGACAAGATCTTCATGGCCTCGGGGTTCGAGTGGCGTGAACCCGGCTGCTCGATGTGCCTCGCTATGAATCCGGACAAGCTGGTCGCTGGCGAGCGGGCAGCTTCCACCTCGAATCGAAACTTCGAGGGCCGGCAGGGTCGAGGCGGGCGAACCCACCTCGTATCCCCCGCCATCGCCGCTGCAACGGCCGTCGCTGGCCACTTCGCTACCCCGGAGGACCTGAGCCGATGAAGCCTGTCACCATCATCACTGGTCGAGCCGTCCCCTTGGACCGCTCGGATGTCGATACTGACCAGATCATTCCCTCAGACTGGCTGAAGCGGGTTGAGCGAACTGGGTTCGGTGCTGGGTTGTTCTCCGAATGGCGCGACGATCGAAACTTCATCCTCAACGACGAGGCGTACCAAGGGGCCTCGATCCTCATCGCTGGACCGAACTTCGGGACTGGGTCCTCTCGTGAACATGCTGTCTGGGCCTTGACTGACTACGGCTTCGAAGCCGTGATCTCCCCGAGGTTCGCCGACATCTTCAGAAACAACTCGACGAAGCAGGGCCTCCTTCCGGCTCAAGTCGACGACGACGTCTGCCGGACTCTTCTCGATGCCGTCATCAAGGATCCGTCGCTCGAGATCACGATCGACGTCGCCAAGGGATCGATTGAAGTTCCCGCTCTCGGGATCTCGACCACATTCCCCCTTGATGCGTTCACCCGTGATCGGTTCCTCAACGGATGGGATGACATCGGTCTCAGTCTTCGTTATGAGACCGAGATCGAGGCCTACGAGTCAGCGCGTCCAGCCTTCAAGCCAACGACTCGCTGATTCAGCGCTGTCGTCAAGAACCGGGTTGCATCCGGTACTTGATCCAGCCGGACTGCGGCGAGGCCCCCGCTTGGTTATAAAGATCGATGGCCCCTTGGTTCCACTCAAGGACTTCAAACTCAACACGGCCTGGGCTACGGCGGCGAAGTTCTCCGAGAAGCGCACGAGCTACCCCCCGCCGTCTTGCTTGAGGGCTCACAAAGAGATCCTCCAGCCAAATCCCGGCCTTGCCGAGGAACGTCGAGAACGTCATCACGAACAACGCCATCCCAACCGGCTCGCCGTTGATCTCGGCGATGATGACCTTCGCTGGACCCTCTGCTCCGAACATCGCCTCTCGAAAGTCCTCAATCGAGGCGACGAACGTGCTCTCGAGTTCCTCGAAGATGGCCAAGTCGCGCGCCAAACCCCAGATCAACTCGACGTCAGCATCGCTGGCATCGCGAACCTTGATGTCAGAACTCACCGGTTTCTGTTGGCCGCCGAAATGACCGCGTGCAGTGAGGCATCAAGGATCGATGAATCAATTCCCACACCCCACCAGGTCGCTCCATCGGGCCCCGTGACTTCCACGTAGGCGACGGCCGCAGCGGAGGACCCCGGGTGCAGCGCGTGCTGTGAGTAATCCTTCACCTCAAGGTTCGTCCCAATCGACTCTCGCAAACCATTCAGGATTGCGTCGATCGGGCCGTTGCCTTCACCCTTGATCGTCATGTGGTCACCATCGACCTCAAGTTGGGCGATCACTATTGTCCGCCCTCCGCCCGTGGTCACCTCGCTCGACAAGAGTCGAATTGCGGCATCCGGCGAGAGGTACACATCCTGGAAAAGGCTCCAGATCTCGTCTGGCTTGATCTCTGTCCCTGTGGCCTCTGTGATTGTCTGGACAGAACGTGAGAACTCGACCTGAAGCGGCCGAGGAAGCTGAAGGCCATGCTCGATATCGAGCAGGTAGGCGACGCCACCCTTGCCGGACTGGCTGTTCACGCGAATGATTGCTTCGTAATCGCGGCCGGTGTGCTTCGGGTCGATAGGGAGATACGGCACTTCCCATGTTCGATAGTCCGAGCCGATATCAGCCATGCCCTTCTTGATCGCATCTTGGTGAGAGCCCGAGAAGGCCGTGTAGACCAGATCCCCTGCATAAGGGTGCCGTGGATGGACCGGAAGCCTGGTGGCGTACTCCGAGATCCTGCGGACTTTCTCGATGTCACCGATGTCGAGTTCTGGGTCAACGCCTTGGGCAAAAAGGTTGAGGGCGAGGGTAACGATGTCGACATTTCCCGTCCGCTCCCCGTTTCCAAACAGCGTGCCTTCGATCCGATCAGCACCAGCAAGGACACCCAATTCGGCTGCGGCGACCCCGGTGCCTCGGTCGTTGTGTGGGTGAAGGCTCAGAACCACGGACTCACGATCCTTGATCGTGCGGCTGAACCACTCGATGACATCGGCATAGAGGTTGGGTGTGTAGTGCTCGACCGTGGCAGGAAGATTCAAGATGATGGGGCGTTCGGCCGTGGGCTTGATGACGTCCATCACCGCTTCACAAATCTCGATCGCATACTCCGGCTCGGTCCCCGTGAAGCTCTCCGGCGAGTACTCGTAGAGGATCTGCGTTTCGGGTACCGACGCCTCAAGCTCAACGCAGAGCCGTGCTGCCTCGGTGGCGATATCGATGATGCCTTGCCGCTCGAGCCCAAAGACCACTCGCCGCTGCAGGGTCGAGGTGGAGTTATAGAAGTGAACGATGACGTTCTTGGCGCCGCGAATGGACTCATACGTTCGCCGGATGAGGTCTTCGCGACACTGAACGAGGACCTGGATCGTCACATCAGCGGGAATTCTGTCTTCCTCGATGATCTGGCGCATGAAATCGAAGTCCGTCTGCGAAGCAGAAGGGAACCCAACCTCAATCTCCTTGAAGCCCATCTCGACCAGCAGGTCGAAGAGGGCCATCTTGCGCGCAGGATCCATTGGATCGATGAGGGCTTGATTGCCATCACGAAGGTCAACGCTGCACCACCGCGGTGCTTCGGTGAGGCGCTGGCCGGGCCACGTCCGGTCCGAGAGATCGAGCGGGACAATGGGTTGGTAGAGCTCATGGGGCATCGCCCCCTTTATCTGTCGCATCGCTTGTGTCATGGCCATCGCTCTCTATCGTCTCTCACGGCGGAGTCTGAATGCATCGTGCTGACATTGCGTCCAACAAAAAACCTCCTGGCCGCGAGGGGTCAGGAGGCAACATGACGAACGCTTTGTGGCGTTCGCCGCTAGGAAAGCAGCAGGTGATGAAACAATCTCACGCCCTCATTATACCGGGCGGAGACAGATCAGTCCTGCCACACCGCCTCTGCCTCGTGGATCCTGCCAGCGCAGGCTCGAACCGTCGTGCGATCAGCCTACGATGGGCGTATGGCACGCACCATCAGACTCGCCGTTCTTCTGGCCCTCATCGCCGTCGTTACCCTCATCGTCGTCAATCTCAGGTCTTCTCGTGCCCCCCGAGCAGAACTCGGAGGGAGTGGGGCGCTTCCCGGGAGTTTTGACACCTGGCCCGACGTGCCGATCAAGAAGGTGGCCTGACGCCCCTAGAGGCTGATGCGGTGCAACTCGACGATGCCGTCGCTGTTGCGAAGGTCCTCAAGAACAGGATCTGAGACCGCCACGTCAGTCGAGAGCACCATGAGCGCCGTGGCGTCATCGTTGCTCGGCCCCACCGCCATCGAAGAGATGGAGATCCCAGCGGCCCCAAGGCACTGACCGACGACGCCGATCATGCCTGGGCGATCGGCATTTCGGACCACGATCATGTGTGGTGCCGGAGGAACCTCGACCACATGGTCGTCAACGTTGACGACCCGAGGCTCGATCTTGGTCCCCACGCCCGCCAACGTTCCCGCCACGCTGTGCTGGTCCGACCGAATGGTGATGAGGTTGACGTAGTCGTGGCTTGTGATCGAGGAGATCTCCGAGATCTCAAGTCCTCTGGACTCGGCCAGCGCAGGAGCGTTGACATACGAGACGGGCTCATCGGTGGTCGAGGCAAAGAACCCCTTCAAAATCGAGAGCGTGAGGATTGATGTTCCGGAACCAGCAAGGCCACCGTGGTACCCAATCTCAACCTTCGTTGGACCCGATTCGTGCAACCCGCCGAAGAAGCGTCCCAACTGCTCAGCAAGACCCATGAACGGACGAACCGCCTCGGAGACCTCGCCAGCAGCCACGTTGACGGCAAATGGGACAAAATCCCCAGCCAGGGCAAGCTCAACCTGCTCGGCGATGGTGATGCCCGCCTTGTCCTGAGCTTCGACAGTCGATGCACCAAGGTGCGGAGCGACGATCACGCTCTCGAGACCAAAGAGCGGTGATTCCGTCGTCGGCTCCTTCTCGAACACGTCCAAGCCAGCGCCCTGCACGTGGCCGGAGATCACGGCATCGGCGAGATCCTGCTCGACGATGATCCCACCACGTGCTGTGTTGATGATCCGGATCCCCGCCTTGGCCTTGGCCAGCATGGCGGCATCGATGAGGCCGATGGTCTCTTTGTTCTTGGGCAGGTGCACCGTGATGAAGTCAGAACAACCCATGACTTCTTCAAGGCCCATGAGCTCGACACCCATGTGGCGTGCCCGGTCTTCAGAGACGAACGGGTCGTACGCCACGAGGTGCATGCCGAAGGCCAATGCCCGCTGCGCCACGAGGGCACCGACGCGGCCAAGGCCGATGACGCCGAGCGTCTTGCCGTAGAGCTCGACGCCTTCCCACTTCGAGCGCTCCCATTTCCCGGCAACGAGGGCTGCATGGGCCTGGGGCACGTTCCGAGCCTGAGCCAAGAGCAGGGCCATCGCCTGCTCGGCTGCGGAAAGGATGTTCGACTGCGGTGCGTTGACGACCATGACGCCGCGCTCGGTCGCCTTGGCCACATCGACGTTGTCGAGCCCAATCCCAGCACGCCCGACGACGATCAGATCAGTGCCCGCCTCGAGGACCTCTGCGGTCACGTTCGTCGCCGAACGGATGATCAGGGCATGCGCCCCCACGATGGCGCCAACGAGTTCCTCAGGGCTCAAGCCGAGCTGGATGTCGACCTCATGGCCGGCCGCTTCGAGGCGGTCGAGACCAGGCTGCGCAATCTTTTCTGTAACGAGTACTCGTGACACGAGGCTCCTTGGGGTGTGGTGGTTGGGTAGGGGGGGCTTCTCAAGAATAGGGATTCAGGACGCGTCAGCGATCAGGCTGGTCAGTCGTCCGATGCCTTCGGCGAGATCGTCATCGCCGAGCGCGTACGACAGACGAAGGTGACCGGGTGCCCCGAAGGCCTCGCCAGGAACGAGCGCCACCTTGACCTCGTCGATGATGATCTCCGCCAGTTCAGCGCTTGTCGATGCGACTCGACCTCTCATTGACCGGCCGAGAAGGCCCGAGACGTTGGGAAAGCAGTAGAACGCCCCCAAGGGCAGCGCGCAGGTAATCCCGTCGATGGCATTCAGGCCGGCGTGCATGGCCCGACGTCGGCGGTCAAACGCCGTGCGCATCTCAGCCACTGCGTCGAGGTCACCAGAGACCGCTGCGATCGCGGCTCGCTGTGGCACGTTCGAAACATTCGAGGTGATCTGGGATTGGAGATTGGTCGCCGCGGCGATGACGTCCTCAGGACCGATCATCCATCCAACGCGCCAGCCCGTCATCGCGTAAGTCTTCGCAACACCGTTGACGACGATGAAACGATCACCCAGGGCGGCCACCCTTGCTGGCAACGAGAGCAGGGGGACCCCGTCATAGGTCAGGTGTTCGTAGATCTCGTCAGCCAAGACCCAGATGCGGTGCTCTGCCGCCCAGGCTCCGATGGCGTCGATCTCCTCAGCCGAGTACACAGAACCAGTCGGGTTCGATGGCGAGACGAACAGCAAGACCTTGGTCGCAGAAGTACGCGCTGCCTCGAGCTGATCAACCGTGACCTTGAAATCCGTTGTTTCGTCAGTATCGATGATGACCGGGACCGCTCCGACGAGAGCCGCTGACTCTGGATAGGTCGTCCAGTAGGGGGCGGGGATGATCACTTCGTCGCCAGGGTCAAGGATGGCGGCGAAGGCATTGGCAATCGCGTGTTTGCCGCCATTGGTGATCAGAACCTGACTTGCAGACACCGAAAGGCCTGAGTCACGAAGCGTCTTGTCGGCGACGGCACTCCGTAGTTCGGGCAGTCCTGCAGCAGGTGTGTAGCGATGGTTCTTCGGGTCGCGACAAGCTTCGACAGCGGCGTCAACAATGGCCGAGGGGGTCGGAAAGTCGGGCTCCCCCGCACCGAAGCCGATAACACTCTCGCCTGCGGCTTTCAGGGCTTTCGCCCGGGCGTCAACGGCCAACGTGGCCGACGGTTGCAGGGCTGAGAGTCGAGCTGAGACTCGACGAGATGAGGCGTTGTCCAGAGAGGTCTCCACGAGTGCCATGATTCCACACGTGACTGACCCACTCGACATCCGTATCCCGCAAGAGTTCATGCCAAGCGATGGCCGGTTCGGCGCAGGGCCTTCGAAGGTCCGCTCCGAGCAGATTGCCGCTCTCGCCCTCGACGCGCCCACCTACATGGGCACCAGCCACCGCCAAGCGACCGTGAAGTCAATGGTGGGCCGGGTCCGCGGCGGCCTGAGCGACCTGTTCTCACTGCCTGATGGCTACGAGGTCCTCCTCGGCAACGGCGGAACGACCTGTTTCTGGGATGCCGCCACCTTTGGCCTCATCGAAAACAAGAGCCAGCACCTCCACTTCGGAGAGTTCTCCTCGAAGTTCGCCACCGCTGCCAAGGATGCCCCGCACCTTGGTGATCCGGAGGTCATCAAAACTGAGCCGGGGACGCATCCTCTCCCCATCGCCAACCCCAACGTCGATCTCTACGCCCTCACGCACAACGAGACGTCGACCGGCGTGGCCATGACAATCAAGCGACCAGTTGGCGCCGCTCTGCCGGCAGACGGGGGTGGCTTGGTTGCCGTCGACGCCACGTCAGCCGCTGGAGGACTGCGTGTCGACCCCAACGAGTTCGATTGCTACTACTTCGCGCCACAGAAGTCCTTCGCCTCAGACGGAGGGCTGTGGCTCGCCCTCTGCTCTCCAGCCGCGGTCGAGCGGATCGAACGGATCAGCGCATCGGGTCGATGGGTACCCGCCTTCTTCGACCTGAAGATTGCACTGGACAACTCCCGACTCGATCAGACCTACAACACCCCCGCTCTGGCGACAATCCACATGCTGGCCAATCAGGTCGAATGGATGAACGCCAACGGAGGCCTCGAGTTTGCCGCTGGACGAAGCGACCGTTCGGCCGAGATCCTCTACACCTGGGCCGAGCAGAGCGGATTCGCTCGTCCCTTCGTCGAGATCACCGAACAGCGAAGCCATGTGATCGGAACGATCGACTTCGTCGACGCCATCGATGCGACGATGGTCGCCAAGATCCTTCGCGCCAATGGCATCGTCGACACTGAGCCGTACCGCAAGCTCGGCCGAAACCAGTTGCGGATTGCGATGTTCCCCGCCATCGACCCAGAGGACGTCGCCGCCCTCTGCGGTGCGATCACCTACATCGTCGGTGCCCTGGCCTAGGTCACCACGCGAGACTGCCCGCACCATGTGGCGCGGGCAGTCTCGAGGTTCGTTGTTGGTGGCCTGATCAGCCTCCGGAGATGTCCTCGACGCGCTGCTTGCCTTCGGAGATGAAGGGCATCATGTCGCGCAGTTCGGCACCGATCGACTCAATCTGGTGGACCTTGCCCTCGGCCTGAAGGCGCTGGTATTCGCCACGTCCATTGCGGTTCTCCGCAATCCACTCCTCAGCAAAGGTTCCGTCCTGGATCTCACCAAGGATGACCTTCATCTGCTCCTTGACCTGAGGGGTGATCACCCGGGGTCCTCGAGTCAGATCGCCATATTCGGCGGTGTCGGAGATCGAGTACCGCATACCGGCGATGCCCTGTTCGTACATGAGGTCAACGATGAGCTTGAGCTCGTGAAGGCACTCGAAGTACGCGCTTTCCGGCTGGTAACCAGCCTCGACGAGGGTCTCGAACCCAGCGGTGACCAGAGCGGTGACGCCACCACAGAGGACAACCTGCTCGCCAAAGAGGTCCGTTTCGGTCTCCTCGGTAAACGTCGTGTCAAGCACACCCGCCCTCGTGCCGCCATTGGCGTGGGCATACGAGAGTGCAAGGGCGTGGGCGTTGCCTGTGGCGTCCTGATGAACAGCGACGAGCGACGGCACACCGCCACCCTCGGCGTAGGTACGACGAACGAGGTGGCCCGGCCCCTTTGGCGCGACCATGGTGACGTCCACGCCTGCGGGCGGGACAATCTGGCCGAATCGGATGTTGAAACCGTGGGCGAACATCAACATGTCGCCGTCCTTGAGGTTTGGCTCGATCGACGCCTCGTACACCGCCTTCTGCTCGGTGTCCGGAACCAGCATCATGATGACGTCAGCTTCGGCAGCGGCCTCGGATGGGCTCATGACCTTGAGGCCCGCCTCTGAAGCCTTTTTGGCTGATCCTGAGCCCTCACGCAGGCCCACCCGAACGTCAACGCCGGACTCAGACAGGTTCAGCGCGTGCGCGTGACCCTGAGATCCGTAGCCGATGATTGCCACCTTCCGGGACTCGATGAGAGAGGGATTTGCGTCCTTCTCGTAATACAGGGTGGCCATGGTGGAACTCTCCTTGCGGTCTAGGTACTGGGGATTCGTGAATAAACGTGTCGATGGGGCGCTGATGCGAAGATCAGGCCGGAGGAGTGAGTCTAGGCAGCGCGACGCGCCCCGTCCTCTGCACCTCGATCTGGGCATGAAGTTCGCGAAGCGAGGCCTCGAACTGATCGATAGCCACCGGAGCACTTGCCAACGAGATCGTCACTGCCGTTGCGGAGAAGTCGATGACCGCCGCACCTGCGTAAGCGACGAGCTTGAGGATGTCCCCCCGATTGCTTTCGTCGAGGGGAACGGTGGCCAGCAGCAACTCGCGCTCAACTGACTGCTCCCGAGTCAAGTGACGGATATCCACCACGTTGATCAGCTTGTTCAACTGGCCGACGACCTGCTCGATCGGTGCTGACTCCGCATCGACGACGATGGTGAATCGACTAAAGCGGTCGTCAGCGCCGGTCGGTGCGACGGTGAGCGAGGTGATGTTGAACCCCCGGCGAGAGAACAGGCCGGCGACGCGTGACAGCACCCCGGCCTTGTTCTCGACGAGAACCGACAGCACGTGCTCAGTCACACGATCGACTCCAGCGTTGCCGGCGAATGGTTCCGGCGTCATCGTTCACTCCTCTGCTGGCTCGGGTGGACCACCACGTCGCTGTTGGAAGCACCGGCAGGAACCATCGGGAACACCTTCTCTGAGGCGTCCGTCCGGAAGTCCACCACCACGGGTCGATCGTCGATGGAGTTTGCCTTCTCGATGGCAGGCACCACGTCCTCAGGAGAGTCGACCCTGATGCCGACGCAGCCCATTGCCTCGGCCCACATCACGTAGTCAGGGAGATCAGGACTCAGGTAGACCTCGGAGTAGCGCTCCTCGTAGAACATCTCTTGCCACTGTCGAACCATGCCAAGGTACGAGTTGTTGAGGATCGCCACCTTGATCGGGATCTGCTCGGTACGCGCCGTGACCAGCTCCTGGGCCGTCATCTGGAAGCAGCCGTCGCCGTCGATGGCCCACACCGTCCGGTCGGGCTTGCCCGCCTTGGCACCGATGGCGGCAGGGACGGCGAAGCCCATGGTGCCAGCGCCGCCCGAGTTGATCCACGTGTACGGGTGTTCGAAGCGCCAATGCTGAGCCGCCCACATCTGGTGTTGCCCCACACCAGCCGCCACGATGGTGTCCTCTGGGCTGTGAGCCCACAGCTCTTCGACCACGCCCTGAGGCTTGAGCAAACCACCCGGCTCTGCTGGGTCGAAGGCCAGCGGGTGGCGCTCCTGCCATCCATGAAGCTGGTCCCACCATGTAGTCAGATCCGCCCGCTCAAGGCCTGCGGACGCTGCCGAGAGCCCGGCGATGATCGAGGCACAGTCTCCGTGGATCCCGACGTCGGGCTTGCGGACCTTGCCAAGCTCAGCGGGGTCGATGTCGACGTGGACGATCTTGGCCTTCGGCGCAAACGCATCGATCTTTCCAGTCACACGGTCATCAAATCGAGCGCCGAGTGAGACGAGAAGGTCGGCCTCTTGCATGGCGGTGATGGCAGTAAAGGTTCCGTGCATCCCCGGCATCCCGAGGCACTGCGGGTGAGAGTCTGGAAGTGCACCGCGAGCCATGAGCGTGGTCACCACG
>Ga0194055_10001821_pt1 | contig 17157 bp, 10 predicted proteins | sample SepL449m_MetaG_FD_155482 | JGI IMG/M metagenome (GOLD analysis project Ga0194055, IMG submission 155482) | Anoxic zone freshwater microbial communities from boreal shield lake in IISD Experimental Lakes Area, Ontario, Canada - Sep2016-L442-9m | ecosystem: Environmental > Aquatic > Freshwater >...
TGTTGCAACGGTCCCAACTGCTGTTACACCGCCTGCGGCACCCCAACCTGCGGCACCAGCTGTGACGCAACCTGCTGCAAAACCGACGGCCCCAAGGCCAGCAAAACCGATGATTACACTTGCTCCTCGTCTGGGACGCAAGACAGTGGACTGGAAGACTCTGTCGACGACCATTATGGCAAGTGCCGGTTTTCACGCTCTAGCACTTCTGGCTTGCACATTCATCGTCATCCAGAATCCTCAGTTGCTCGAAGAGATCTTTACCGAGGTAACTGAAAACAAGGAAATCGTCGACGAGCCGATTGTTGAGCAGGCGTTGGAGCAACCCAATCAGATTCTTGATTCGAAAGCAGATAACGTCGATCAGCAGAACGCGACCGACATGGTTTTCGAAAAGGGACCTGTCGACGTCAACATCAGCGATGCTCCTGTTGCCCAGTTAAAGGCTGAAGGGAATGCGCCTGGCCTGGCAGACATCAAATTTGACAATGCAGCCAGTGGACGAATGTCTGCTGCTGCCAAGAAAGCACTTGTTCGGACAGAAGGTGGAAACTCGGCAAGTGAAGCGGCCGTCGCCTATGGGATGCGCTGGCTTTCCAAGCATCAGTTCCCTGATGGTGGCTGGAGTTTCGATCATGATGCACACGCCGACTGCAAAGGTCAGTGCAGTCAGGCAGGAACCCTGAAAGGTGGCGGGCGAACCGGTGCAACAGGATTTGCACTGCTGGCTTTCCTCGGCGGCGGACATACCCATCAGAACGGCGAATATCAGAAGGAAGTCAAGAACGGCGTTGAATACCTGCTGCGAGCAGCAAAGCAAACTCCGCAGGGATTGGACCTCTGCCCTGAGGTTGTCGCCAACGAGAAAATGTACGTTCACGGTATGTGTACAATCGCCCTGTCGGAACTTGCCGCACTCACCAAAGACAATCGAGTCAAGGCCGCTGCGACGGGAGCGGTGAACTTTATCGTAACAGGGCAAAATCCCAAGACGGGGGGCTGGCGTTATACTCACGGAACCCCGGATCCCGGAGATACGTCCGTGGTCGGCTGGCAGATCATGGCGTTGAAAAGTGCAAAGAATGCCAAGCTGACGTTTCCCGCCAGTTCTTTCAAGGGTGCCGAACAGTACCTCAACGCCGCCCAGGTTGAAGGGGGTTCGAAGTACGTTTACGACCTGAATCAGAAAACTCCGACACCGACGATGACCGCAGCAGCGCTGCTCTGCCGTATGTATCTCGGCTGGGACCGCAAGAACAAGGCCTTGCAGGAAGGGGTCAAATACCTTGCCGCGACGAAGCCCCAACCGAATAACATGTACTACAATTACTACGCGACCCAGGTGATGCACCACTGGGGTGGCGATGAGTGGACCACATGGAATTCGGTCATGCGTGATCAGTTGATCCGAACACAAAAGACAGGTAAAGATGGCCACATGCAGGGAAGCTGGGATCTGGCCGATCCTCACGGTGCTGTTGGTGGCCGACTCTACATGACGTGCCTCAGCGTCATGACTCTGGAAGTCTACTACCGCCACCTTCCCATCTATCGACGTGAAGGCTTGAAAGTCGAGTTCTAAGATTTCGCCCCAAGCCCATTGATGACCACGCGAAAGACACTTTGTCGCGCTCGCCAGTGATTGAAACGGACGCCAAAAAAACGTCCTGACATCGGAGCAGATCCGCTCCGATGTGGTAGAGCAGGGTTTCCGCCGGATGAAATTGATGGGTTCGAAACCGAAGCAGGGGATTTGGCGGTTGGATTGCTGAAGCCCATCCGTAGGGAATCTGGGACGATAGTCTCATGGCCCCGGTGTTCGCAAACTTCGCTTTTGGCAATCCTCGGAAATCGGTGCCGCTCCACATCTCGGCCACCCATCCGATCCCATTCAGGTAAGTTCCACCTTCGCCCGTCGCCTGAAAAAAGGTAGGCAACTTGCCGACAAAGTGATACGTTGGTGGCACGCTGACAAGGTGACCATGATGTGCAAGGTATAAACATCTTGCATTTTCAAATGGACGCGTTCCCAGTCTTTGTGATGCCCACGTACCACGTCGCATGGCCATCGATGTTTCGGTTCATGTCTTTTTTGTGAATTCGAGTTTATGAATTCTCGCCCCCTTCCATGCATTGCGCAGATGCCCGAAGATGGAATTTGCAGAAGTTTCGTCTCCTTTTTGAATTGAAGACGAATGTCTTGACTGCGGCCGAAAACGTGCTGACGAAACTCCTGCAAACTCACTCCCCTTCCACGCGTGAATCTATAAGAATGTTGGAGTTACAAACGATGCTGCGATTCCCAACACGAATTACTCGGGCCGGTCGAAGTGGCGCGTGCAGAATCGTGTTCTTTGTGCTCATGGCAGGCGGCTGCCAGCAATCTCAGTCTGCTCCCACGAAAACGACAGAGAAACCCGCCAAGACTTCTCATCCGGTAGCCGAGGCCCTGCTCAACACCATCGAGCTGACGACAGACGCTGTTCGCCGCCTGGGTTTGGAGATCGCAACGGTTGAGGAACGGAAGATGGTTCGCACGCGGCCCTATGGGGCCGACATCGTGCTTCCGACCGGTGCAACCGTGATCGTTTCAGCACCTCTCGCGGGGACCTTAAAAGTTACCGACGCGCAAGGACAATTCCAGGTCGGGCAACACGTGAAAGAAGGGAGCCCCCTGCTGAATCTGCTGCCATTGTTGTCACCAGAGCGTTCCGTGTTGACTCCGGCCGAGCGGATTCGGTTTGCCGAATCCAAAAATGCTCTCGCGCAATCTCAAATTGATGCCGAGGGGCTGTTCCAACAGGCGAGTGTCCAGGTGGAAGCGGCACAGATTGCACTCGAACGCGCTGAGCGTCTCGTGCGCGATAAGGCGGGAACGGTCCGTGCCGTGGATGAAGCGAAAGCTCAGTTGCAATTAACCGAGAAGACTTTGGCTGCGGCCAAAACTCGAAAACAGCAGGTCGACAGCGTCAAGTTCGATGAGGAGGCCGGAACACTGGAAGCGATCGCGATCCCGTCGCCACTGACCGGAATCGTGCGCGCCACGCAGGTCCGTCCGGGCGAAATGGTCGCGGCGGGAGCACCGTTGTTTGAAGTGATGAATGACGACGTCTTGTGGATCAGAGTTCCGGTCTACGTCGGGGATTTGGAGGAAATTGATTCTTCAGTCTCAGCGCGGTTGACGCTGCTCAATGGTCGGCATTCCGAGGGGGATCTCATTGTAAAACGAGCCGCATTGCCACCGACAGCAGTCCCACTCGCGGCAGCGGTAGACATTTACTACGAATTGCCAAATCCCGACCGGAAATATCAGCCTGGCCAGAAAATCGCTGCCCATTTGACGCTCAAAAATGAAGCGAATCAGTTGGCACTCCCTTGGTCTGCGGTTATTCACGACATTTACGGAGGACAGTGGGTCTACGAACAGACGGGCGAACGGAAGTTCGTACGCCGCCGTGTGGACATTGGCTGGATCGATGGCGAATGGGCTGCCGTGACGCGAGGTTCACACGCTGGAATGAAAGTCGTGACGGCCGGTGCGGCCGAGATCGCGGGTACAGAATTCGGATTCGCAAAATGACTGTTCGAGCGCGAACGCATGTCAGGACGAGTTCTGAAACATTTTCATCAAACAGGATGATTGCCCTCACACGGCAGGACATATTGGAGAGATTGCCATGAGCTGGCTGGTAGAAATGGCGCTGCGAATGCGCGTCGCAGTTCTGGCGTTGTCTGTCTTGCTGATCGTCGTGGGGATTCGTTTGATTCCACATCTTCCACTCGATGTGTTTCCCGAATTCTCGCCTCCCTATGTGGAAATTCAAACGGAAGCACCGGGCTTGTCGGCAGAAGAGGTCGAAAATCTCGTCAGCTTTCCGCTGGAAAACGCACTCATTGGAACGCCGGGACTGGAGACCCTCCGATCCAAGTCTGTCCTGGGACTATCATCGATCCGGCTGCTCTTGCATCAAGGGGCCGACCTGTACCGCGCACGACAACTCGTCCAGGAACGACTGGCAGCAGAGACTCCACGGTTGCCGTCGGTGGCGCGGCCGCCGGTCATTCTGCAGCCGTTGTCTTCGCTGAGTCGAATGATGAAGATCGGAATCTGGTCGGAAAAGCTGTCACAGCGAGACCTGACCGAACTGGCGGTCTGGACGATTCGCCCCCGTATCATGGCAATCCCCGGTGTGGCGAACGTCGCCATCTGGGGGCAACGTGACAAGCAGTTACAGGTGTTGATCAACCCACAACGCTTACGTGCACATGACGTGACTTTGGATAACGTCCTCAAATCGACCGCTGATGCCGTTGTGCTCGATGCCGGAGGTTTCGTAGACACCCCGAATCAACGGATCGCAGTTCGTCAGTTGTCGCCCGTGCGAGGGCCCGAGGAATTGTCCCGGACCGTTGTCGCCTATCGCGATGGTGCTGTACTGCGTCTGGGCGACGTCGCGCACGTGACGCTCGGTTCGCCGCCCGCCATTGGCGATGCCATCATTAACGATGGCCCCGGGTTATTGCTCATCGTCGAAAAGCAGCCCGCCGCCAATATGCTGGAAGTCACACGCAAAGTCGAAGAAGCATTGGAAGTCCTGAAGCCAGGACTGACGGATGTGGAAATGGATGCCACGATCTTTCGTCCCGCGACATTCATTGAGCGGTCGATTGATAACCTGACACATGCCCTGGTCACCGGCTGTTTTCTGGTCGTGATTGTGCTGATTCTCTTCCTTTACGACTGGCGCACTGCCGTCATCAGCCTGACGGCGATTCCCCTGTCACTCATGGCCACCGTCGTGGTGCTCTACTGGTGGGGACTGACGGTGAACACCATGATTATCGCGGGCCTGGTCGTTGCTCTCGGTGAAGTGGTGGACGATGCGATCATTGACGTCGAGAACATCGTCCGCCGGTTGCGATTAAATCGGACTGCCGAGAAACCGAAGTCGGCATTTCGAGTGGTGTTGGATGCTTCTCTCGAAGTCCGCAGCGCGGTTGTCTATGCGACAGTCATTATTGTGCTGGTCTTCTTGCCGGTCTTCTTTCTGGAAGGTCTGCCAGGAGCCTTCTTTCGTCCGCTCGCCATCGGTTATGTACTGGCAATCGTGGCCTCATTGCTGGTGGCTCTGGTCGTTACCCCCGCTTTATCGCTGATGATTCTGCCCAGCGAAAAGAAAGCGGCCCATGAGCCGCCGCTGAGCCGCTGGTTGCGATCCCCTTACCGGCGCATTCTGCCGTGGTTCACACTCCGGCCGAAGTCGACAATTGCATTTCTGGTGGTCGCCTTTACGGCGACCGCATGGCTCTTCAATGGGCTGGGGCAGGAGTTTCTCCCGAACTTTCAAGAGACCGACTTCCTGATGCACTTTGTGGAAAAACCGGGGACATCGATCGAGGCGATGGATCGAATCACAATCCTTGCCAGTCGTGAACTGCGTGCCATACCCGGCGTCCGCAACTTCGGGAGCCACATCGGCCGCGCCGAGGGGGGAGACGAAGTTTACGGACCGAACTTCACCGAACTGTGGATCAGCATCGATCCCGATGTCGACTACCAGCAAACGGTGGGAAAAATTCAAGAGGCGGTCGATGGTTATCCCGGACTGAAACGCGATCTGCTGACGTTTCTGAGAGAACGCGTCAAGGAAGTCCTGACCGGGACGAGTTCGAGCATCGTCGTCCGCATCTATGGACCTGACCTCGCCACATTGCGAGCCAAGGCGAAGGAAGTCGAAGGCGCGATGAGTCAGGTCGAAGGGATCACCAACCTCAAAGTCGAGTCCCAGGACCTTGTTCCGCAGCTTGAAGTCCGCTTGCGAACGGCAGCCGCCGAGCGGTTGGGACTCAATCCCGGTCAGGTTCGCCGAGCGGTCACCACGCTGCTGCGAGGGATGAAGGTTGGCGAAATCTACGAGAATCAGAAGAAGTTTGACGTTGTCGTCTGGGGTCAAGAAAGTTCTCGCACCGATCTGGCGGCGCTACATGACTTGCGCATTGATATGCCGACAGGAGGCCAGGTGCCGCTCAAGGATGTCGCGGATATCAGTATCATCCCGGCGCCGAACGAAGTGAAACGTGATGGCGGGTCAAGGCGTATCGACGTGACCTGTGATGCCAAGGGGCGCGACCTGGGGTCGGTGGCTCGCGACATTGAGGCGGCCGTGCGGAAACTGCCGTTTGATCGCAGCTATCATCCCGAGTTCCTGGGGGAATATACCGCTCGGCAATCCTCACAGCAGCGACTGCTGGCCCTGGGGGCAATGTCACTGATCGGGATTCTGTTGATCCTGTACATCGATTTCCAATCGTTGCAACTCACTCTGATGGTCGCACTGACAATCCCGTTTGCCCTGATCGGCGGAGTGGTTGCCGCGTGGATGGCGGGGGGAGTTCTGTCGCTAGGATCGCTGATCGGATTTGTGACAGTGCTGGGAATTGCCGCTCGAAACGGCATCATGCTGGTAAGTCATTATCGCCACCTTCAGGAAACGGAAGGTGAACCCTTCGGACTCAACCTCGTCCTGCGCGGCGCAGAGGAGCGACTGATCCCGATCTTGATGACGGTCCTGACAACTGCGCTGGCACTGCTGCCCCTGGCCATTTCGGGGAACAAGCCCGGTCACGAAATTGAGTATCCACTGGCTGTCGTGATCGTGGGTGGACTGGTGACGTCGACTTTCCTGAATTTGTTTCTGCTGCCTCCGCTGTATCTTTTGTGGGGACGTCACGCGGTCGTGCCAACTGACGAGGATCCCACTAACTGAGCTATTCGCGGGCTGCACGCTCGTCACAATCGTCACTATCGGCATAGGCCACAGAGTCCACCTGACTGTAAGAGTTTACGGGATGCAACCTTCTCGACCGTCGAATCATTAACTCCCATTCAACCGTACGACTTGAACTTCGGGAATAGTCGTTCGAACACCGAAAGAAGATAAAAGCGATGCAATCGCGTTCCTGGGCAAACTGTGCTTGGCTGCGGTTGACGCTTTCGGTGTGGATTGGTGACGCGCGAGATTTCATAAATGGCCAAAGTCTGCTGGATAATTTCGGTGCTGGCCATACTCTGTGGCGGCTGCCGGACTGCTGATTCAGCCAAAGTCGAGCACTCGACACGACCGCAACGGGTTGAAGTTCTCAAAGAGGAACTCCGGAATGTCGTTCGACCGCCCCAGGGAACTCCCGAATCAGACTCCGGAATCAATCTCGCGGCGGCCGAAGTGATCGATCCGGGGAATGAAGTGAAAGCCGCTGCGTCGACATTGTCACTTTCGCAGAGTATCTCACTCGGTTTAGCACAGAATCCCGACCTGATCGCCCTGCGTCAGACCGAGAATGTCAGTTCGGCGGTATTGGGGGTCGCTCAGACTTACCCATTCAATCCGTTTATCCAGGTTCAGGCCACGCCGTATCAGAATTCAAAACTCGATGACCACGGAACGACGTATCACTATGTCCTGTTAATGCAGACGATTCAGCTCGCCCATCAGCAACAGTTTCGTGAGGAAGGTGCGGTCTCCACGCTGAATAGCACTCGCTGGAACATTCTGCAGGCGGAATTGCAGAACGTCGCACAGACTGAACGACTCTACTTTAATGTGCTCTACTTGCGAGGGATTCTCGAACTGGCGAATGCGAGTGACCAGAACAATCAGCAATTGCTGAGAACACTGGAAAAGCAGTTGGAGGCAGGTCAGGCGACTGCAGCCGACGTGGCCATCGTCCGAGTTGATGCACGGTCGACGAAGCAGCAAGTCCGTCTGGCGAAGGCCAACCATGAGACTGCTCTCAGAGATTTCAAACGTCAATTGGGAATCTCTCCCGACGACCCCATCAACATTGACGGAGATCTGCGTACATTCAACTGGACGATTCCATCGCTCGGCATCATGGGGATGGATACAGAATCGGACTCGGGTCAACGTATCAACGTGATCGCGAGTCGCGCTGCCGCGCGTCCGGATGTGATGGCCGCTCACTCTGACATTGATGCCGCGCGTGCCGCGATGGGACTCGCGACTGCCTCCAAGACGCCCGACATCCAGATTGGACCGTATTACCAGCGTACCGCCGATGGGATGTCGTACCTTGGCTTTCGCGGTCACATGGATTTGCCGGTCATCAATTCCGGCAGGCCGCTGGAGCAACAACGGATTGCCGAATACAACCAGCGAGTGATGGGCTGGCAGCAATTGCAGCGACGCGCGGAACTCGAAGCCCAGGCGGCGTGGGAACGGTTCGAAGTCGCGCACTCTGCCGTAGCCGAGGATGCGACTGATGGAGAAACTGATCTGCCGAAAGAGCTGGAAAGCCTGGAACGACAGTTTCTGGCTGGTGAGGTTGATGTTGTCCGCGTGGTGCAGGCACGTGCGAGCATCATCCAGAATCAGCGAGTGCGTCTGGATCTACTCAATGAGGTTGCACAATCCGCAGCAAACCTGACTGCAGCCACGGCCATCCCGCTTGAAGAACTGCTCGGACAGCAAAAATAGAGCTGGATGAAAAGCCATCCCAAATAAACAATACTGGTTACAGGCTCAACCCATATGGGAAGTGTCGGTTTGTGAAGCGATGCTTAACCGGTGCTTCATCAATTATTCGCAATCCGACTTTACTCTCTCGCGGAATTCCTGATCGGCGATGTTCTTTGATGTCGCGCTGTCATCGTTTGGATTCGTGAAGTAAGAGAGCAAAAAATCATGGTTTCAAGTCGTCGTATCGCTCGCCCCAAGTTCGACCGAAGCGGATTTACACTGATCGAACTGCTGGTCGTGATCGCGATCATCGCCGTTCTGATTTCATTGTTGTTGCCCGCCGTCCAGCAAGCTCGCGAAGCTGCTCGACGCAGCCAGTGCCAGAACAACATGAAGCAGTTGGGACTGGCGGCCATGAACTTTGAGTCGACCTACAAAGGTTTGCCGTACAACGCCATTACCAAGAACAACAGCCAGTTCCCCTATATTCCTTATGACCCCGCCGGTCCAGATGCTCCGATGCCTGGGGTGATGGGTGGAACTCAGGGCCGTGCCAGTGGCATGGTCCCCCTTCTGCCATTCGTCGATCAGGCTAGCGTGGCGGCAATCTACTGTTTCAACAAAGACTGGTCAGATCCGTCAAACGTCGGTGCGTTGACATTAAGGTTTCCTGTCATGCAATGTCCGTCTACGCCGACACCTGGGATCGTGACATACCCAGCAAGTTCGGCCAACTATATTACGCCAGGCAACGCGGCCTATGCTCCGCCAGCCACCGGCTCGACAACTAACAATATCAATGGTACGGCACTCTACCCTACAACCAAATGCACCCCCACTGGCTGGGTCGGCGATTACTGCGGTATCGGTCAGGTCAAAACAAGCAAGAACGCAGCGGGTGCTGAAATCGCATTCACCAATCCTTCCATCTCCGTCGCATTTGTTCCAGGGGGTGGTTCCAAGGGGGCCACGGCGCAAAATGCCATCACCTCGATCGCGGCTTGTATCGACGGAACCAGTAACACCACCCTGTACTCGGAACGATGCGGTAAGAGCATGCAATATTATACCGGCTGGGTTGCGGCACCGGCAGTGGCAATTCAAACGGGTTCGATCTGGGCAGATGCCGACAATCGAATTACCGTCACCGGGACTTCTCAGGATGGCAAGAGCGCTTTTGCGTCAGGGACCTGCGTGATGAACTGCAATAATCAGCAGGGTGATATCTACAGCTTCCATAACACGGGAGCCAATGTTGTTTTCGCCGACGGACATGTGAAATTCATGTCACAAGACGTCAACATCAACATCCTCGTGGCCTTGGTCACACGCGGCGGGGGCGAAGTCGTTAGCGTCGACTGAGTGCGATCGCAAAAGCGATTATTGACAGGCCAATGGTTGGGTGAGTGCGATCTCCGCACGATCGGGTCGCACTCACCCCCAGCAGTGTCGCTAGAGAGCCCCTGGCAGCAACGCGATGGCGTCCCATTTCGTGACCTTGGGACGCTTTTCCCAGACGCGATAACCGATCTGTTCGACCCTCTGCAGGTGTTTGGCGTGGACACGAGAAAGCGCAAGAAGCGGCGAAAGGAACCTTGATCGCCAAAGTGGGTGAACAAGGCTTGAAAGGGGATGTCGAAAAAGTTTGTATTTTCCGTGGACCAAAGCAGACGGGATATCTCCTGGTGTCAGACCAGGGGAGCAATCGATTCTCCGTTTACGACCGGAAACAGCCCCACGACTTCATCGGGCATTTTGCGATTGAAGGGGCCGAAGACAGTGACCGAATTGATTTAAGTACGGTGAATTTCGGTACGGCGTTTCCCAAGGATTCTTCGCGCGCCACACGGGTTCAGTCCCACGTTCCGTGTTACTGACCCCTTGGCAGGAAATCGGCGCAAAACTGCCGCGAACACCAAAAGCAGTGACAACCGCACCCTGACGGACAGTCTCATCGGCGACCCGCCAAATGCATGCCATTGGCACGCTCTTCATGAATTGCACGCACCTGACGATGAATGTCAGACTTTGCTCCTCGTTATTTTGAAAGGATTTCAATGAAACTCGCGTATTTTCTCAACATTTCCATGGTTTTTGTCCTGGCGGCACGATCTGCCTGTGCCGCCGAATCCGAAGCGTTGGTGCTTGTCAAAACGATTCCGCTGCAAGGTGTCGCAGGCAAGTTGGATCATCTCGCTGTCGATTCCAAGGGTGAACGACTTTTCGTCGCCAACAAACCCAACAACACGCTCGACATTGTCGACCTCAAGACGGGCAAATTGATCCGACAGATTGCCGATCAAGGCAAGGTTTCGGGCGTTGCCTATGCCGCCGACTTGGACATCGTCTACGTCGGAAATGGAGCCGGTACTTGCAACGCGTTCGACGGCAAGCAATTCAATCAGGTCTTTTCGACGCCGGCCCCGAATGCCGACAACGTCCACTATCATTCGGGTAGCCAGATGGTCTATGTCGGCCAGGACGAAATCCTGTCTGAACTCGACGCCAAAACCGGTGAAGTCAAGTCGTCCATCAAACTGCCGGGTGCCGTTCACGGTTTTCGAATCGACAAGAAAGCCGGCAAGATCTACACCGTGCTCACAAATCCCAATCTGTTGGGAGTTGTTGACATCGCTAAGCGCGAAGTGACCGACAAGTTCGAGTTGATACTTTCTGATGCTGGCAGTCCGGTCGCTCAGGATGCCGACAACGGTCTGTTGTTTATCGGCTGCCCGAAGAAGAAGCCGATGGTTGTCGTGTTTGACGTCAAGTCGGGCAAGGAACTTGCCAGCATTGTGATTCCCGCCGGAATTGATGACCTGCACTTCGACAAGCGACGTAATCGCCTGTACGCGTCCTGCGCCGCTGGAGCATTGGTGGTGATCGAACGGAAAGACAACAACTACGAGGTCATCTTCAAGCTCGATACCCCCAAGGATTCACGCACTTGCGCCTGGGCGTCAGGCAAGCTGTATTTGGGTGTACCACGGCAGGATGGCAACGACGGGCCAGAAGTCAGAATCTACGAGGCGCGACCGACAGTGGAGGCCAGCAACGCATCAAAATAAATGATCGAGTGACGTAAACCTTACCAATCTTCCCATTGAGCACATCCTGACACGATAGGAATGTGGCCCAATCGATCAGTGGCTGGTGCCGGCAAGTTCTTGGATGAATGGACGGCGCGAGTGATGCGTTCCCGTTTGGAGCCCATGAAGAAAGTCGCCCGGACATTACGCAATCACCGTGAGTTGATTTTGAATTGGTTCAGGGCGAAAGGCGAGATTTCTTCTGGAGCCGTAGAGGGCCTCAACAACAAGGTGAAATTGGTGACGAGAAAGAGCTATGGTTTCCGTACAGCAGACGTGGCACAACTGGCCTTAATGCACAACCTCGGTCGCCTACCAGAACCGGAATCCACCCATAGATTCTGCTAACGAGGTATAATTTGAATGACCAATGGAGATTGTTCCAGGGTTCGAAGTGGTGAATGTCGAACATCAAGGAGACCTGCGGTCGGGCATTTCGGCGGGGTCGGGAGACCCGCGCCGAACAACGGCAAGGTCGGGAGATCCGCTATGCGAGCCAACCGGGGATTGCGGCGGCCTGTTTCAGCCAGGATGCCAGTTGAGCTTCGTCGAGTTCATCCTTTTCACGAATATCGAACCAGCGTGCGTCCTTGGTGGTACCGCCGGTCGGGACTGGCCGTAGCGAAGTCCCTTGGAAAAAGGTGACTTTGACGTAGTGAGTGAAAACATGGAACGAGAGAAACCAGCCCTGCCCTTCAATTCCGTAGAAGGGTGAATTCCACTTCACGGCCTTGCAGACGTTGGGGACAGTCTGTTCGATCAGCGCGTCGAGTCGTTTTCCGAGATCGCGTTTCCAACCGGGCATCGCAGCGATGTACGCTTGGACCGGGGCGTTACCTTCAGCCTTGGCAATTTGCGGATTGCCACCCGTGAGTAGAACAACGGCGGCCTTTGCGCCTTTTTTCGCCTTCATTGGCTTCGACTCCTTCAGTTCGGAATCGGGCTTGGATTTCTTGGCGGTGGGTTTAGCAATCTTCGTATCCGCCTTTACGTTCTTGGCTGATCCTTGATTCAGCGCCACGGCGGCCTTTACGAGTGACTTGAATGCTGCGGCATCGATCGTCTCGTCTTCGCGGATGTCGATTGCCCGGCGCGTGTTTCCTTCCAGGCTGGAATTGAACAGGTGCGATGGGTCTGGAAGACTCGCTCCCTTGGCAAACGTCAGTTTCACGACCTTTGAATATGTCTCTCCTGTGCAGATATTTCCGTGGTGCGACCAGACAGGAGTCCCCATCCACTTCCACTCCTCTGTCATTTCGGGATCGGCTTCCAGGATCAGTTTCCGAATATGGGCCAAGGTCTGGCCTCGCCAATCTTTCAACTCGCTGATCCGTTCGTCGATTCGCCTGGAAGCGGCTTCTCCTGTCGCTCGCTCATGACTTCCGTCACCCGTACTCGCATTGAGCACTTTGGTTGGCGCGACCTTTTTCACAACCGGTTTGACTTTCGCGCTGGAATTTGCGGCCTTGACGGTCTGTTTGCGGTCTCCGCGGGTGCGAGTCGCTCGTTTCGCCTTTGGCGGCTTGCTCTCTGGCATTGTCGATCCCTTTCGTTTGATGTTCCGCAAGATGGTCATTCATCCGAACGCGACTGACAACTCGTGATTGAATTCGAGTCAGCGTTTTCAGTTTCCCTCTGCGATTTCTTTGGCACTTACGATCTTCAAATGGCCGTAGGGATTGTGCAATGCGCTGTCGCGTTCAAATTCGTCGTCCTCGCGCGAAACGACTTGGAAACGTGGACCAAATTCATCTGCGAGAATATGGCCGGGGCCAATCGTTCGCTCACCGCGACAGATATAGCGAATGATTTCGATGATCGCTTCAGCCCGTTCGTCAATATCGGCGGAACGCATCTTCAGGTCGGGAAACCCCATCACATGCATTCCCATGGTGCTCATGTGCTGTGCACCACGAATCACCGACACAAAAGCGAAGCTGATCGCGTCAGACCCGCCATCGTCTGTCATCGCAATCCAATCGCCGCCGCCGTGAGCCAAGGCGCTGTTATCGATAAAGACACCTGCCCCGCCTGCCCGTAAAATCGCTGCTGCAGCCTGCATCATGGTCAACGCGGCCTCTAAAGAACCGCCAGGTCCGGTCAATCCGACGTTAACGGAATACCGTTCGACGATCGCCCGTTCGTCATTGGTAGGAGGTCGGCGGCAAGCAGACTTGAATATCCTGGCAAACTGCTCGTCCGGCGGTAATGGAATGAATTCAATCTCAGTTCCATCCGGCATCGTCAATTTCTCGGGATCGAGTTGAAACCCGGCAGGCAAGCGTTCGACAAGTTCTTTCGGATGAGACCAGTCTCCGGGAATTCGCACTGTAATTCGTGGAACCTCGATCATCTGGCGGCCCTCCTGATGGACTCTTACCCTCAACTGCAATATGCGTAATGAACTCAGTTTAATTTACGAATTTCATCCCGAAACGCCAGTGCAAATGGTCGCGGTACCGTTCGTTTCGCGACCCCATGAACAGCGGAATGCTCTTCAATCGGGGTTCTGACAACACCAGAGCAAGCCATTTTGCGTTAATACAAAGAGCCATTCCCACAGATGCGGGAATGGCTCTTGTTTACGGTGTTGGATTCGACCGGGGCACGGCCACTAACTAGCCGTGCGATCACTGACGGATCTTCACGGCACGCTCGTCAGTGTCTTCGACGTGACCTTCGATCCGACGAGGACCAGGTTGTCGGTACCCGTGCCACCATTCATTGAGAATGTCGGAATCGTGCAATACGTCAGGTTTGCCGTATCGTTGCCACTCCCGAACGTCATCGACACATTCGTCGCATTGACGCTCACCAGCGTAACGGTATCGTTCGTAGCAGGCGTCGCCGATTGTGCAAAATTGCAGACGATTGTCAGCGGTCCCGAGATCGTATACGTTGCGGAAACCGTATTGTTGATCAACGTCGAACCAGCACCTTCAACAACCAATTGCGTTCCTCGCTGAGTGATCGTGACCGAATTGGCGCCTGTATCACCAGTCAATGTCAGCGTATTTGCGGCGAAGGCCGACGTCACGTGGCTGTTGCTCGCGGTATTATTCGTGAACGGGTACGTAAACGTGAAGTTGCTGGATGCGATGCCGTTGGCGACCACTGCCAGATTATACGTCCCGTTGACCATGCCTGCCGGGAGCGTGAACTGCACAGACGATTGTGTCGTGCTTCCGGCAGCAGAAACTCCCGGCGTCCAGTTCGTCGTTCGGGCAAATTTCACCGTCGTGCTTGGCGATGGACCGGTCAGGCGAACGAGTGGAATGTTCGTGTCGCTTTCCACGTCATCGCCGTACGAAGACCCTTGCGAAATCCCCGTCAGTCGCTTGCCGGTCAACGTATAAACGTTGGCGTTTGCACCGGTCCCCTTGGTGATCCCATCGACAGTGGGAGCCCAACTCCCTTGCGGACTTCCCGTTGGAGCATAATCCCAAAATGTATTAGTCCCCGTGCCCAGCATCAGGTGACCATCAGGCATGATCATCATGCGGCGATAATAGGCTGGTCGAGACGCCAGATCATTTTGCAGAGCGACCGGCAAAGTCGATGTGATGTCGGTCAGTGTATTGTTCGCATAGTTGAAGTCGTACATCTTCGTGGGGGCGTTGAACAGATAGGAGTCGGCCAGAAACAGGAAGTGGCCATTGGGAAGCAAAGCACCGGGCGCGTCATCTGCTCCCACCCCATTTGGCAAGCTCGGTCCTGCTGCCCACGTGTTGGATGATGGTGTGTAAATCGCGATGTTTTCATTGCCGCCAACGACGATCGCTCGTCCATCCGGCAACAGCATCGCGGGGCCCAGTTCATAACCCTGTACATTCGTGGAAAGGACTGCGTTGAAATTTCCAGCGTCAACCCAGGTACCAGTCTTGTAATCGTATTTCTGCGCGGAACCTTTGTTGTTGGCATCACTGGCAAAAATGTCGTACGACAGGACGCTGCCATCGGGGAGTAGAACCCAGGTTTCTTCGTCACTCGCATCGTTTCGTAATTTGCTTCCCGTTTGTGTGAACGTATTATTGGAAGGGTCGAACAGGTACGTCTCAGGTCCACTCAGGTATCCACACAGGATCTTGCCATTTGGCAACAAGATCGTAGGGTCATCGCCGAAATTGGATTGCGGGAAATTAGGAGTGGGCGACCAGGTGTTTGCGACGGGGTCGTAAATCTCACCCGTGTTGATCCAAGTGGCTGCCAAGCTGGGGCCACTGTATTCCCCGCCCAGAACGAAGACCTTTCCGTTTGTCATCAGGTTGGAACCGAAATACAGCCGAGCCGTTCCCATTGCTGCCAGGTTCGACCAAGTTCCTTTCGCGTAGCTACCTGTTGAATCGGGGGTCAACTTGGACCAGGTTTTGTTATTACCTCCAACAACCATGATCGTCCCGTCGGACAATTGGATGGAAACTCCAGTTCCCCCTGCAGAATTTGGGTTTGTAAACTGCGTCCACCCGGCGGCATTGGCGTTGCGGTCATGAACCGCTCCTGCCAGCAGGAGCAAAGCCAGAATCCAGTTGGGGACCGTTCCTTTGAATTGCGTCCAGAATCCAGGCGGTTGAGTGAAAGTTTCAGCGAGCATTAGGGAATCCTTGTTGCCTGAAAAACGGTTCAAGCCAAGTCTCCACCGAATCGGCTTGAGTGAAACTGTAGAAAGAGAATTGAGCCAATTAGAACGAGTTGAAGTTCAGTCGAAAGAGAACCATGCCGGATCAGATTTCATATTCCGGTCCATTCTCGCTCGTTCGCAGTCGGAATTTCAAGGACATTAATGACAAATGAGTTTCCGCAATCGAATCGTCATTGACCGAGTGGTGTGAGGATAGAGTGGGACGCTATCTGGAATGTCGACGATCACGGGTTCACCTCTTTACGGCAAAACTCGCTGATTCACAGCCAAACGCGCAGAATCGGTGCCTGTTCTCACGATAACGCCAGTCAGGAAAAGTTTGCAGCGACTGCTCGGATTTGGGTTTGGATGCAATCCGAATGCTGTCAGTAAAGTAAGGAAAATTCCCCGGGGAAATTTCACACTTGGTTTACGCCGGATTGCATGAAGTGAATCTTCACGTGCATGCGCACGATTGCTGCCTGGTGTGGACATGAAACTTAGCGACTGGCTTCAACACAGCAGGCATTGCAAGTCGTTACGAGCCATAACGGCAGAATTGACATTCTGGTGACTGATAGACGCAGGTGCCGCACCATCGTGACGAGGTAGCCTGACGTAGCAAGCGTGGCACCCAACGCGGGTAACGATTTGCCGGGGCGTCGGATTTTAAAATGAGGTCGCCCTTGCAGGGCTTCGCGATCGACACACGCCAAAACCCAGGGCGTTGCCCTTATAGTATCCCCGGACTGTTAGCTGGTTGCCGCTGTGAGCGGGAGTGGGATCTTCGATCAATCCCGACGACCGCTGCAGCGCGAAGGCAACCAGCCGCGCGACATCTTGCTTTTTTTCCTCGACGGCAGTTGGGATCGCTGGCAATTCTGGAATGTAAGGCACGCATCGCCCGGCCACGAATGATTTGCCCAAGTCGCTCGACGACTGAGCCCAGAGTTTCGGGCCGGGCGATGCGTGC
>Ga0194055_10001822_pt1 | contig 17153 bp, 11 predicted proteins | sample SepL449m_MetaG_FD_155482 | JGI IMG/M metagenome (GOLD analysis project Ga0194055, IMG submission 155482) | Anoxic zone freshwater microbial communities from boreal shield lake in IISD Experimental Lakes Area, Ontario, Canada - Sep2016-L442-9m | ecosystem: Environmental > Aquatic > Freshwater >...
CCCCAAACGATCCCGTCCCCAGCGGCTCACCCACCCAGCTCGCCCCACTCTACTTCTACGACTCCCGGAGCTATGTGACCAAACCGACCGACGCCACCGCACTCCTCACCCGCAATCAACTCCCTCCGATGGTCCAAATCACCATGGTGGTGATGGATGAACGCTCCGCGGAACGCTTCCAAACCTCCCTCGGAGCCGCTCCCCAAACCCTCGCACCCGCCACCGATAAACTCGGACTTACCACGGGGACCACGGGTCTTTTTGTCAAAGCCTCCACGACTTCAAATCCGACCCCCGCTCAGGAAAAAGACCAGTACACCCTCGACCTCGCTACCTTGGAAAAGAAACTCCAAGATCTCAACCTCACCTACCGCGTCTTCTCCACCGACGTGAGTATTCTCCAAGCCAAGTGGAGTGAGTAAAATGATCACCTCCGCCCCCAACAAAAAAGCCCGCCAAAAGGCCGCCGCCCTCATCCTAACCCTGGGGATGTTGGTCCTCCTTTCAGGCCTCGTCTTGTCCTTTCTCCTCACCGTCCGCACAGAATACGGTGCCGCCAAAGCCTACGAAGGCGGCACCAATGCCCGCCTGCTCGCCGACTCCGCAGTCAACTTGGTCATCAGCCAAATCCGCGAGGCCTCCACCCAACCCGATCTCGCTTGGATCTCTCAACCAGGCTTGATGCGGACCTTCGACACCGCAGGAAAGGCTGTCAAAAACTATAAACTGTACTCCTCCGATAGCCTCATCGAAGAGGGAGCTTTCGATCCCGCTGCCAATAGAGATTTGCCCCCCGCCTCCGGCGCCAACTCCTGGAAAACTCAGCCAGGTCTCTGGACCGATCTCAATGCCCCCGCCGCCGATCTCTCCCGGAGCGATCCTTGGGACGCCACCAAAAAGAAACGCCTCATGGCTTACCCCATCTTCGACGGCAATCACCTCAATACCGCCGGGAAACTCTCCCTCAACCGCGACGCCAACCAAGATATCGAAGGCTTCGAAATCAAAGAATACGCCACCCGTTTGGTCACCATGCCCGTCAAATGGCTCTACCTCCTCAAGGACGGAACCCTCGCCCCCGCCAAGGCCTCAGGATCAGCGGGCGACGTCGAAGTGATCGTCCCCGCAGGTAAAGAAAAAACCGCCCAAGGTGAAGCCAATGTTCCTGTCGCAAGGGTGGCCTTTTGGACCGACGACGAAACCGCCAAACTCAATGTCAACACCGCCTCGGAAGGGACCTTTTCCGATATCCCAGTGGGAAACTCCCAGCCAGGAATGACCTTGCCCGCCGTCAACTACACCTCCTCCAACGACTCCACCTTTGAATGGGATTTGGCAGAGCGCATGGGCGCTCAAAAAGAATACCAACGCTACCCAGGCCACCCCGCCACCACTTGCCTCTCCACGATCTTCGGCCGACAACTCTTGCTCCGACCAGAAATCAGCGATAGCCGCCCCATGATGATCTAGGAAATCAATAAATTCATTCCCCGCGTCACCGGGATGAAATACCTCGATGCCGATTACACCAGCGAAGATTACGACTACTCCTCCAAAGGCGGTTCCGCCCGCGCCGGCCCCAAAGGGGGGAGCGTCAATCAAGGCCAATCCTCCACCGACGACACCGCCTACCCAGTCACCCCAGACAGCGATCGGCTCTACGCCACCCTCGATGAGTTTCTTTACTCCCCTTCATTTAGCGGTTCCCGGCGCCCGTGGATTTTAGCACCCCAGTTGAGCTCGTCCACGGGACGCGACACCACCCGGGAGATGCTCGAAATGTCAAAGTTTTTCCTCACCGCCAATAGCAAAGCGCCCGAACAAAATCTCTTCAACCAGCCCCGCATCTCCATCTGGCCCGAACAACTCGACCCCGCCCGGCGCACCTCCGTCGATAAACTGATCGCTTTCTGTGCTACCGTTGGCCCCAAAACAGGCGCCAATTCCCTGCCGTTTTACTTCACCCGGGGCGATGCCAACAGTCCGACCCTCGATGTCACCCCCCGCAACCTCTACCTCATGAATTATTTAAAGGGCTTCACCTCTCGACCCTTCCCCGGCGGGGCATCCGCCAAAACTTTCAAAGATAAATACGGTCCCGATTGCGGACAAATTCTCACGGAGATTTTTGACTACATTCGCTGCTCTAATCTCGCCGATCGCTCCGACCCCGACAACGCCCCCTACTCAAACTTCACGAACACCGTGGAAAACCCTGGAACCCAAGTCTTTCCCTCCGACGAAAGCCGCGGCATCGGCCCGCGCGGTCAGGTGGTCGCCATCGAAATGCCCGACGGCACCCGCGGAATGGGTCGCATCCCCACCATCTCCGAACTCGCCTTGGTCACGATGAGAAGTGGCGGCAAAGTCGAGTTCTCCCTCATCCCCAAGTTCTTTTGCCCAATGGCAGGGTTTTCCGCACTCACTTATGGCATCCGAGTCAATTTTAAAAAGATCGACATCAAAGTCACCGACGACAGCGGGGCGTCTCGAAATCCCTTCACCCAAGACGGCATGACCATCGCCAATCAGCCCACCCTTTACGACATCGGTCGGATGACCAACATCGAGGACAACGAGGGGAAAATCGGGGGAACAATGGGCTTTCACGGAATTTGTGAACATTCTCCACAGGGCAATAGAAATCCTGGAAACCAAGGGTCACCCCAAGAGTCAGTCCCACCGACGGGCGAAATGATCATCATCGGAAACGACATGACCTTCTCCGGAACGGTGCAAGTCGAAATCACCGCAACCAAGGCCAATTCAGTCGGAACCAACAACGGCGAAACCGTCGTCCAAACGATCAACTTCAAATTTCCCAGCCAAAAAGTGCCGGTTCCTTCCTCCGACGGAGAAATGGCCGCAGGCCCTACCGGAGCCAGATCACGCGGTGGCCGAATCGAGACTGGCCAAGGCATCAACTTTGACGGAAACGACACCATCCGATCCTTGGTCGCGGTTGGAAATAATCTCCAAGGCGACATGCGCTTGGTCGCCGCCCAAAAGACGGTCGACGATACTTATTTTAAGCCCGCCCCCAATGGCGCCTACACCGACAGCGCCCGCAAAAACAACGCCAACCACAGCCTCCGCTCGGGTTGGCAAACCGGTTATTACGGAGGTGCGGACTTCGGCTATTTAGTCAGCAGCATTCACAACTTTGGCTCCGAGTCTCGCCCTGATTTGCCCGCAGGCATCGACGGCGTGCTCAACTCTCTCGGCCAACCAGGCGACTGGGATAATGGCCCCGCCTTTTTGCCCGATGGCCCCTTCTGCAATAAACCCGACGAAGGAACCCGCCGCCACCAGCACGGACAAGGTCCCTACGCCGAAGACTCCACCCCTTACATCGGCTGGTGGTGGAATCCCCAAGACACCATGCAACAGCAGACCACCTTCTTTTCGCCCAACCGGATGATCTCCTCCCCAGTGATGTTCGGTTCCCTCCCCACAGGCGTCCTCGCCAAAAAGCCTTGGCAAACTCTCCTCTTTCGCCCCGCCAAATCCTACTTTCCCGGTGGAGTCAATCACCCCGGAGCCACCGCAGGCGGTATGCCCTCAGATCACCGCCTCCTCGACCTCTTCTGGATGCCCGTCGCCGAACCTTACGCCATCAGCGAACCCTTCGCCACCTCAGGAAAAATTAACCTCAATCAACAAATCGCCCCCTTCACCAATATCCGTCGCGATACCGGCCTCCGCGCCGTCATGAAGTCCGTCAAACTCAGCGCCCTCAACCCCAATCAACCCGATCGCGCAGGCGGCACTTACAGCGAACGCTATAAACTCTGCGGAACCGTCGGCCTCGGGGGCAGCTCCGGCGGCGGCCAAGGCGTGGTCGTCCGACGCCCCATCGATCTCGATAACACTCTCAAACAAATCACCGACCGTTTCGACAAAAATAAACCCTTCATTTCCGCTTCGGAAATCTGCGACATCCCCCTCATCCCCCAAGACCTCCCCACCGTCGCCGCCATGAGCCCCCACGTCAGCGCAGGCTTCAGCGCCTCGACCTCCTTGGGGAGCTTCGACTCCCTCCTCACCGCCTTTTGGGATCAACACAAGTTGACCGGCGATAACAGCCTCGAAAAACCTTACTCCCATATCTACCCCCGCCTCACCACCCGCTCCAATAGCTACACCGTCCATGTCCGCGTCCAAAGCATCCCCCAATCCTCGCGGACTTCCGGCTTCATCGTCAAAGCCGCCCAAAGCCAAACCAGTGGCGAATTCCGAGGCTCTTTCCTCATCGAACGCTACCTCGACGCCAATACCGCAGGCTTCGTCGATTCCACAGGAAAATCCGTCACCCCACCCGCCAACGGCGACACCACCGGACTCGCCCTCGGCCCCTACCGCTTCCGCATCGTCAGCTCAAAACAATTTAGCCCATGAAAAATCGCGCCTTCTCGCTCGTCGAACTCCTCTTCGTGATGGTGATCATCGCCATCATCGCCACCCTCACCATGCCCGCCTTCAATAGCCTCGGGCGCGCCCAAGCTATCAGCGCCGCGGGGAGCAATCTCGTCGACCAACTCGCCATGGCTCGCCAAACCGCCGTCGCCCAAAATCGCGTGGTCGAAGTTCGCTTCTATAAACGCCGCGAGTTCCCCTCCCAAGCGGTGAGCACCGCCAATCCCGAAAAATTTCGCTCCTACCGCACGATGGTCTACGACGAGGCGGTGCTCAACGCCTTCGCCCAAGGGACCCTCCAAGATTTCCCCGCACGCGTCGTCCTTTGCGAAGACAAAGTCTTCTCCACGTTAATCTTCCCCTACACCACCACCGTCCCCGCCCGCCCCTTCCTCAAAGAAACACTCTCGGACGCCGAAAAAGATGTCCCGTATCAATTCATCCGCTTCACCCCTACGGGCGGCACGGATCTCAAACCCGCCGGCACTCCCGAAGCCGACAAATGGTTCTTATCGATCAAGTCCGATAACGACACCGCCAGCACCACCCGACCCGCAAACAACTATGTCACCTTGATGCTCGACCCCGTTTCCGGTCGCTCCCGCATGTATCGGCCATAATCTTTCCTCACCCATCACCAAGCGCAGTTAACCCCTAACCCAACCACTACCAGCCCATCCGCCAAACTCAACCTCATCTCCATAATCTCACCATGATTCATCCAACTCCGCCGCCCTCCAGCACCCAAAAAGGGCGATCGAAACGTGGCGCCGCCTTGATTCTGGTTCTGGGGATGCTGGTCTTGCTTTCTGGATTAGTCTTATCCTTTCTCCTCACCGTTCGCACCGAGTATGGATCCGCAAAGGCTTACGAGGGAGGAACCAATGCCCGCTTGCTCGCCGACTCCGCTTTAAATTTGGTCATCGGCCAAATTCGTGAAGCCTCCACCCAAACCGACCAAGCGTGGATCTCGCAACCAGGGCTCATCCGCACCTTCGATCTCAACGGGAAGCCCGTCAAAAGCTATAAGCTTTATTCCGCAGAAAGTCTCGTCGAAGACGGCAGTTTCGATCCCTCTCAAGCCACCGATTTGCCCTCGGCCAGCGGTGCCAATTCTTGGAAAAGTCAGCCAGGAATATGGACCGATTTGAATGCTCCCATGGCCGATCTCAATCGAAAAGATCCCTTCGACGCTTCCAAAAAACTCATGAATTACCCGGTCTTTGATGGAACCCACATCAATTCCAACGGCCAGCTTTCGCTGATGAAAGACGCCAACGCCGACATCGAAGGCTTTGTCGTCAATGAATACGCCACCCGCGGAGTGACCATGCCCTTGCGCTGGCTGTATCTGCTCAAGGACGGCACTTTAGCCACGGCAAAGCCCAGCGGGACGGCGGGCGATGTCTTAGTCATCGTGCCGACGGGCAAAGAAAAGACCGCCCAAGGTGAACCAAATATCGTGGTCGGTCGGGTAGCGTTTTGGACGGATGACGAGACGGCGAAGGTGAATATTAATACGGCGTCGGAGGGAACCCACGGCGACACCCCCGTGGCAAATTCCCAGCCCGGCGGCGACCAGACCTTTCTAAATAGCGCGTATAAAACGTCCAACGACACCACCTTCGAATGGGATCTCGCTGAACGAACTGGGGCACAAAAGGAATATCAGCGCTACCCGGGCCATCCCGCCACCACCAGCCTTTCCCCGATTTTTGGCAGGCAACTCCTTCTCCGCAATGAGATTGGAAATGATCGCGCCCTGATGGCCGAGGAAATTTTCAAATTCATCCCACGCGTCACTGGGGCGGAGTACGATACCCAAAACGATCCGACCTTCGGAACGATTACCAAAGATAACTCGTCAAGGTCGGGAACAATTCGAGCCGGGAGCGGACAAGCAAATTCGAGCGAGGATTCTTACCCCGTGACCGCCGACGGCGACCGCCTCTATGCCTCCATCGACGAATTTTTATACAACCCAAATTTTGGAACGACCGCCCGGCAAGCGTGGACGCTGGCGCCGAAACTCAGTTCAAGCACCGGCCGCGATCCCACCCGCGAGATGCTCGATATGGCAAAGTTTTTTCTCACCGCCACCAGCAAAGCCCCCGAGCAGAACCTCTTTAATTTGCCCCGGATTTCCATCTGGCCAGAGCAAGTCTCCGAAACCAAACGGACGGCCTTTGATAAGCTGATCGCCTTCTGTTCGACAGTCGGACCAAAAACGGGAGCGTCTTCCTTGCCGTTTTATTTTACCCGCCAAAATGGCAATAGCGCCACCGCCGATCTCTCTACCCGCAACCTCGCCTTAATCGCTTATTTAAAAGGCTTAACAGGACGGCCCATCCCCGGCTGGGACACGGGAAGCGGACCCACCAAGACCTTCGCCGCCAAGTATAACAATGGCGACCGCGATCAAATCCTCGCCGAAATCCACGACTACATCCGGAGCACCAATCTCGCGGATAACTCCGATACCTCGGTGGCATCCTCCTACACGCAGATCCAGGCGTCGACCGCCTTTCCCAATGTCGCGGGATTCTTCGGCAACAGCAGCTCGCTGGTCTACCTCCCAGATGCGCAATACTCCACGCGCGGCCAAGTCACCCCCATCGAGATGCCCGACGGCTCAAGGGGCATCGGTCGCATCATGACCATTTCAGAACTCTCCCTAATCGCCACCGCCAAAAGGACCGCCGACCCGACGAAATCCCGAATTCAGATCGCTCTGGTGCCGAAGTTTTTCTCGCCGATGGCGGGCTACACGGTTCTGGCCAACTCGGTGCGTTTCACCTTCGATCCCATTAACATCACGGTGTCGGACAAAAATGGCACCTACAACAAGAACCCTTTCCTCGGGGCCACCCAGCCGACCATTTACGATATCGGACACATTCATGACCCCGATTCCTGGGTTTCGAGTTTCGGGGGATCGATCGGTTGGGCAAGCCTTTGTAACCTAGCCCCCGCACCAGCTAATACCCCGGACGTGATCCTTGGACGCGGCGGCAACCTCAGAAACGGCCGCCCCGATTCCGCACCTCCCACAGGCGAAATCGTCCTGCCCAAGGATGCCCTGAACACCCTGACCATTGGAGGCACCGTCACGGTGACCGTGACCACACCAGCCCAGCCAACCCCCACGAACACCACCGGAGAACCCGTCACCCAGACCATCAAGTTCAAGTTCCCGCCATTTACCGTCCCCGTACCGACCTACAAGAATATCTGGAACTCCAACCGAGATGAAACCGGCACGGAGGGCGGTCCCTATATCGTGGATGGCGGGACGGGAGCGAACCGAGTAGGGACCCGTTGGGAAAACGGCACGGAACACTACCTCCTTTCGGACGCGGACGCCGTGCGCTCACTTGTCGCCACGGGCAATAACCTCCAAGGAGACATGCGCCTGATTGCCGCCCGCAAGGAGGTGGATGAAAGTTATTTCCAGCCCACTAATCCCACTGCCTATAACGATCCGACTCTCGTGAATGCTGGTAGCAAGTCCAATCCCACCAAAGCCACCCACAGCATGCGCCAAGGATTACCCCACTTCGGAGCCTATCGGGAAGGCGCCGCTTATGGCTCCCTCGTCGCTGGGATGACGGGCTACAATGATGCCACCGGCATTCCCGATCTCACCGTGGGAGTGAACGGGGTCCTCAACAGCCTCGGCAAACCTGGCGACTGGGACAACGGTCCTTTCATCATTCCCGACGGCCCCTTCTGCAACAAGCCAGACGAAGGAACCCGCCGCCACCAGAGTGATCCCTTCGCCCCTTACATCGGATCCAATTACATTCATCAAGATTGGATGCTCCAACAGACCACTTTTTTCTCCCCAAACCGCATGCTCCCCTCACCCGTGATGTTTGGTTCCCTCCCCACCGGGGTGAAGGCCAACAAGCCTTGGCAGACCCTGCTTTTCCGCCCCGCAAAATCCTACCTCCCAGGCGAGGCCAATCACCCCGGGAGCGCGCTTTGGGGTCCCGCCGACCACCTGCTCCTCGATCTCTTTTGGATGCCCGTTGTCGAGCCTTGGGCGATCAGTGAACCCTTCGCCACCGCAGGCAAAATCAATCTCAACCAGCAAATCGCCCCTTTCACCAACATCAACCGGACCACGGGACTCCGCGCCGTCCTCAAGGCCGTGAAAATCACCGCCCTCAATCCCAGCCAAAAGGACATCAACAACAACGATTTTATCGGCAATTATAAAACCATGGGCACGGGCGCCGGTGGCGGCCTCGGAGTGGCGACCCGGCGCAATATCGATCTCGACAACACCATCAAACAAATCAGCGACCGCTTGGACAAAAACCGTCCATTCGTCTCCGCCTCAGAGATTTGCGACATCCCCCTCATCCCGCTCGATGTCCCCCTGATCGGCTCCATGAAACCTCATGTCAGCGCGGGGTTCAGCCCGACGACTTCAGTCGCCCAGTTTGATACCCTCCTCGCCACCTTCTGGAGCAAACATAAACTCACGGGCGACAACAGTTTAGAACGACCCTACGCCTACATTTATCCCCGCCTCACCACCCGCTCAAACAGTTATCTGGTTCATGTTCGCGTGCAAACCCTCGCCCAAAATGCCCGCAACACTTCCTATCTGCTCAAAGCCAATCAGGCCCAGCCCAGTGGAGAATTTCGCGGGTCTTTCCTCATCGAACGCTATCTCGACGCCAACTCCGCCAGCCTCGTCGATGCCTCAGGAAGCCCCGCTCCCATGCCCGCCACCGGCGATACTACCGGCCTCGCGCTCGGCCCTTATCGCTTCCGCATCGTCAGCAGCAAACAGTTCGGCCAGTAACTGCGCGAAGCGCGGCATCCCAAGAAGACCAGCGGGTTCGTGGCTGAGGCTCCACCCCTCGGCCGATCCCTTTTGCTCCAAGCATCCGCAAAGCACCGCGGGCAAACTTCCCCCATCGTGAACAAAGGAGGGCGGTTGGCATTTCCTGTGGACGCGAACCAAGCGAGAGACGAGAGTCTTCATCCAAACTAAACGAAATCACCAACCCAACTACTCCCATGTCTGAACCAAAGATCGCCCAAAAAGCTCCGATACCCGTGAAAGTAGAAGCTGGCAAAACCTATTACTGGTGCGCTTGCGGAGAGAGTGCCAACCAACCTTTTTGTGATGGAAAACACAAGGGGAGCGGGTTCGCCCCCGTCGCTTATCAAGCGGAGAAAGACGGAACGGTTTACTTTTGCGGCTGCAAGCACAGTGCCAAAGGCGCGCTCTGCGATGGGACGCATTCGAAGATCTGAGGGGTGACGCGGTTGGACGGAAAGCGACGAACCTAAGGGCTTTCGAGCGGATCGTCCTTGCCGTCTTCATCTTCAATCTCGTCCTCAATCTCCTCTTTCATTTTCCGAGAGAGAAAGGGGCGAAGGAATCCGTAGAGGAGATAACTGATGAAGATCACCGCAGGCATCCACTGATAATGGAGCACCGTAAAAACCAAGAGGATTAAGATCCCGATGAACTTCGGCAGTGATCGGGTGGTCCGCCAGTTGAGGGCTTTAAAACTCGGATAGCGGAAGCCCGAAAACATCATCCAAGAAAGAAACACCATCAGGGGCGGGAGGACCCATTTGCCTTGGCCGATGTCGCGGCTATTTTGATCGAACCAAAGCATGCAAAGGGTAACGGAAGCGATCACCCCAGCGGCGGCGGGGATGGGAAATCCTTTGAATTCGCGGTTCGCGGCGGAGGAGTCGGCAGCGGCGAGGCAATTAAACCGAGCAAGGCGAAGGGCCCCACAGACGAGGTAGAGGGCGGCGATCAGCCAACCCGTTTGGTCAAACTCATGAAGGACAATCCGATAAACCATCAAGGCGGGAGCGACGCCGAACGAGACGATATCGGCGAGGGAATCAAATTCACGACCAAAAGGACTCTCGTGACCACCAAGGCGAGCGAGGCGACCATCGAGGGCATCGAAGACGCATGAGGCAAGGATGCACCAGATCGCGATATGAAACTTTTGTGAGGCCAGAACTTCGGCGGCTTGGGCGGTGGCGGCAGTCGCACCAGCTTGGACAAGAGCCCCTTCGAGGATTTTGATCGTGGCGGCGAACCCACAAAAGAGATTCCCCGCAGTCATCAAGTTGGGAAGGAGATAGATCTTCGGGTTGCCTGGGTCGCTCATAGAGATTTTAGGAAAGGCGAGCGATGATCGTCTGCGCCCCAAGGACGCGATCTCCGAGTTTGACTTCGAGTTTGGCGTCAAGCGGAAGATAGATTTCCGTGCGCGACCCGAAGCGGATCATTCCGAAGCGGAATCCTTTGGGAATGACATCACCGACTTGGGACCAAGGAACGATCCTCCGGGCGATGGCACCGGTGATTTGACGGACGACCAGTGTGGCTTTACTTCCTTCGATCGCCCAAGTCAGCGCCTCATTTTTCTTGGAGCATTCGGGGTTACGAGCGTCGAGGTAGAGCCCTGGGTGATGTTTTAAGTAGGTCACTTTGCCCGCGATCGGAGACTTATTCACGTGCACATCAAAGACCGAAAGAAAGATGCTCACTCGCTGACATTTGGCGTTCAGGAATTCCGTTTCCTCAAGGATTTCGATATTATCGATCACCCCGTCGGCGGCGGCAACCACGAGCTCATCGCCCTCGGGAACATCGCGTTGGGGATCGCGAAAGAAGTTCATACAGAAGAGGAAGAGGAGGGCGGAAAGGATGAGGAGCCAAGTTTGATGGGTCACTTGGCCGATAGCCGCGAGGATGAGAATGGCGGCAAAGATCAGCCGACCTTCGTAGAGAGTCTGAAAACGCATGAGGAGTAGAAGCTATAAGCGCAGAGCAATTGGGTAAAGCTTTTGCCAAGGCTTTACGCGGAGGGTGGAGTGGTTGAAGGGTTCGGCAACTGGGGCAGCGGCGGAGAATCGGCGGGGCTAAGCAAGCCAGCGACTTCCTGTTGGACTTGGGCGATCTGATCGAGGCGGAGCTGGGGATCAGGGATGACAAAGACTTCCCCCGTTTTGGTGTGCAGATAGACGCGGGTGATTTGGCCGTCGGGAGCGAGTTTAGTTTCGATTTCTTTGAGCTGACGCTTTCGCTCGAGCATCACCGCGAGGAGATAACAAACATTGATTTTCGAGGGGGAATCTTCGCTGATGTAACTCCGAAGAAGATGTTCGGCGGTCTGCTTAGCCAGCGGCTCTGGAGGAGCTGAAGGCGGAGTTTCGAACTTCGAACGCCAAAGAGAAAATGGCGTCGGACCTTCGGACCGGGCGAGGTAAGCCGCCTCACTCAAATCTTCCCGATGATAGCCGTCCTTCGTGAAAAAGAGCAGGGTGTAAAAGAAGTCGCCGTCTTGAAAAGGACTGCCACTGATGGCGCAAACATGGGCACGACTTTGAATAGACCATTCGGGAGTGAGGCTCATCGGGATGGGGTTGAAATGCTCGTTGGCTGAATATTTTTCGAACGGGCGAAGTCGGTGAGATCCCGATTTTTCGAGCGGAACCAGAGGAGGACAAACCCGATCGCCGCGCCGACCAGATCGGGAATCCAAGGGGAGAGCGTGGGGGAGATGCGGTCGCCCTTTCCAAAGGCGAGAAACAGGTAGCGGGAAAGAAGCAGGAGGACGAAGAGGAGGAGCGCGGAGAAGAGACTTCCGAGCATTCCCCGACGATTGAAAACGATTCCCAATGGGGCTGCAATCAGGACCACCACGAGGCATCCGAGAGGCCAGGCGTAGCGGTCGGAGAGGTTGGCGAGATAAGGGGCAAGCGCTTGCCGAGGAAAGTCGGCATTATTTTCGAGATAACTATGGAGCTCGGGCACGGAAAGCCCGCCGGCATCGAGCTGTGAACTGGCGATCCGCCATGGGGTTTCACTCCAATCGGCGAGCGTCCGGGTGGCGGTGGGAAAATAATCCGTAGTGGTGATATCGCCGTGGAGATCAAATTCCGCGATCATCCCCTGCTTGAGAATCCAAGTTTTCGCCAGCGGCTCGTAAACGGCACGCTTCGCGTAATACTTTCGAGTGATCTCGCCTTGGTCCGTTTGCTGGGTGATATGAACGGTGTCGAGCTCATTGGAACCGGGGCGCAGTTTGCGGACAAACCAAGTCCGGTTGTCTTGGCGATTGCGAAAAACATGGCCCATCAAGGCCTCCGCTTCCCCAGCTTTGCGGCCTCGCTTGAGGAGTTTGATGGCATTCTTGCGGATGCCTTCGGCGTGCGGAGCCTGTGCCCAGTTCAGCCAGAGACAGAGCCCGCTGGTGAGCATTCCAACGACAAACAGTGGGAGGAGCACCCGACTCAGGCTTCTTCCCGCGGTCAACATCGAGATAATCTCGTTCCGCCGGGACATCGAACTAAGGGAGAAAAGGAGCGCGAGGAGGAGTCCGATAGGAAGAGAAAGGAGGACCGTGGCTGGAAGCTGGGTGAGATAGAAATTCCCAATCTGCCCCCAAGTGGCGTGCGCTTGGATGAAGTCGTTGTTGTTGTCACTGAAATCAATGATCAACCAGATGGCGATGAAGGCACCGAGACAGATGAGGAATGGCTCAAAAAAGTTGCGAAGGATGTAGCGGTCGAGAAGCTTCATGCGGGCGGAGAGTGGATGAAACGAGGGGCGAACGGATTTGCCAAGCGAAAGCGTGGAAATGGGCTTGGCGATCTGGTCTGAGGCAGAGGATGATCAGCACCCCATGATTTCGATTTCAGACAATGCCGGCACCTCCTTTCCCGAAAGAGTGCGGGAGATTTTCTCCGAAACGGGGTTGCTCGCCCAGGCCAAGAATTTTGAATATCGACCAGAGCAACAGGAGATGGCGACAGCGGTGGCCCGAGCACTGAGCGAAGATCAGCACCTCGTAGTAGAAGCTGGGACGGGAGTCGGGAAGTCACTGGCCTACTTGGTGCCCGCAGTTCTTTGGGCCTTGGAACAAAAGAAAAAAGCCGTCATCTCCACCTACACGATCAATCTTCAAGAGCAGCTAGTCGATAAAGACCTCCCAATTTTAAAGAAGGTTTTACCCGTGGAGTTTGAGGTGATGCTTTGGAAAGGCCGCCAGAACTTTCTTTGCCCCCTCCGCCTCGAACGGGCACGGAATCAAGCGGGCGAGCTATTTACCTCACCCGAGCGCGTAGAGCTGGATCGCATTTGGGAGTGGGCACAGACGACGAAGGACGGGACGCTCGCCGACTTCACCATCGAGCCAGACTCCAGCGTCTGGACCCAAGTTTGTAGCGAGCAACATATTTGTACGGGCAAATCATGCGGGACAAATCCTCGGTGCTTTTATCAAGCATCGAGAAAGCGCCTCATTTCCGCGGACGTGGTGGTGATGAATCACACCCTCTTTTTTCTCAATCTCGGAGGCTTAGCCGAACAGGAGGAAGGATCGGGTTACCTGTTTGCCAATGACTTCGTCATCTTTGACGAAGCCCACACCGTGGAAGGCGTGGCGTCGAAAATGATCGGGCTGGGCGTTTCGCAATACGGACTCCGCTACGCCCTGCGCCGACTCTACAACCCAGAGACCAAGAAAGGCCTCTTTCAAATCCACCGCAACCCCGACGGAGTCCGCGAGACGGTCAGTATCCTCGCGGAGGTGGAGAAATTCTTTGAGAAAGTCGCCACCCGAGCGGAGTTTAAAAAAGGGCGAGAGTTTCGCGTTCGGGAGCCCGACTTTATTGACGACTCCCTGACTGCCGAATTAGCGAAGTTGCAGACGCTTGTGGTCCAAACACTTAAGGGAGTGGAAGACGAAGTAGCGAAGGCGGAGCTCCAAGATATGGGGAGGAAGTTGCGGGACGCGCGCTCAGGGATTGCGACCTTTTTAAAGCAAGACGCCGAGGACCATGTGTATTGGGTGGAGCGATCGGGAAAGGCCCAACAATTTCACACCCTCCACGCCGCGCCTGTGGATGTCGCCGCTCATTTGCGAGAGCTGCTTTTTCGCGAGGGACACTCTTGCGTGATGACCAGCGCAACTTTGAGCGTCGCCAATGGATCCGCCCAAGGATTGGGTGAGGGACTCAATTACTTTCAAACCCGAGTGGGAGCGGAAGAAGTGCCCGCACTCCAAATCGGGAGCCCTTTTGATTACGAGCGCCAAATGCGCATCTACATTACAAGGAAGATGCCCGACCCGAGGGATGCTGGCTATGATGCCGCTCTGGCAGAACGCATTGAATACTTTGTCGAGAAGACCCAGGGACGGGCGTTGGTCCTCTTTACGAGCTATAAAACGCTCAGCGCGGTGGCGTCGCTTCTCGGGGAACGCCTCGACGAACTAGACTATAAACTCCTCGTTCAAGGCGGGGGATTGCCCCGGCATCAACTACTCGCAGAGTTTAAAAAGAATCAACGCCACGTGCTCTTCGGAACGGAGAGTTTCTGGAGTGGAATCGATGTCCCCGGGGACGCGCTTTCCAATGTGATCATCACCCGATTGCCGTTTGCCGTCCCCGATCACCCCTTGATCGAGGCTCGGCTGGAACGGATTCAAGCCGAGGGAGGCAACCCCTTTTCGGAATATTCCGTGCCCGAAGCGATTCTGAAATTGCGCCAAGGGGTCGGCCGGTTGATTCGCACCCAGCAGGATAAAGGGATCGTGGTGATCCTCGATCCACGCGTCTTAACCAAAGGATACGGGGGCACATTTCTCAAAGCGCTCCCCAAATGTCCTGTAGAAACCGTTTGAAGCGCGCCACGTCGATGGATTCTGACCCCGTGAAGAATCAACAACTCAGAAAGAATACCCCCCGTTCATCTTCATGGAAATGACTTAGAAAGATGGGCTTCACCTTCAGAAAGTTTTTTCTTATCGGCTAGCTTGCTCGCTTTGTGCTGTCTGTGCAGTCTGATTATTATGCAATCGATTTCTGAGATTCACCAGCGCTGCCAAGCCGAAGGTCGACCAGCCATTTCCTTCGAATTTTTTCCACCGAAAACTGAGGAAGGAGAAACGATTCTTATGGGGAAAACTCTCCCTGAACTCCTCACCATTCAACCCGACTACTGCTCAGTGACCTATGGAGCTGGCGGGGGAACACGCGAAAAAACCATCGGGATGGTCGAGCAAATTCAACGAGATCATCAGCTGACCACGATGATGCATTTAACCTGCGTGAATTCCACCGAGGAACAGTTGGGAGAAGTCCTCGCGGAGGCGCGCACACGGGGAATCAGCAATATTCTGGCCTTGCGTGGCGACCCGCCAAACGGGGGTGGCCAATGGATTGCCACCGCGGGCGGCTTCCAATATTCAAGCGAACTCGTGGCATTTATTCGCCGACTCGGCGGATTTACCATCGGCACGGCAGGCTTTCCCGAAGGCCATATTGCCCAAGCCGCGGGACCAATCACCGACTGGGATTTTCTCGCCTCAAAAATCGATGCCGGCGCCGACTTCGTCATCACTCAGCTCTTTTTTGACAACGAAGACTTCTATCGATTCCACGATTATTTGCTCAAAAAACTCGGGAGGCCGGTGACAATCATCCCAGGATTGCTCCCGATTCTTTCGGGCAAACAGACTAAAAAGTTTACCGAGATGTGCGGGGCGCGTTTGCCCTCAGGGCTCCTCAATCGCCTAGAAGAAATCGGCGAAAATGATTCCGCCGCAGTAGAATACGGGATCGAATACACCACCCGTCAGTCAGAAGCCTTGCTGAAGTTCGGGGTTCCCGGCCTCCACTTTTATACTCTGAATAAGGCGCACTCCACCGTGGAAGTGGTGCGAAATCTCGGCCTTCTCCGATGAGTCTCCGCCTCTGGACCTATCGGAAATGTGGGACCTGCCGAAAGGCGGAAGCCTTTCTGACTGAGCGCATGATTGCCTTCGAACGCGCCGAGATTCGTGAGACCCCGCCAGGGATCGCCGAACTGCGCGAGATGCTCGCTCACTTCAATGGGGACTGGATTCGGCTCTTCAATCGGAGCGGCTTAGACTACCGCGAACTCAATCTAAAGTCCGTTCTGCCCCAACTCCCTCTAGACGAAATCCTTACCCTTCTTGCCTCCAACGGCAATCTGATCCGACGGCCATTCGTCCTTGGAAATAATTGCGGCACCGTAGGTTTCAAATCTGAAGAGTGGGCGAAAATCTTCGCCTAGTCACTCTTGGGCGCGCGACTACTCCGCTGCCGCCTGCTCAGGCAGTTGGCTGAGGAGCTTGATCAAAGTGGGACGGACCGCACTCAGCCCCTTGTACGCCACCATGGCCTCCGGCATCGTTCGCAATGCGTGGGCAATCCGCGCCCCAATCGCAGGGAGGGCGGCGACCTCGTCCAGCCGATAGGGGTGGACCCGAATCCCAAAAAGTATTCCCTGAGTCTGGGGAAGTCGGGTGAGAAACTGGGTCTCAAGGCGAATCCAAGTCGTCTCCAAACCAGCCCCAGCGGTTAATTGAGGAAGATTCCGTGCTGGATGATAATTCAACTCTGCGCTGGCGCTGAACCCCCAATTTTCACGGATCCAACCACTCCCCACTTGAAGACGGGCCAGAATGGTGTCGATGCTCGGACCGATGGCTTTTTGCAAACCAGGTACGGGGGCGTGAACCGCACTGATCGGCAGGCCGAGCTTTTCAGGTAACGACCACTGAGAAGGAAAAACCACTTGCCCAGCGAGCACCCTCGGCTCGCGGTCGCGATCGCCCGAAAGCAAGACCCAATCAGACTCACTGTCCTCGGCTCCTGCGGATGCCTGAATGTATTCTAGTGCCTCCCGCTGACCTAGTTCGCCGTCCTGCAGG
>Ga0194055_10001823_pt1 | contig 17153 bp, 17 predicted proteins | sample SepL449m_MetaG_FD_155482 | JGI IMG/M metagenome (GOLD analysis project Ga0194055, IMG submission 155482) | Anoxic zone freshwater microbial communities from boreal shield lake in IISD Experimental Lakes Area, Ontario, Canada - Sep2016-L442-9m | ecosystem: Environmental > Aquatic > Freshwater >...
AAAATATAAGGCTTTTATCTACTTTCAGTTTTAAGCCCGATTTGAGTATGGACTCGTGGAACGATTGGGAAGGTTTCGGGGGATGAAATGGATAATTCTCGGGCTGAGTGAGGGGCGTGCGGTGGCGATGAGAAGCGAAATTTTTTTGGTAAACGTGGCGGAGATTTGAGTGAAAGGTCGGATGGAAGAGTGTGCGAACGTAATGGGGTGTGACCTTTTGGGGACACGGTCTGAAGGTGGAGAATTGTTTGGCAGTTTGGTGGGCTGACGTCGTCGATTATTTCGAGGATTCATGAGAGCGAATCAATGGGTGGGGTAGGTTGAGAGTGAAAATTTCTGAGTTTGGCTACTGATCTGCTTTTATCCAACCAGTGACTTGCTCTCCGATGTTTCCAATAATGAACTTTTATGATGCGCACGATGAACTCTGAACGTGTCGCCCCGATTGCTGGTACTTTTGAGAGTTTGGAAAACTTTCAGAGGTTATTTCGTGAGCATCCCGTCCCGATAATGATTATCGAAAAGGGGACGGGATTATTCCTCTTCGCCAACCCTGCGGCTGTTCAACGGTACGGTTATGGGGTGGAGGAATTTCTCAATCTGACTGCGGATCAGGTGATTGAGCGGAAAGAAGCCACGTTGTTTTTCGATGGGAACCTGCCGGTAATTTGCCAGCATCGGACAAAAAGCGGGAGTGTTTTTCAAGCGGCGAGTCATTACCAGGAAATCTATGTGGAAGGCGTTGTCGCCTATCTGGTGTTCAATGATGACCATGGGGCTAGGGATGTAGCCAAGTTGCAAAACCGAGAGCAGGCGGAGCTGCTCAATTTGGCGTCTGACGCGATCATGGTGCATGATCTTGAGCATCGGTTGCTTTTCTGGAACCATGGGGCGACGCGTCTGTACGGATGGACGGTGGAGGATGCCGTCGGATTGCGGACGCTCGATTTGTTTGTTCGCGAAAAAATTCAAATGATTGAAGCTGGGGAGCAATTGATTAAGGACGGAAGTTGGAGTGGACAATTTTCCCACGCCACGAAGGATAATCGGGAGGTAATTGTGAGTAGTCGGTGGACATTGGTTCGTGATGCGGATGGATATCCGACATCCGTGCTCACGATTGACACGGACATAACGGAGACGAAAAAGTTGGAGTCGCAATTTCTTCGTGCTCAGCGACTTGAGAGTCTGGGTACCCTAGCGGGTGGGATTGCTCACGATTTAAATAACATCCTTTCACCGATCTTGATGGCGGCGAGTATTCTACGTCGTCCGTCCATGGATCCTGAAGACGAGCAGATGCTGAATATTATTGAAAGCAGTGCGGAGCGGGGAGCGGGAATTGTGAAACAAGTGTTAACGTTTGCACGTGGCGAAGGGGGAGACCGATTGCTTTTGCAACCGAAGTATTTGGTTAATGAGTTAGCGAAAATCATCGGCCAAACTTTCCCAAAAAACATTGATATCCAGACCGCTTTGAATCCCGATCTTTGGACGGTGATCGGGGATGCGACTCAGTTACATCAGGTCCTGCTTAATCTATGCGTTAATGCGCGTGACGCACTTTCGAGTGGTGGTGTCTTGACGGTGACCGCGGAGAATCTCGACATCGACGAGCACTTTGCGCAGATGCATCCTGGTTCGTCTCTCGGGTTCTATGTGGCTCTGCGAGTGACTGATAATGGCGTGGGTATTCCATCGGAAACGCTAGACAAAATTTTTGATCCATTTTTCACGACGAAGGAGGTTGGCAAGGGAACTGGGTTGGGTTTGGCCACGGTGAGCGGGATTGTCAAAAGCCACGGGGGATTTCTGAGCGTGAAGAGTGTGGTGGGATTGGGGACGACCTTCTCAGTTTTTCTTCCAGCGTCTAAGGATGCGGAGGCGGAGCAGCCCGTGGAGTCGGTGGCGGTAGCCGACGGGCATGGGGAGCTTATTTTGGTCGTGGATGATGAGGCGCCCATTCGCGAGGCGCTCGTCAGCACCCTGACCGCGCATGGTTATCGAGCTTATACTGCTGAGGACGGGAAGGACGCCTTAGCGATTTACTTTCAGCGTCGAGGGGAAATTGACTTAGTTTTGACAGATCTTTCGATGGGAGAAATGGATGGAATCGCTTTGGTTCGTGCCTTGCACAAGATCAATCCTGAGGTGAAAGTGGTGGTTTCGAGCGGACATTTTCACAAGGAGAGCCGGGCAATTCTCGGTGGTCTGGGGGTGAAGGTACTTTTAGAAAAGCCGTACACTGCGGAAAAACTTCTGCGCACAGTTGGGGCCCAATTTACAATTCTGGAAGACTGATCGCGTGAAAACCTCGCAAGGGTTCATGGCGATTTGCGGATTCCCTGAAGATATTCAGGGAATCATTCGCGGGTAAGTTTTGGAGAGAGACTAGGGGATGGAGACTTTCGATCGGTCAATCATGGCGCCTCTTTGGAGGAAGAAGGCTTTTAGGGGTGGGGTAACAGAAGATCCGTCGGCTTCTGGGTTGAGGTCGAAGTAGATTCGGCCGCCCGGTTCGAGGAAATTTTTTTGTAAGTCATTGAGTAAAAATTCCCATTCCGGCACTCCCCAGACACGGGAGCTTTTGTGTCCATTAAAGCAAATGGAGAAGGCAGTAATTAAATTAAAACGTTGTCCGAGAGGTGGAAGCGGTGTCATTGGCTCGATTTTCCAAGCAATGCGTTGGAGGCCAAAGAGAGAGAAAGTCTCGCTAAACATCTCGGGTTCGGGGAGATCCAAGCCCATTCCAGTGTGGCCGAAGGATTTGGCAACGAAAAGAAACCAGCCAGCGCCGCTTCCGAGGTCGAGGATGTGTTGTGGGGGAGCGGTATTGAGGCGAAGATCTTGGATTCGGCGAATGTTCATGCGTAAAAATCGCTCGAGATCGAGATACTTCTGGTAGCGGGTTTGCTCGCCATCGATGCCATGGCGGGAGCGGATGGCCTGGAGTTTTTCGAGGTCGATTGTCGCTTGGATTTTTGGGAGGGAGATGGGGTGAAGCCAGCGGTGGAGCGAGTGGCGGACGCTCCGCCAACCACGGAGGCTAAAAATTTGGCCGAGCTTATGGGAAAGGGTCATGGATTGAGTAAAAAGAGGCGAATAGTGATGGCGTCGGTTCGGAATCTGGGACGATCGAGGATCGTTGGGGGGATGAGATTCCAGATCAATCGGGCAAGATCGCCGAAGGGGAGACGGTGTGATTTTTCGGTGGAGACATCAACCGTAAAGTGTCTGTCTGGGGTGGAGCGGGCGAAGGAAGACCACGAATGGAGGGCTTGCCACGAGGAAAACGGCGTGAGAATAATTATCGGTGAGCCGTTTCATGGTAATTTCAGCGATAGTGGGATTGGTGGTTAGTGGGTGTGCCTCTTCGCAAAAAAAAGCGGAGCAACGGGAGATGGTGGCGTTAAAGGAAAACACCCGTTTATCTGAGCAAAGGAGAATGATGGCGATTCAGCGAGGTGACGCTGGTTCGGCGCGCGGTGCGGAAGTATTAGTGATGGATCCAAACAAGGTTTTTGATCCGGGGGTGCATTCGATAGGCGGTAAGACATATCGAACGGAGTCGGCTCGGACGAAGTCGTTCCAATTTACGGAAAAGATGAATCCAGGAAGATACCAGACCAACCCGTATGTGGCTGGGCGTCTGGACGCGAGCTTGGAGAAAACATTTCAAACTGGTGCTGCGGATGCGCGTGGGCGCTATGAGATTCCCAATGTGGGAAAAGCCGTGGCCATCAATGCTGCACCGACCAAGGAAGTTTGGGATGCACGTCGGACGGCAGAGGGGAAGAATCTCCGTGATGGGAAGCGGGAATACCTGGGCGTGGAAAAGAAAAGAACCCAATCGGGGATTGATCCTGCGACCCTTGGGGAATGGCGAGGGACGGGAGAAACGATGACGAACACGGGGACGGCGGTGGAGAAGTATAGCAATATGAAGACCTTGAGCATTGAGGACGTGCGGGAGTTGTTGAACAAAAATAAGTGAGGGAAGGAACCTGTTTGGGGTTATTTTCTTGATCGGCAGACTGGTGTCGTGGCCTTTGTTAGAGGATATTCAACGACTTATGATGTCACCTGAAGAGCAACTTGAAATTCTCAAACGCGGTTCTGCAAAAATTCTTAGCGAAGAGGAGTTGTTGACGAAACTTCGACTGGGTCGGCCGCTACAAATTAAGTTGGGGGTTGATCCGACGGCCCCAGACATTCATCTGGGATTCACGGTTGCGCTCCAAAAGCTCCGCCAATTTCAAGATCTCGGGCATCAGGCGATTTTAATCATTGGAGATTTTACGGCGATGATTGGAGATCCGACGGGTCGATCGAAAGCCCGGCCACAATTGTCGCATGATCAGATCATGATGAATGCGCAAAGTTTTCAGGCGCAAGCATTTAAAATTCTTGATGCCGAGCGTACGAGAACCGTCTTTAACGGAGAATGGTTTGAGATGATGACTTTTGAGCAGGTCATGAAGCTCAATGCGCGGGTTACTCTTCAGCAACTGCTTCAACGTGAAGATTTTAAGGGGCGAATTGACCGCGGTGAACCGGTGCATTTGCATGAGATTCAGTATCCGATTATGCAGGGATGGGACTCGGTGATGATCAAGGCGGATGTGGAAATTGGAGGGACGGATCAATTATTTAACATATTGGTTGGGAGGGATTTGCAGAGAGAAGAGGGCCAGGCTCAGCAGGTGGTATTTTTGATGCCACTGCTTGAGGGGCTGGATGGAGTCCAAAAGATGTCGAAGAGTTTGGGGAACTACGTTGGAGTCAGCGAGGCTCCTGGGGAGATGTTTGGGAAGTTAATGAGTATTTCTGACGAACTGATGGCGCGTTACTACCTGCTCCTTCTGGGTGAGGGTTTGCCAGAGGGGCATCCGATGGAGGCGAAGAAGCGATTAGCGGAACGGATTGTCGAGCGTTACCATGGGAGCGAAGCGGGTGCGGGTGCATTGGCGGAGTTCAATATGCGATTCAGCAAGCGTGATCTATCGAGTGCCGAGCTTCCTGTGGTTTTGCTTGATGCGGCGGCTTCGGATATTGTGTCCGCTGTGGTAAGTGCTTATGCGCAATGTTTTAAGATGGTAAAATCTCGTGGGGACGCTCGCCGTTTGGTGGAGCAAGGGAGTGTGCAGCTCCGGGATGAAAAGTTTAGCGATGTGAAAGCCGTGCCGACCTTTCATCAAGGCGACGTGCTTAAGCTGGACAAAACCCGGGCGGTGAGGATCGGATGACTGTGAGGAAAGAGGCGGTGGTGCACACCGACGGCGGGTGTTCTGGCAATCCTGGACCTGGGGGTTGGGCAGCGGTCGTGGAATGTGACGGGGCGGTTAAAGAGATGAGTGGTGGCGAGTTGGTGACTACGAATAATCGGATGGAGTTGCGGGCATGCATTGCCGCGCTGGAGAGTTTGGCAGGATCTTATGAGGTGATTCTTTATACGGACTCCACGTATGTCAGGAATGGGATAACGAAGTGGATTAAGGGTTGGAAGGTTCGCGGGTGGAAGACGGCGAAGGATGAACCGGTGAAGAATCAGGATCTTTGGTCGAGGCTGGATGTGGCAGCTATGGGGCATCGGGTGGAATGGCGCTGGTTGAAAGGGCACGCTGGCCATTATTGGAATGAGCGATGCGATTTTCTTGCCAGAGAGGTGATTGCTCGTTTGAAGACTGGGGGGAGTAGCGGGTTGGCAGAGGGAGAAGGCGGGTCGGTTCCTCCGATTCAGGCAATTCAGGCAACTCAGCAGACGTTTTGGTGAGTCGTGGAGAGGTGGGAATCTAGGGAGAATGAATGGTTACGACCTTTGCGGAAGCAAATCGGAGCAAGGGTTCTTTGGAGGGGGGAGCGGGTAGAGGGAATCGAACCCTCCTGGCCAGTTTGGAAGACTGGAACTTTACCACTAAGCTATACCCGCGAATCTGGGCGTATCTTGGCTGGGGTCAGGGCATTTGACAAGTGCTTTTTGCTCAGGAATAGGAATGAGGGTAGAAAATCATTTAATTGGCGGGCCCGGGGCAGTTGGGTTGCGTCGTTTTTTTGCTCCTCTTACTGACTTTTGAAGCTCACGAGGAGGACTTTTAATCAAGTGGGACGGGATTTAGACTTGGGGTCTGATTGCTGAACGAGTGAAAGGTTCAGTGGGGCGACTTTGTGATGATGGTTGTTGGTGGTGGTTTGGCGGAGCGGAGAACGACATTTAAATTCGCGGGGTCGGATCGAAAGGAGGCCTTGGTCGTTTTGGGTCTGAGATGAACGCCTTCGCGCGCTAGATCGGATCCGAGCTCCTTTTTGAACTTGAGGCTAACGGGTGGAGATAATAGGAAAGCAAGGTTCCGTTTATAGAATTCAACCTATGAAGCCTCTGGTATTTTTATTCCTCTCTGTTTCCCTGATTTCGATCGTGAGCTTTGGTCAGTCAGCGGAAACTGAGGCATTGAAGAGAGTGATCCCTTGGGATATGGCGACGCTCTCGCTGACGCCTAAAGTCCAACCGACGACGGAGCGTCCCGCGAAGGGAATGAAGTCGTTTTTTTACGAGGGTGCTGAGTATAAAGGCAAGCCGACTTGGGTTTTTGCCTATTATGCGGCACCAGAAGGGCAACCTCCTGAGGGAGGATGGCCAGCGGTGGTCTGTGCTCATGGTGGTGGTGGGACCGCCTTTCCGGCGTGGGTGAAGCAGTGGAATAAAAATGGTTATGCGGCTATGGCGATGGATCTCGAGGGTCATTTGCCGGGGTCGCACTTTTTTGGTGTGGAAGGAAATTTTCCTGCGGATCAGGGGCATCCGAACGCTGGGCCGAAGAGGAACAGCTGGTTTGGCGACATTGCCTTACCTGACCACGAGCAGTGGTTTTATCATGCGGTGGCGGACGTAATTCGGGCTGACTCGCTCCTCCGTTCCTTTCCTGAGATTAACCCGAAGAAGATTGGGCTGACGGGAATTTCTTGGGGAGGAACGATTGTTAGTGCGGTGGCAGGAATTGATGAGCGATTTGCCTTTGTCATCCCCGTTTATGGGGGAGGCTATATCCGTCAGCATGAGATGACGGACGCACAGTATCGGGAGTATCTGATGAAATGGGATCCGTCGGCTCATCTTCCCTTTGCCAAGATGCCGATATTTTGGGTGAGCGGTTTTAATGAGCCCGTCTTTCCCTTGAATATGTTTAGCAAATCAGCTGAGAACGCTGGAGGAACGAGCACGTTGTGCATTCGGGCTTTTCTGCCGCACGGACATGGGTTTGGCTGGGAGGAAGTCTGGGAGATTGGCGGCTTTGCCAATGGCATCGTTAAAGGCAGTCCACCGATGCCAAGGTTTGAGCGGCCGCAGGTTAATGCGAAGGACGGGCTAGTGCATGCGAAGTTTACTGGGGAAATCAAGAGTGCGACGGTTGGATTTACGACAGCGGTGGAATGGAAAAATCAAGGGTTGAGCACTATTCCGTGCACTATTGGTAGTGGCGAAGTGATTGCGAGTAAGCCACTTCCTGCTGGGACAACATTCTTCATGATCAACGCCAGTGGTTCTGGAGTTTGGGGCGACGCGACGATTAACAGCGTATTGGCTTCGATGAAGCCGTAAATTTGTAAAGGCAGATTTGGAGCTACCAAGTGTAGTGGACTTTGTAGGTGACGACTTTTTCTTCGTTTGGTTTGACGGAGACTTTGAATTCGATGGTTTGGGCGTCGGTTTTGCGGAAGTCTTGAGATTTTTCTTTGATCGTCCAATTTGACCAGCGGTAGAGGTGTTCGACGATGCGGATTTCGGTGGGGCGAGATTTTCGATTGCGGAGTTTAATTTGAAAGGACTCGGAGGCGGTGTGATTGGCTTCATTGAATTTGAAGTCGAGGCGTTGGCGTTCGCCGACGAGGTCGAAACTTTCGCCGACATAGAGACGGACGAGTTCGTCTTTGGGAGTGTGATCGAGGAGATTTTCGCCGATGAATTCGAGTTGGCGGTCGTCGTCTTGGGAGTAAAAGCGGACGCGGCCTTTGGGGAGAGGAATGCCGAGATGATTGGTCTCGGTGTTTTTAAACTCGCGATAGACGGCAATTTTTTTGCTGTTGGTAGTGCCGTATTCGGGGTTTTCGCCGATATTCATTCCGAGTTGCCAGTTGTTGTCCTTGGCGACGGGATCGTAAATAAAGAGGCGGGTGGCTTTGATGGCGGAGGCGCGGAGAAACTCGACTTGTTTTGATTCTTTGTCGCGGAGGGTGGTGGTGCGGGCGAGAGTATAGAGGTGAAATTCGTCGAAGGATTTTTCGGTGACAGCGAGTGCCGTCGGTTGAACCTCTTCTCGTCCAAGGCCTTCGACCATTGCAGATTCTGGACCTGAAGGGGCTGAGAGTTTGTGAACATCCCCAGCGACGAGTTTAATTTTGGCTTGGTCGAAAGTCGTGCCGGAGTCGTTTTTGAGAGTGACCCAACCGACGAGATCGATGAGATCCGCGTTCTCTGGGGCGATGATGTTGTAGGTAGCTTCCCAACTGAAGCCTGCGGAGATGTAGGCGAGTTCGGCGTCGACTTTAGCGGGAGCGGTGGCGTGAATTTTCCAAGTGAGGGAAGGGTGGAGCTGGGTATCAGCTCCGAGGGTGGGGAAGCGGGGTTCGCCTGGGAGGGAGAACTGGAGTTTGCCATTGACCTCGATGATGGGCTGGATGTTTTCGCCGCCTGGGACATAGCCGCTTCGGACGACCTTGCCTTGAATGGTGCGGTCAGGCTTTTGGGGTTCGCGGAGGATAAAATCGATGGATTGATTTTCGAAGAGAGAGAGGAGGAGTTCTTGGGAGAGAGGATCATTGCGATAATTTTGTTCGAGGATTTGGATGGGGAATTTTGCGGAGGGATCGCGAAGGATCACGGAGTCGGGTTCGAGTTGAGCGGTGACTCCGGAGAAGGAGAGCTGGTTGGGGCCGGCTTGAAGTGCGAGGGGAACGGATTGGCGAATGACGGCGAAGTCTCCGTTGTAGATGGTGAGTGAGGGGTTGGCGGCGAGGGTGGGGAGAGAAGTGGCGAGAAAGAGGCAGAGGATGCGGGTGAAGGAGTTCATGGAGTTGGGTGTTGGAGATTGGTGGATGGAAATAGCGGAGTGGCAGAAAAGAAAATGAGCCAGCGGTGGAAGCCGCTGGCTCATATTCAACGGTGAGAATGGAGAGATTTCAGTGGTAATCTCTTGATCTGCAATGGGCGTAAATGATTGAGGCGGAGTTTTTTATATGGATCTTTTTTTACCAAGTATAGTGAACCTTATAGGTAATGGTTTTTTCCTCATCTGGCTTGAGGGTGACGCGGAACTCGATGGTCTGGGCATCGGTTTTAGTGAAGTCGTGGTTTTTGTCTTCGATCGTCCAGTTGGTCCAGCGGAAGAGATGTTCGACGGCGCGGATTTCGACGGGATCTTTTTTGCGGTTGCGGAGCTTGATTTCGAAGGTTTCGTCGAAAACATGATTGCCCTCGTTGGTTTTGAAGTCGGTGCGTTTGCGTTCTCCGACGAGGTCGAAGCTATCGCCGATGAAGAGGCGAACGACTTCGCCTTTTGGGGTATGATCGAGGTTATTTTCGCCGACGAATTCGAGTTGGCGGTCATCGTCTTGGGAGTAAAAGCGGACGCGGCCTTTGGGGAGGGGAATGCCGAGTTTGTTGGCCTCGGTGTTTTTGAATTCGCGATAGACATTAATCTTTTTGTTGGAAGCGGTGCCGTAATTGGGGTCGCCACCGATATTCATTCCGAGGCGCCAACCGCCGATGGCGGCGCCGTCGTAGATGTAGAGGCGTTCGGCTTTCACCCCTGTGGCGCGGATGAACTCGACTTGTTTGGACTCCTTATCGCGGAGGGTGGCGAGGTTCGCCAAAGTGTAGAGGTGAAATTCGTCGAAGGCCTTTTCGGAAACGACTGGTTGTGGGGCATCACTCATCATGGCGGCTTTCATGGCGAAGTTACGAGCCATGGCGGGTTGTGGGGCTTGGACTTTATTGACATCGCCAGCCATGAGTTTGACTTTGGCGTTTTGGAAGTTTGAACCGCTGTCGTTGCGCATGGTGATCCAGCCGACAAAGTCGACGAGATCGCCCTTTTCGGGAGCGACGAGATTGTAACTGGCTTGCCAAGAGAACCCTTGGGTGATGTAGGCGACTTCGGCGTTTACTTTGGCGGCGGCGGTGGCGTTGATTTTCCAAGAGAGGGTGGGCTTGAGAATATTTTCGTCGCCGAGGGATGGAAAGATGGGTTGACCGGGTAAAGAGAATTGGAGTTTGCCATCGATCTCGACGATGGGCTGGACGGGGGCGCCTCCTGGGACATAGCCGCTCCGGATGATTTTTGCGGGGATGGTCTGGTCGGGTTTGTTGGCTTCGCGGCGGATGAAGTCGAGGGATTTGCCTTCGAAAAACGAGAGGAGCATGGGTTCGGAGACGGGATCGTTGCGGTAGGATTGCTCGAGGATTTGGAGAGCGGCCTTGCCGGCGGTGTCGCGGAGGATCACGGAATCGGGTTCGAGTTTGGCGGTGGCGCCGGCGAAGGTGATTTGGTTGGGACCGGCTTTGAGGTCGATGGGCAGGGTATCGCGAATCACGGCGAAGCCTTGGTTATAGATGGTGATGGCGGGCTCGGCGGCGAAGGCCGGGGCCGCAAGGAGGAGGAGGAGGCGGAGATTTTTCATAGGGTGAAGAGATAAGCTAAAAACAAGGATAGAGTGTCAGAAGAATGTGGGAAGAATGTCAAAAAGATGTGAGAAAAGTGAAGGAGGACAAGTTGTGACTTGTTCGAGGGGGAACTGGTTTGATATAGGGAAAGCTATGTCATTAGCGAAACGATTTAGGTCAGGGGTCTTGTTTGGTGAAGAGGTGAAAGAGTTGTTGGATTACGCCAAAGCAGAGGAGTTTGCTTTACCGGCAATCAACTGTATTGGAACGAATTCTGTGAATGCGGCGTTGGTGGCCGCGCGGGAGGTCAACTCTCCGACGATGATCCAGTTTTCGAATGGCGGCGCGCAATTTTTTATTGGGAAAGGGGTGAGTAAAGAGGGGCAGTTTGGGGCCATTCAGGGTGGGATAGCGGGGGCACAATATGTGGATGCGGCGGCGAAGGCATATGGGGTGTCGGTGATTTTGAATACTGATCACTGCGCGAAGAAGCTTTTGCCTTGGGTGGATGGGATGTTGGTGGCGAGCGAGGCACATTACGCGAAGACTGGGCAACCGCTTTATAGTTCGCACATGCTGGATCTTTCGGAGGAGCCGCTGGAGGAGAATTTGGAGATTTGTGCGAGGTACTTTGAGCGGATGTCGAAGATGGGAATGACCTTAGAGATTGAGCTGGGGGTGACGGGTGGGGAAGAGGACGGGGTGGATAATTCTGGGGTAGAGGAGTCGAAGTTATATACACAGCCAGAAGAGGTTGCGCGTGCTTACACGGTATTGAGTGCGATCAGTCCGAACTTCACCATTGCGGCTGCATTTGGGAATGTGCACGGGGTTTACAAGCCTGGGAACGTGAAATTGAAGCCAGTTATTTTGAAGAATTCGCAGGACTACATTGAGCGGACGCTGGGGACTGGAGCGAAGCCAGTGAACTTTGTTTTTCACGGGGGATCGGGGTCAACGCGGGAAGAGATTCGGGAAGCGATTCGATATGGGGCGATCAAGATGAATTTGGACACGGATATGCAGTGGGCATTTTGGGATGGGGTGAGGGAATATGAGGTAAAGAACCACGACTATTTGCAGGGGCAGATTGGGAATCCGAAGGGGCCTGACGCGCCGAACAAGAAGCAATATGACCCACGGATTTGGTTGGGGGCGGCGGAGGATGCGGCGACGAAGCGGTTAGTTGCCTCTTTTGAGGATTTGAATTGTGTGAACCGGAATGCCTAAGCGATCTGGGAGGGGTGAAAACGGGGTAAAGATGGCGGGTGATGGAGTTTTTTGGCATCTTCGAGACGATGGTCTGAGTATTTAAAGTGTTTTGATGAAGTTATTTGCGAGAGCGAAAATTAATCTTTCCCTGCGGATATTGGGTCGTCGGGACGATGGGTTTCATGAATTGGAATCGTTGATGACGCCGATTTCTCTGGGGGACACTTTGGAAGTGAGCCGTCGGGAAAAGGGCGGACTAGAGTTTTTCTGTGACGACCTGACGATTCCGCTGGGGGAGGAGAATTTGGTGGTAAGAGCGGTGCGGTTATTTTGTGGGGCGACTGGGGTGGATCCTGACTTACGGATTGGGTTAACCAAGCGGATTCCCCATGGGGCGGGTTTGGGTGGAGGAAGTAGCGATGCGGCGACGATCTTGCTGGGGTTGAATCAGTTATTTGGGACGGGATTATCGCGAGATGAGTTGAGTGTTCTGGGGGCGTCCTTGGGGTCGGACGTGCCATTTTTTGTTTATGAGAGTGCGGCGAGGATTAGGGGCCGGGGGGAGAAGGTGGAGTCCGTGGTTCTTGGGGAGAAACTGTCCTTGGTTTTGATGAAGCCGAATTTTGGGGTGGCGACGCCGTGGGCTTATTCTCGGTGGAAAGAATCGCGGGAGATTCCTTCGGTGCGGTATGGGGTGCAGGAGTTTCGATGGGGGGGATTGGTCAATGATTTGGAGCGACCTGTTTTTGAGAAGCACCTTGTGTTGGCGGACATTAAAATGTGGTTACTTGGTCAGGCGGAAGTGGTTGGGGCATTGATGTCGGGATCGGGGTCGACGATGTTTGCGGTGCTGGATGAGGGGAGAAGTGGAGAGGGACTGGTGTCGAGGATTCGGGAGGAGTTTGGAATGGGGATGTGGGTGAGGGCGGTGGAGACGGTGGGGTGAAGTGGGGATGGCGTTGAGAGGCGCGGAGGGTTTGACGACTTGGGGAAAAGACTGCAAAAGGAAGGGAGCGATTGAAGCTTGAGTGGTGGAGATCGTGAACCACGATGAGAATTATTCGTTATCAAGGGGTGGATGGGAAAATTGGCTTGGCCGAGGAGCGTTCCGATGGAACGGCGACGGCGTTGGGTGGTGGGATTTTTTCGTTAATGGAACGGACGAATGAGGTGGTCGTGGTGAAGCGGATTTGTGCGCCGGTGGAGCCTCGAGCGTTGATTTGTATTGGGTTGAATTACCGGGAGCATGCGATGGAAACGGGAGCGCCGATCCCGGCGGTGCCGGTGGTTTTTTTCAAGAACCCGGGAGCGGTTCAGGATCCTCGGGGGGCGATTGTCTTACCGCGATGGCTGAGGAGTAACCGAGTGGATTATGAGGCGGAGCTAGCGGTGGTGATTGGTCGAGTGTGTAAGAATGTGAGGCGTGAGGAGGCTATGGAATATGTGTTGGGGTTTACTTGTGCGAATGATGTGAGTGCCCGGGATTGGCAGAAAGAAGGTGGTGGGGGGCAGTGGAGCCGGGGGAAGTCATTTGATACCTTTTGTCCGCTAGGGCCAGTGGTGGTGACGCCTGATGAGTTAGGGGAGTTGGGTGGGCTGAGAATTTCGACGCGAGTGAATGGGGAGTTGCTGCAGGAGAGTCATTTAGGAGATATGATTTTTGATGTGCCGACGTTGATTGAGTTTCTGAGTGGCTCGACTACCTTGTTGCCTGGGACGGTAATTTTGACGGGGACGCCGGCTGGGGTGGGGATGGCGAGGAAACCGCCGCGGTGGTTGGAGGTTGGGGACGAGGTGAAGGTGGAGATTGAAAAGATTGGAACTTTGACGAATTCGGTGGTCGAGGAGGAGGTTAGTGGAGGGGCAAACTTTTCTTTGTAAAAGGGTTGAGGTGAGTGATAATGAGTGCCTATGGAAACTCTCCAGACCTTAGGGGTGGCGTTGGGATTTGCGTCGTTGGCAGGCGTGAATTTATATTTGACGGTTTTTGTGACGGGGTTGGCGATCCAGCAGCATTGGATCAGCCTTAGCCAGACGTATCCTGAGTTGGCGGTGCTTGGGCATCCTGCGATTTTGGTGGTGGCGGGAGTGTTATATCTTCTGCAATTTTTTGCGGACAAGGTGCCGTGGGTGGATTCGTTGTGGGATGGGGTGCACACGATTATCCGGCCGATTGGCGGAGCATTTTTAGTGGTGCGAGTATTGGGAACGGTGGATCCGGTGGTGGATGTGATTGGGGCGTTGATGGCTGGCGGGGTGAGTTTGATGACGCACAGCGTGAAGGCGGGGACGCGTTTAGTGGTGAACCATTCACCCGAGCCCTTTTCGAATATTGCGGTGAGTGTGACGGAGGATGTGGCGGTGCTTGGGGGGTTGGCGTTGATCAAGTATTCGGTGGTGCACAGCGATCCGTGGCTTTTACTGGCGGTTTTCGGGACAATTTTGGTCTGTATTGCTTATTTTGGGCCGAAGCTCTTTCGGGCGGTGCGGGCAAATTTCTGGCTGATGTGGAAGAAAGTGACATCGCCATCGGTGGATGAGTTGAGTGGGGAGTTGTTGAAGACAATGCCAGTGGACGAGGAGCGATTGCATCGGAGAACCAATCCTCAAGGGGCGCCGATTGTTTGGGCGGCGGCGTGTTTGAGTCAGGGTGCGAAGAATATTCCGGGGAATTTATTTGGTTATTTAGTGGCGACGAGTGGGGATGAATTGCGGGTGGCGTTTGTGGCATCCCGGAGGTTTCAGTCCGTGGCGGAGGTCATTGATTTGAGGGGCTACCGGGTGGCGCACGAGGCAAAATTTTTCAGTGAGAACCTTGTTCTCGATAGTTTGGAGAAGAAGACGAAATACGCGTTTTTGTTTGCGCGGAGCGATCGAGCGCTGGTGCAATCATTGAAGCGATTTTTAGAGGAGCGACTTTGCCAAGTGGCACCCGTGGAGGTGGTTAGTGATGGGGCGACGACGGCGCCGCTCTTGGGGGTGGGGTAACTTTTCTGGGGGATTATTTGAGGATGCCGCGGGGGCTTTGGGTAATAAATTTGAGGATTTGGGTGAGTTCTGGGGATTCGGGCAAAGTGGCGCGAATTTGATCGATGGCCTGTTGGAGATTGAGGGCGGAGCGGAAGATGATGCGATAGGCCTCTTTGATTTGGCGCTGGGCTTCTTCGGTGAAGCCGTGGCGCTCGAGGCCGACTTTGTTGTAGCTGCGGATTTTGGCGGGGTTGCCGTCGGCGATCATAAAAGGGGGGACATCTTGGACGATCTTTGAGCAACCGCCGGTGAGGGCGAAGTCACCGATGCGACAGAATTGGTGGATCGCGGTGAGGCCGCCGATGATGGCGTGGTGACCGACTTCGACATGGCCTGCGAGAGTTCCATTATTAGAGAAGATCACGTGGTCACCGACGATGCAGTCGTGGGCGATGTGGGAGTAGGCGAGAAAGTTTCCGTGGTTACCGATTTTGGTCAGGGAGTTTGGAGCGGTGCCGCGGTGGACGGTGACGAATTCGCGGAAGCAGTTGTGGTCGCCGATTTCGAGGTAGGTGGGTTCGGCGATGTATTTGAGGTCTTGGGATTTTTGACCGATGGAGCTGAAGGCGTAGAATTGGTTGCGTGTGCCGATGGCGGATGGGCCGTGGAGGCTGACTTGGTGCTGGAGCCAGCAACCAGTCCCGAGGGTAACGTTGGGGCCAATGATGGAGTAGGGGCCGATTTCGCAGTCATCGCCGATTTGGGCGGAAGGGTGGATGACGGCGGTGGGATGGATTTGTGTGCTCACGGGTCGACGACTCCAAACATCATTTCGGCTTCGCTGACGACTTCGCCGTTGACGAGGCAACGACCGCGGGCTTTGACGATGGCTTTTTTTCGTTGGGTCATTTCGACTTCGATGAAGAGGGTATCGCCTGGGACCACGGGTTTGCGGAATTTGACGGCATCGGCGCTCATGAAGTAGCCAATTTTTCCTGCGTAACCTGGGAGGCGGAGGAGGAGGATGCTCCCGACTTGAGCCATGGCTTCCACTTGGAGGACGCCTGGCATGACGGGATGACCGGGGAAGTGGCCTGGAAAGTACCATTCGTTCATGGTCACGGCTTTCATGCCGACGCATTTGGTTTCGCCTTCGATGGCGACGACCCGATCGACCATGAGGAAGGGGTAGCGGTGGGGGAGAAGTTTCATGACATCATTGATGTCGAGGACATCGCCGCCTTTGGGGGTGATGCGTGGGGGGAGGAGGGCGAGGGTTTTGGCGAATTGTTTAGCGACGAGTCTGGCGAGGTCGGTATTGGGGCCGTGGCCTGGTTTGACGGCGATGATGTGACCGCAGATGGGGCGTCCGAAGAGGGCGAGATCGCCGATGATATCGAGAATTTTGTGGCGAACGAATTCGTCGGGGAAGCGGAGGGGTTCTTTGCTGAGGACGGAGTCGCCGCGAACGACCACGGCATTTTCGAGGCTTCCGCCTTTGATTAAGCCTTTGTCCATGAGGGGTTTAACATCTTCATAAAAAACAAAAGTTCTGGCGGGGGCGATTTCTTTTTCGTAAATTTCTGGGGTGATTTCGGTGGAGAAGTATTGGGTGAAGCGTCCGTCGGGGCCGACTTGGGTGCAGGAGATGCGGAAGGCGGGATCGGGGATGATGGCCATGATCGACCCGCTTTTGGTTTCGAGGAAAATCGGTTCGGTGACGGTGTAGACGGATTGTGGGGAGGGTTGTTCGGCGATGCCGGCTTCCTTGATGAGGGCGAGGTAGGGGAGGGCGCTTCCGTCGCCGATGGGGGGCTCATTGGCGTCCATCTCGATGAGGGCGTTATCGATGCCGAGGCCAGCGAGGGCGGAGAGGATATGTTCGACGGTTTGGACTTTGACGCCGCCGTCGGCGATGGTGGTGGAGCGTTCGACGGTTTTGACGTGGTCGATATTGGCGTCGATGACGGGTTGATCGGGGAGATCGGAGCGGCGGAATTTTCGTCCGTGATTTGGGGGTGCGGGGTGGAGGGTGAGGGTGACGTTTTCGCCGGTGTGAAGGGAGACGCCGGTGAAGGAGGCGGAGCGTTGGAGAGTATGCTGGAGTTGGGTCATGGAAGACGATCTGAAGAAAAGTGGGGGATAGTGGGGGAAAGCGGTGTGGAGGACAAGCTTGGTTGTTTAGTTAAAAGGCGAGTGACTTCGGATTGGACTTGGGTTGGGGAGATGGCGAAGAGTAAGTGGTTTGGGGAGCGGAGGATAGAGACTTGGGGGTTGGCGGGTGCCCAGACGTTGGGGTCGGTGGGGCCGAAGA
>Ga0194055_10001826_pt1 | contig 17143 bp, 14 predicted proteins | sample SepL449m_MetaG_FD_155482 | JGI IMG/M metagenome (GOLD analysis project Ga0194055, IMG submission 155482) | Anoxic zone freshwater microbial communities from boreal shield lake in IISD Experimental Lakes Area, Ontario, Canada - Sep2016-L442-9m | ecosystem: Environmental > Aquatic > Freshwater >...
GCGGGTAGTAGCGCAGGAACTCCTCGGTGGCGGTGGTCAGCAGCGACGGGTCGTCGAGGAGCCGCTGCCGGTCGGCCGGATGGGTCGCGAGGTGGGCGATCGCGGCCCCGGTGAGCGACGTGGTGGTGTCGACGCCACCGGTGAGCGTGATGAAGGCGAGGGAATGGGCGATCTCGTCGGGGACGCGCTCGCCGTCGATCTCGTGGTGGGCGATCACGGTGAGGATGTCGTCGCGGGGGTTCGCCCGCCGGTCGGCGATCTCCTCGACGATCCGGTCGAGCACGTGTCCGTACGCCTCGGAGGCCTTCCGGCGCTCGGGCGAGCCGTTGGGGTAGGCGGGCACGCCGTGGAAGGCGGCCCGGAACCAGTCCCACTCCTCGGGCGGGAAGCCCATCCACTCCATCACCACCGCCGAGGGCACCGGCACCGCGAGGTCGTCGACCAGGTCGGCGTGGCCCTGCTCGCACACCCGGTCGAGGTGGTGGTGGGCCCAGGAGCGCGCCCGGGGGCGCAGGCGCTCCGACGCCTGCGGGGAGAGGATGACCGCCAGCGCCCGCCGCAGCTCGTACCAGCGCGGTGGGTCGGCCTCCTCGGGGAGCATGAGCGGGACCTTGCCCGTGGAGAACGAGATCGCGCAGCGGTCGGGGTCGAAGCGCTCCGACGAGAACCGCTCCCAGTCGCGCAACACGGCCGAGATCGCCTCGTAGCTGCTCACGACCCACATGCCGCCGTTGTGCTCCGACCAGACGACCGGGCAGCCTCCGTCGAGGAGCGCCTCCCAGTCGGTGTCGGACTTCGCTCGGCTGGGCGAGTCGAGCAGGTCGAAGTCGACCGTGGGCCGGGCCGCGTCGTGCGTCGTCATCGGGCCAACCCTATCCCGGCACCGGCGACGGGGGATGAGTGTCACACCCCGCTGGGATGATGGCTTCATGTTCGAGTGGTCGGAAGTGGTCGACAGGCTCCGGTGCTGGGAGACCCCGGCGTTGGCGACGCGGCGTGATGCGCTGTTGGTCGAGCAGCGGCGGATCGAGACGGAGATCCTGGCGGTCACGCTCGTGCTCGACGAACGCGGTCGGATCGACGACTCGTTGGCCGCGCGTGACGGGGTGGACCTGCGGGACCTGCGCGCCACGGTCGAGACGGCCCGAGCGTTCGACGCCCTGCCCGAGGTGGCCTCCGCAACCGGTGAGGGGCTCTTGAGTGTGGAGCAGGCCAAGGCGGCGGTGAAGGTCGCCGACGCCGGATCGGACCGTGAGTGGGCCGAGCGCGCCCAGCACATGTCGCCCGCCGACCTGAATCGCGAAGCCCGCCGGGCGCGCCCGCCGAGCGTGGAGGACACCCGGCGGCGGCACGAGGCCCGGCTCCTCCGGACCTGGTGGACCGAAGATCGGGGCATGCTCGAAGGTCGGTTCGCGTTGCCCGACCTCCAGGGGGCGGCGTTCGAGAGTGTGATCCACCAGATCACCGAGCAGATGCGCCCGGCCCGAGGTGAGCCGTGGGAGCGTCCCGAACGGCGCGCCGCCGATGCCCTGACGGCGCTGGTGGACCGCGCGGCCGGGAAGACCGGCACGGCTGCCGACGGTGTGCGGCCCAAGGTGGTGGTCAGCGTGCCCGTCGACGGTCCGGCCGAGGTCGCCGACGGCGTGCTGCTCGGGGTCGAGCAGGTCGAGCAGCTGCGCGCCAATTCGACCGTCGAGGTCGCCGTGGTCGACGAGGCCGGCTCCGTGGTGGGGATCTCCCGGGCGGTGCATCCGCTGAACGCCAAGGTCCGTCGGGCGGTCGTCCGGCGCGACGGGAGGTGTCGCTGGCCGGGCTGCCAGATCCGCTGGGGCCTCGAGGTCCACCACCTCGTGCCGCGCAGCCAGGGCGGCTCCGACCACTTCACCAACCTGGCCGCTGTGTGTGCGATGCATCACCACCGCCTCGTCCCGCACGGCACCCGGGTGCTCACCGGCAACCCGAACCGCCCCGACGGACTCGAACTCCACCGCATCGCCCAGGATCAGGACCATGGCGACCGGGACCATGGCGACCGGGACCATGGCGACCGGGACCATGGCGACCGGGACCATGGGGCCGCCTCGGTCGGCGCCCGGGCCGGGCCGTCGGGCTGAGCCAGGAGCGGTCCGGGAGTGAGCTGGGAGTGAGCTGGGAGTGAGCTGGGAGTGAGCCGGGCCGTGCGCCGCCGGTGGCCGATTGGGGTAGCGTCGGACGTCGGAACGAGAATCTGTCTTGCGTCCTCCGGAGACGGGCTTTCCGCCCGAGCCGGTGGAACCCGCCCCGGGCCAGGCCCGACCCTCCACCGCTGCGCGGAGTCGCTCCCATGGACATCGCCGAGTTCCGGACCGGGTTCCACGCCTGGCTCGACGCCCACTCCGACGAGCTCGCGCCCCGCTTCGCCTTCCCCGGCACGCTCGACGAGCACATGGAGCAGATGCAGCGGGTCAAGGGCCTGCTCTACGAGGCGGGCTGGATCCGCTTCGGCTGGCCCGAGCGGGTGGGCGGCCTCGGCGGTGCCCCGATCCTGCGGACCGAACTCGGCGCTTCCCTCATGGCCCGGGGCATCGTCGACCCGGGGGTCTACTCCCTGATCGAGGTCCTGGTCCCGACCCTCGTCGACTTCGCCCCCACCGAGCTCGCCGCCGCGGTGGTGCCGCTCCTCCTCTCCGGGGCCGAGATGTGGTGCCAAGGCTTCTCCGAGCCCGGCTCGGGCAGCGACCTGGCCAGCCTGTCGTGTCGGGCGGTGCCCCAGGGGGGCGACCCCGAGACCGCCACCCACTGGGTGGTCAACGGTCAGAAGGTCTGGACGAGCCTCGCCCAGTACTCCGACCGCTGCGTCCTCCTCACCCGCACCGGTACGCCCGAGTCGCGCCACAAGGGCATCACCGCCTTCTTCGTCGATCTCGACACCCCGGGCATCACCATCTCGCCGATCGAGATGATCAACGGCGACCTCGAGTTCTGCGAGGTCTTCTACGACGACGTGGTGATCCCGTCGGACCGCATCCTCGGTGGGGTGGGTGGCGGCTGGGCCGTGGCCATGCACCTGCTGCCGTTCGAGCGGTCGTCGTGCTTCTGGCAGCGCATCGCCTACCTCTACGTCCGGATGAACTGGCTGGCCGAGCGGGTGCCCGCCGACGACGACCGGGCCGCCGAGGCCCTGGGCAACGCCTGGATCGCCCTCCACTCCCTGCGCGCTCGTTCGCGCAAGACCCAGCAGCGCCTCGGTGCGGGCGAGACCATCGGCGCCGAGACGTCGGTCGACAAGGTGCTCGTCGCCCAGGGCGAGTACGCCGTCTACGACGCCGTGCGTCGTCTGCTTCCCGGGGTGGTCGAGCTCGACGACACGCCGGTGGGTGAGGCATGGCGCGCCGAGTTCCTCTACTCGCGCGCCTCCACGATCTACGGCGGGTCCGCCGAGGTGCAGCGCAACATCGTCGCCCGTCGGCTGCTCGACCTCGGGGACGAAGGCTCGTGAGGCGCGAGGCCCGAGGTGGTTCGGGGGTGTCGCCGGTGTGGGCGGCAGTCGTGTCGGCCGGACGAGGTGCGACCTTGGAGGCCCGACCATGATGGACGTCGCGGAACGCGCGCTCCTCGACGAGGCCGTGCGCGGCGCGATCGCCGCCGCGCAGGCCGCGGGCGTGGGCGTTGGCCTGGGCGTCGGCCTGGGCGTCGGCGACGTCGACGGCGAAGACGTCCTCCTCGACGACGTGCTCGCCGGGATCGGCTGGCTCGAGATGCTCGAGGCCGAACCTCGCGATGCGATCGGCGTGGTGTTCGGCGCGCTCGGGGCCACCAACGGGGTCGCGACCGTCCTCGACGACGTCGTGGTCGCCGGGCTGGGGCTGACCCCGCGCCCCGACCTCGCGGTCGTGCTGCCCCGGTGGGGCCACGTCGGCACGGCCGGCGTGGCGGCGGGTTCCGGACCGGGCACCGCGGTCGAGGCCACCGGACTGGCCACCTCGCGAATCGCCGCCGCCGCCGAGGTGCTGGTCGTCGTGACGGGCGGCGACGGCCCGGCCCTGGCCACGCTCCCGGGCGCCGCGGTCGACGCCACCCGGGTCCACGGACTCGACCCGTGGTTCGGCTGGCAGCGCGTCCAGGTCGCCGCCCCGGCTGACCTCACTCCGCTCGACCCGGTCGTGGCGGCCGCCGCGGTGGCCGCCGGGCAGCGGGCGATCGCCCATCAGATCGAAGGCGCGTGCCGTACGGCCCTCGACCAGGCTCGCGACCACGCCCTGGCGCGCGAGCAGTTCGGCGGCCCGGTCGCTCGCTTCCAGGCGCTGCGCCACCGCCTCGCCGAGGCCTTCGTCGCCGCCGAGGCGATCGAGTCGGCCCTCCTCGCCGCCTGGGACGACGGGGGAGACCTCACCGCCGCGCTGGCCAAGGCGATCGCCGCCCGCTCGGCCCGGGTGGTGGCCACGCAGGCTCAGCAGGTGCTCGCGGGCATCGGCTTCACCACCGACCACCCGTTCCACCGGACGCTCAAGCGCATGATGGTGCTCGAAGGGGTGCTCGGCTCGGCCGACGAGCTGGCCCTCGACCTCGGCCGCCGGGCGATCGCGATGCGTCGCGTCCCGACGCTGGTGGAGCTCTGACCCCGTGAGTGGAACCACCGTGCGTCACGACCACTGGATCGGGGGAAGGAGCGTTCCCCCGGCGAGCGGTGCCTACCTGCCCACGCTCGTGCCCGCGACTCGTGAGGCCGGCGACGAGATCGCCGCCGGGAGCGCCGCCGACGTCGACCAGGCGGTGGCCGCGGCCGCGGCGGCCCAGCCGGCCTGGGCGGCGGCACCGGCCTCCGAGCGTGCCCGCGTGTTGCGCCGGGTCGCCGACGCGCTCGAGTCCGACCTCGACCTCCTCGCCCGACTCGAGCGCGCTTGCACGGGCAAGACCGACGCACAACTGCGCACCGAGTTCGACACGGCGGTGGCGTACGTGCGGTACTACGCGGGTGTGCTCGGCGCGCACCACGGTCACACCGTCGACCTCGGAGCGGGGAACCACACCTACACCCGGCTCGAACCCTACGGAGTCGTCGGCGTCATCACACCGTGGAACTTCCCGCTGAACCAGGCGTGCCGGGCGGTGGCACCCGCCCTGGCCGTGGGCAACGCGGTGGTGGTCAAGCCTTCGGAGTTCACGTCGGCCTCCACGGTGCACCTGGCGCGGCTCGCCACGGAGGCCGGTCTGCCCGACGGGCTGCTCGACGTCGTCACCGGCCTCGGCCCCGACGTCGGCACCCCGCTGGCGGCACATCCGCTGGTGCGGCGGGTCGCCTTCACCGGATCGGTCGCCACCGGTCGGCACCTGGCTCACGTGGCCGCCGATCGCCTCGTCTCCGTGACCCTCGAGCTGGGCGGCAAGTCGCCCGTCGTGGTGTTCGCCGATGCCGACCTCGATCGGGCGGCCGCCGCTGCGGCGGGCGCGGCGAGCGCGAACGCCGGCCAGGTCTGCTCGGCCACCACTCGGCTGGTGGTGGAGGAGTCCGTCCACGACGAGTTCGTGGCGCGGGTGGTGGCGATCCTCGAGCGTCTGCAGCCGGGCGTCGACTTCGGTCCGATCATCACCGAGGCCCAGTTCGCCAAGGTCCTCGACCACCTCGCCACCGCGCGCGCCGACGGACTCGTGCCGGTCACGGGGGGCGCGGCCTATCCCGACGGCCCCGGGGCGCGCGGCCAGTACGTGGCACCGACCCTCTTCGCGCGTGTGGACCCCTCGCTGCGCATCGCCCGCGACGAGGTGTTCGGGCCGGTCCTGGTCACGCTCCCCTTCACCGGCGAGGCCGACGCCGTCGCGGTGGCCAACGACACCGAGTTCGGCCTGGTCGCTTCGGTCTGGAGCGGCGACGTCGCCCGGGGTCTGCGGGTGGCCGAGCGGATCGACGCCGGTCAGGTGTCGGTCAACGGGGGCGCCCTCACGATCGAGACGCCCTTCGGCGGGTTCAAGCAGAGTGGCTACGGTCGTCAGAAGGGTCTCGAGGCCCTGCACGACTTCGCCCAGGTCAAGACCGTGAGCCTGGGGCTGGGCTGACCCGGTCCGCGCGACCGGAGGAGGAGACGCCACGATGAGCACCGACGACCGCCTGGAGGCGGCCCGGACGATGCGGCGGGCGGTGCTCGGCGACGCCTACGTCGACGCCCAGACCGCCGACCCCGACCCGGTGGGCCAGGAGTTCCAGGACCACATCACCCTGCAGGCCTGGGGCGTCTGGGCCCGCGGTGGGGCGCTAAGCACCCGCGACCGCAGCCTCCTCGTCATGGCCATGACCGCCGCCCTCGGGCGGATGGAGGAGTTCCGGACCCACGCGAGCAGCCAGGCCGGGACCGGCGTCACCGACGCCGAGATCGACGAACTCGTCTTCCAGATCGCCGCCTACTGCGGCGGGCCCGCCGGGTTGTCGGCCCGCCGGGTCGTCAAGGCCATCCGCGCCGATCGGACTGAGGCCACCGGCGCATGAGCGCAGTCCCCGATCGGGCAGTCGGGTTCGTCGGCCTGGGCAACATGGGTGGCGTGCTGGCCGCCAACCTGGTGGCGCGCGGGTTCTCGCTCGTGGCCACCGACCGGCGCGGCCCCGAGGTCGCCCCCGTCGGCGTGACGTTCGTGCCGAGCGTCGCCGACGTGGCCCGCCGGGCCGGGATCATGGTGTGGAGCCTCCCCGACGGGGCCGCCTCGACCGCGGTGGCACGCGAGGTCGCGCTCACCACCGACCGACGGTGCACGCACGTCGTCGACACCTCCACCGTGGGGTTGGAGGTCGCCCGGTCGGTCGAGCGGATTCTCGGTGCCGCGGGCGTCGGGTTCGTCGACGCCGCGGTCTCCGGTGGCCCGGCCGGTGCGCGCGCCCGCACGCTGGCGCTGATGTACGCCGCCGACGACGCCGCGTGCGCCGCGGTCGAGCCGGTGCTGGAAGGCCTCACCGACCGCTGGCTGCGGGTCGGGGACCGGGCCGGTCTGGCCCAGGCGATGAAGCTCGCCAACAACTTCTTGTCGGCGACCGCGCTCGTGGCCACCAGCGAGGCGGTCGCCTTCGGGGTCTCGGTGGGGCTCGACCCGGCCACGATGATCGAGGTGCTCGACGCCTCGAGCGGTCGGAACACCGCCACGAACGACAAGTTCCCCAACCACGTGCTGACCGGCACGTACGCGTCGGGGTTCTCCAACTCCCTGATGGCCAAGGACCTCGCCCTCTACACGAGCGCGGTGGCGGTCGCGGGCGCGCCCGACGAGCTGGGCTCGTCCACCGCGGCGGTCTGGCAGCGCTTCGCCGGCGCCGAGCCCGGCGTCGACTTCACCCGCATCTTCGTGTTCGTGGAAGGTGCCACCCACGAGGAGGACCGATGACCGCGATGACCTTGCGTCCGTTGAGCGACACGGTGGGGGTCGAGGTCGTCGGGGTCGATCGTGACGCGCTCGTGCACGACCCCGACCTGCCCGACCGGTTGCTCGCGGGGCTGGCCGCGCACGGCGTGCTGGTGTTCCGCGGCTTCGGCCACGACGACGACCTCCAGATCGCGTTCAGCCGGAGGCTCGGTGAGGTCGAGACCTTCTCCCACTGCGACCCGCCGGAGATCTTCCGGGTCACCCTCGACCCCGCCCGCAACCCGTCGGCCGACTACCTGCGCGGCACGGTCGACTGGCACATCGACGGCATGACCGAAGACGTTCCGATCATGGCCACGCTCCTGTGCGCCCACGAGGTGGCGGTCGACGGGGGTGAGACCCAGTTCGTCAGCACCTACGTCGCGTACGAGGAGCTGCCTGGCGACGTGCGCGACCGCGTCGACGGGCTGCGGGTGGTCCACACCTTCCTGGCCGCCCAGCGGCTGATCCACCCCGACGCCACGGAGGAGCAGCTCGCGTTCTGGGCCCAGCGCCCGGCCAAGGAGCACCCGCTGGTGTGGCGTCACCGTGACGGTCGTCGGTCCCTGGTGCTCAGCGCCACCGCCGACCACGTGGTCGGGCTCGACCCCGCCGACGGCCGGGCCCTGCTGGCCGAGTTGCTCGAGCGGGCCACGAGCCCGGGCCGGGTCCTCACCCACGCCTGGGAGGTGGGGGACCTCGTGATGTGGGACAACCGGGGACTGCTGCACCGGGTCCTGCCCTACGCGTGGGGGTCGCCCCGCGACATGCACCGCACGACCATCAAGGGCGACGAGCCCATCGCCTGAGGCGGCGCCCGCCACTCCGCCCGGCTCGGCCGGCGCCCCTGTCGCCGACCCGGGCTGGTGAGAACGGGCTTCTCGCCTGGTGAGACCTGTGTTATCGTCCCCGGGTCGAACCCACGGGAGGACCCGATGCCGTACTTCCCGAAGCCCGCCGAGGGCTCCTGGACCGAGCACTACCCGCACCTGCGGACCACGCCGACGACCTACGCCGACTCCGTCTCGCCCGACTGGTACGAAGCCGAGCGCGACGCCGTCTTCCGGCGCACCTGGCTCAACGTCGGTCGGGTCGAGCAGCTGGCGCGGGTGGGCTCCTACTTCACCAAGGAGCTCGACGCCGTGGGCACCTCGGTGATCGTCGTGCGCTCGGGCGAGCACGAGTACCGGGCCTTCCACAACATCTGTCGCCACCGCGGCAACAAGCTCGTCTGGAGCGACTTCCCGGCCGAGGAGACCAGCGGGTTCTGCCGGCAGTTCCAGTGCAAGTACCACGCCTGGCGCTACGACCTCGACGGCTCGCTCGCCTTCATCCAGCAGGAGGAGGAGTTCTTCGACGTCGACAAGGCCGACTACCCGCTGGCGTCGGTCCACCTCGAGGTGTGGGAGGGCTGGATCTTCATCAACTTCGACCCGGCCACGCCCCAGCCGCTCTCGGAGTACCTGGGCCTCTTCGGCCAGGGCCTGGAGGGCTTCCCGTTCGACAAGATGACCCAGGTGCACAAGTACCGCGCCGAGATCGGCGCGAACTGGAAGCTGTTCATCGACGCGTTCGTCGAGTTCTACCACGCACCCGTCCTGCACGTGAAGCAGGCCACCGCCGAAGAGTCGGCGAAGCTCAACCGCCAGGGCTACGAGGCGCTGCACTACGAGATCGACGGACCGCACGCCGTCGTGTCGTCGTGGGGCGGCATGGCCCCGCCCACGGACCCGAGCATCGTCAAGCCGATCGAGCGCATCCTGCGCAGCGGACTGTTCGGGATGTGGGACTACGCCGACGTCGGCTGCGACATCCAGGACTTCGACGCCGTGAACCGCTCCGGCATGAAGCAGTGGGGCCTCGACTCCTTCCTGTTCTTCCCGAACTTCATGATCCTCACGTGGAAGCCCAACTGGCTGATCACGTACCACTACTGGCCGACCAGCTACAACACCCACATCTTCGAGGGCGCCTGCTACTTCGTGCCGCCGGAGAACGCGCTGGTCCGGCTGCGCCAGGAGCTGGCCGTCGCGTCGTTCAAGGAGTACGGCCTCCAGGACGGCAACACGCTCGAGGCCACCCAGCGGATGATCGAGTCGTACACCCCGGTCAAGGAGTTCCCGCTCAACGACCAGGAGATCTTGATCCGCCACCTGCACCAGACCGTCCAGCGCTACGTCGAGGACTTCGCCGCGGCCAACCCGCCGGCGAAGGTCTGACGGCGATCCGGAACGATCGAGCAACGATTCAGAGAGGTCGACACGATGACGGTCGAGACGAAGATCGAGTTCCCCGACGGCTTCGCCGCCCTCGAGCCGTTCGGCGACTGGGCGATCCAGGGCGAGAAGGCCCGGTTCGCCAAGCGGATCGGGTGCACCATGGAGGAGCTCCAGACGTTCTACGACGTCGCGATGGGGCTCCTGCCGGCCGCGTGCGAGTACCTCGAGCAGTACAAGGTCGAGGACCTGTCGCCCGAAGGCGTCAACCTGCTGTGGGTCTGCTGCTCGCTCGTGACCGTGTCGTTCGCGGTCGAGTGCTGGCGCCAGCCCCGCGTCCCCGACGCCGGTGCCTCGGCGATCGACGCGGTGCGCGAGCCCGCCATCTGACCGACGCGCTGCGCGAGCCCGCGATCTGATCGACGCGGTGCGCGAGCCCGCGATCTGACCGACGCGCTGCGCCGGGGTCAGATTCCGGCGGTGGCGTTCTTGAACACCTGCCCGCCCTTCATCACGAAGGCCACTTGCTGGGTGGTCGTGATGTCGGCGAGCGGGTCGCCGGGTACGGCGACGAGATCGGCCAGGAGGCCTGGCTCGATCCGGGCCCGGTCGTCGGCGCCGATCAACTCCGCCGCCACGGTGGTGGCGGCCCGGATGGCCTGGAGCGGGGTCATGCCGCGGGTCACCAGTGCCGCGAGCTCCTTCGCGTTCTGGCCGTGGGGGATGGCCGGCGCGTCGGTGCCGCACGCCACCTTCACCCCCAGTTCGATCGCCCGTCCGATCGTGGCCCGGGACCGTGGGAACACCTCCGCGGCCTTGGCCTGCAGCGCCGGAGGGGCGTGCGACACGTCCATGGCGTCGGTCAGATAGGTGGTGGCCACGAGGAAGGTGCCCTGGGCGAGCATCGCCTGGAGGGTGTCCTCGGTGGCCAGCGAACCGTGCTCGATGCAGTCGATGCCGGCTCGGAGGCAGGCCCGGATGCCGTCGTCGCCGTGGGCGTGCGCGGCGACCTTGAGGCCGGCCCGGTGGGCCTCGTCGGCGATGGCGGCGAGCTCGCCGTCGGAGTACTGCTGCGCGCCGGCCGGACCCGTGTGCGACATCACGCCACCACTGGCGCACACCTTGATGACCTGGGCGCCGTACTTGATCTGGTAGCGCACCGCCTTGCGCACTTCGGCCTCGCCGTTGGCGATGCCCTCCTCCACGGTGAGGGGCAGCACGTGGGGCGCGAACGCCGCGAACATGGTGGGGTCGAGGTGCCCGCCGGTGGGGCAGATGGCGTGGCCCGCCGGCACGATGCGCGGCGCCTCGATCCAGCCGAGGTCGGAGGCCTTGGCCAGCGCGGCGTCGAGCAGGATGCCACCGGTCTGGACGAAGAGGCCGAGGTTGCGCACGGTGGTGAAGCCGGCCCGCAGGGTGCGTCGGGCGTTGGTGACTGCGCGCAGGGTGCGGACGGCCGGGTCCTCCTGCACGGGGATGAGCGGGCTCGAGTGGTCCTGGCCACCGAGGACGAGGTTGACCTCCATGTCCATGAGGCCCGGCAGCAGGGTGAGGTCACCGAGGTCGATGACGACGGCGTCGTCGGGTACCTCGCGCGGTTGCACCGCCACGATGCGCCCGCCCTCGACCAGGACGTCGCCGGGGGTGAGGTATTCGCCGGCGACGACGTCGAGCAGTCGGGCGCTGCGGAGCAGCACGGGGGGCGCCGGCGTGCGGGGTCGGGCCACGGGATGCTCCTCGGATCAGTGCCCGGCCGACGGCCGGGGTCGGATCAGGTGGTGACGGTGCCGGCCAGGCTGCCGTCGGCGCGCCAGCCCTCGAGCACCGCGGCCCAGTCCTGGACCGCGCCCACGAAGATCACGCCGCGAGCGGCGGCCTCGTCGGGTTCGGTCTGCTCGTTGTTGTAGTACGACGGCGTGCACACGGCCGAGTAGTCGCCGAAGCGACCGAGCCGACCGTAGAGCGTCATCAGCCACTCCTCCTCCGCCTCGGTGGAGGCCTCGATGGAGTTGATGCCGCGCTCGTCGCAGGTCTGGACCAGCCAGGCGATGTGGCGGGCCGACTCGCGCAGGAAGTGCACGTAGTTGGTCCCGAACGAGCCCTGGATCGTGCTCATCATGAACCAGTTCGGGAAGTCCCCCGCGAACACCCCGTGGAGGGTGCGCGGCCCGGCCGCCCACTTCTCGCTGAGCCGCACGCCCCCGCGACCCTTGGCGTCGAAGCCGATCTGGCGGTGGTAGTCGGCGACGGCGTTCTCGTACCCGGACGCGATGATCAGCAGGTCGACGGGGTATTCGACCCCGTTGGCCACCACGCCGTTCGCGGTGATCCTTTCGACGCCTTGGCCATCGGTGTCGACCAGGTGGACGTTGTCGCGGTTGAACGCCTGCAGGTACTCGTCGTGGAAGCAGACCCGCTTGCACGACTTGCCGTACCACGGCTTGAGCTTCTCCGCGATCTCCGGGTCCTGCACGACCGCGTCGACGCGGTCACGCATCGACTGCATCGTCTCGAAGTCGGAGAGCTCGAGCGCCGCGATCTCCTCCGGGGTGCCGTCGGCCGCGGTGTTCTCCCACATGACCTCGGTCCAGCCGTCCTGGACCAGGTTGACCTCGGGCTTCTTGCCGGTCACGGCGGCGGTGAAGTTGACGATGCGCTCCCAGTGCCATCCGGGCTTCTGGCTCTTGAACCAGGCCTCGTCGGTGGGGGCGTTGTTGCGGACGCCGACCGGAGACGGCGTGCGTTGGAAGACGAAGAGCTCCTGGGCCGCTTCGGCGAGGCGCGGCACGGCCTGGATCGAAGTGGCGCCGGTGCCGATGATGCCGACGCGCTTGTCCTTCAGGTTGGTCATCGGCTCGGTGCAGGACCCACCGGTGTAGCCGTAGTCCCAGCGGCCGGCGTGGAAGGTGCGACCCTGGAAGTCGGTGATGCCCTCGATGCCGGGGAGCTTGGCCTTGTGGAGGATGCCGCCAGCGGTGATGAGGAACTTGGTGGTGAGCGCGTCACCCCGGCTGGTGGTGATCCGCCAGCGGTCGGCGGCCTCGTCCCAGACGGCGTCGGTGATGTTGGTCTGGAACAGCGCACGGTCGTAGAGGTTCCACCGCCGACCGATGCGCTGGCAGTACTCGAAGATCTCCTGGGCCGACGAGTAGCGCATCGTCGGCATGAACCCGGTCTCCTCGAGGAGGGGGAGGTACGTGTACGACTCGACGTCGCACATGCACCCCGGGTAGCGGTTCCAGTACCAGGTGCCGCCGAAGTCGGCCGCCTTCTCGACGATGCGGAAGTCGGTGACGCCCCGCTCGGTGAGCTCCACCGCGGCGAGCATGCCGCCGAAGCCGCCACCCATGATCACGACCTCGACCTCTTCGGTCACGGAGTCCCGGGTGAAGTTCGGGTCGGCGAACGGGTCCCGGTCGAAGTCGGCGAACTGACCGGTCAGCTCTTGGAACTGGGTCTTGCCGTCGGTCCGGAGGCGCTTGTCGCGCTCCTCCGCGTACTTCGCCCGCAGCGCTTCGACGTCGAGTGTCTTGCCAGCCATGGTGTTCCCCCTCGGACGGACGGCCGGACGGCCGATGGGCATTATGCCGCGGATGGCCCGGCCGACCCAGTTCGGGTGGCGGCCTCGATCCCGAACACCCGCAGGGCGTTCTCCCGGAGGAACTTGGGCCACACGTGGTCGCGGAAGGGCACCTGGGGCAGGTCGGCGAACTGGCGCTCCAGGGTGAGCCCGGCTGGGAAGTAACCGCAGTACATCACCTTGTCGGCCCCCCGGGTGTTGGCGTAGTCCACGACCGCCTTCGGGTAGTGCTTGGGGGCGAAGGCGCTGGTCATGAAGTGGAGGCCCGGCCACTTGAGCATGAGCTTCACGGCCAGGTCGGCCCAGGGCTCGGTGCCGTGCATGGTCACCAGGGTGAGCTCGGGGAAGTCGTAGCAGACCCGGTCGAGGCGCATGACCTGCTGGGGGGCACTGGGCATCCGGGGGCCGACGATCCCGGCGTTGACGCACATCGGGAGGCCGAGCTCCACGCAGCGCATGTAGATGGGGTACATGAGGGGGTCGTCGATGTTGACCTGGGGCACCTGGCCGCACGGGAAGCACATCACCGAGACGATCCCGTGCTCCTCGTGCGCCCGGCTGATCCGGCGTACGGCCTCCATGCCCTCGTTGGGGTTCACCGAGAGCTGCAGCACGAAGCGGTCGGGGTGGCGGCGCCGGGCCTCGAGACTGCGGGGAGAGAGCCCGGACATGGCCACGGCGATGCCGAACCGGTCCATCTGCTCGAGGACCCAGGCCACGACGTCGGTGCCGGGCTCGACGAGGTCGGGCACCCCCTTGAACAGGTACTCGGCCGGGAACTCGAAGTCGCGGGCGCTCTGGTCGTCCTTGAGGAGGGGACGGAAGAAGTCGTAGGTGGCGCGCTTCTCCTCGACGCTGGTGAACGGGAAGCCGAGCTGGAGGTCGATGATCCCGAGGTCGGTGGGCATGCCCATGGTCGGGCCTCAGGCTCCCGGGGAACCGGGTGAGCCGGGTGAGCCGGGGACGACCGTGGTGTCCTCGGTCCAGTCCACCTGGAGGTCGCGGGTGACGAAGCGCCAGCCGCTGGGGTCGCGGCGGTAGGTGTCGAGGTAGCGGATCGTCATGATGGAGTTCTGGTCGCCGGTGATGTGATGGGCGACGCAGTAGGTGAGTCCGGTGGCGGTGTCGCCGTCGATCGTGGCGCGGTGGTTGCCGACGAGGTGGAGGGTGCGGTCGTAGCGACTCAGGTTGGTGGTGATGGCGGCGGCGCTCTCGGGGAACGCCAGGCGGGTCGCCGCACGGTCGGGCCAGTGGACGGTGAGGACCGCGCCGTCGGCGAAGCAGGCGCCGAGGGCATCGGGGTCACGGGTGTCGCAGGCGATGGCGTACCCCTCGACGAGGTAGCGCAGGTCGACGCGGTCGGCGGTGAGGTCGGGGTCTCCGGTACCGGCGGCGCCCGGATCGGCGTTGGTGTCCACGGCGCGACCCTAGACCGACCCCGGCGTGGCCGTCCGGGGCGGCGGCGTGTGAGACTGGCGGCATGGCCACTCCGACCGACGGCACTCCCGCCGACCGCAATCCTTACGCCGGGGCTCCTTTCACCGACGACGACGCCGCGATCGCCCGGGCGCTCGAGGACGTCAGCATCCCGTCGCTCCTCTGCTCGCTCGTGCACATGACCGGTGACCCCTCGTGGATCCGTGGCGACGCGCGCCCGGCGCTGCCCACCCCGATGGACGTGCAGAGCGGCATGACCCCCGAGCAGTGCGCCGAGGTGCGTCGCCAGGCCCTGCCGGCTGTGCTGGCCTACCGCGACGGCGGGTGTCGGCCCTGTTCGGTGGCTCCCGAGGTGGCCGACGAGATGATGGCCTTCCTGGCCTGTCGCCCTCTGCCCGAGGCGATGGCCCCCATGTTCCGCCACGAGCTCGACCTCGCCGGGGTCGACCCGGGGGCGGTGCGCTGGGGCGATGAGATCCCGGCCTCGGTGAGGGCCGAGTCGCCGGTCGTCGTGATCGGGTGCGGCGAGTCGGGCATCCTGGCCGGGATCCGTCTGGCCGAGGCGGGCCTCCCCTTCACCATCGTCGAGAAGAGCGACGGGCCCGGCGGCACCTGGCACGACAGCCGCTACCCGGGTGCCCGGGTCGACATCTCCAGCCACCATTACTCCTATTCCTTCGTGCCCTCCGACCACTGGTCGGAGTACTTCTGCCGTCAGCCCGAGTTGCAGGCCTACTTCGAGCGTGTCGTCGACCAGTTCGGTCTCCGGCCGCACATCCGGTTCTCCACCGAGGTCATCGCGGCGGCCTGGGACGAGACGGCGGCCCGGTGGCGGGTCACGGTGCGCACGCCCGACGGCGGCACCGACACGCTCGAGGCCCCCTTCGTCATCAGCGCGGTGGGAGCGATCAACCTGCCGCGCTTCCCGGAGATCGAGGGCCTCGAGTCGTTCGCCGGCCCCACCTTCCACTCGTCGCGTTGGCCCGCCGACCTCGACCTCACCGGCACCCGGTTCGCGCTGCTCGGCGCGGGCGCCAGTGGCTTCCAGATCGTGCCGGCCATCGCCGACACCGTCGCCCACCTCGACGTCTACCAGCGCACCGCCCAGTGGGTGCTGGCCAACCCGATCTACCACGCGTCGCTGCCGGAGGGTGACCGGTGGGCCATGGTCCACCTGCCGTTCTACGCCCGCTGGTTCCGCTTCCAGATGATGTACCCGGGGGTGGGCATCGGCACCACGCCCTACCGGCGCGATCCGGCGGTCGACGACGGCTCGGGCCGGGCCATCAACGCCGGCAGCGAGCAGCGTCGCGAGCAGCTCACCACGTACATCCGTGAGCGCCTCGCCGGGCACCCCGACCTCGTCGAGAAGTCGATCCCGCCGTACCCGCCGTCGGGCAAGCGCATCATGCAGGACGACGGCACCTGGTACGAGACGCTCAAGCGGCCCCACGTCGACCTCATCCGCACCCCGATCGAGCACATCGTGCCCGAGGGGGTCGTCACCGCCGACGGCGTGCTCCACGAGGCCGACGTGCTGTGCCTCGCGACCGGGTTCCGCGCCAACGAGTTCCTCGCCCCGATCGAGTTCACGGGACGTGGGGGAGTGTCGATCCGCGAGCAGTGGGGCGACGAGCCGTCGGCGTACCTCGGGATCACCGTCCCGAACTTCCCGAACCTCTTCCTCTGCTACGGACCGGGTACCAACGTGGCCCACGGCGCCAGCCTCTTCTTCCACTCCGAGTGCCAGGTCACCTACGCGATGGACGCCATCCACCGGGTGCTCGCGGGTGGAGCGCACACGATCGAGGTGCGCGCCGAGGTCCACGACGAGTACGTGACCCGCTACCGGGCCGAGATCGACCAGCTGGTGTGGTCGCACCCGTCGATCGAGCACTCGCACTACAAGAACCCGGACGGCAAGATCTTTTCGTTGTCGCCTTGGCCGATGGACACCTACTTCACCTGGACCCGGGCGGCCGACCCGGCCGACTTCGTGATCGCCTGAGCGATGGCGGAGGTCGCGCGTGCCGCGTGGAGCGACCTGTGTGCGCGCCTGGGCGCGCTCGGCGACGACGTGGTGGCGCCACCGTTCCCCGACGACGTCGCCGACCGCGTCGACGCCGTGGCCCACCTCGCCGAGCAGGTCCTGTGCTGGACCGGATGGTCGGTGTTCCACGCCGACCCGCGGCGCCCGTCGTTCCAGCGTCACAACGACCTGATCACCCAGTGGGGTGGTCCCAACGCCGACAACGTGTATCGGCATGCCCGGGTCGACCCGGCGCGCCGGTACCGCATCACCGGGCGCATGCACTCGTGCGAGGAGTTCGTGCTGGCGGTGCGCTGTGGGTTCATGCACCAGGAGCGCTGGGGCACCGTCCACGAGGTGACCGCCACCGAACTGGGCATCGGCGCCGGCGACGACTTCGAGTTGATCGTCGGCGGCGAGCCTCCGGAGGGAGCGGCCGGCGCGTCTCCGGGCACGTCACCCGGCGCTCGGTGGGTGCCGTTGCCCGACGGCGCGGTGATGGTGTCGTTGCGCGAGTAC
>Ga0194055_10001828_pt1 | contig 17137 bp, 14 predicted proteins | sample SepL449m_MetaG_FD_155482 | JGI IMG/M metagenome (GOLD analysis project Ga0194055, IMG submission 155482) | Anoxic zone freshwater microbial communities from boreal shield lake in IISD Experimental Lakes Area, Ontario, Canada - Sep2016-L442-9m | ecosystem: Environmental > Aquatic > Freshwater >...
GAGCCGCTGCGGGGATGAGACCCCGATCACGGTCGGGTCGCGCGGCAGCGAGATCTCCGGAGGAGAGAAAACGGCGCCGGGGGCCTCGGACACGCTCCCGGCCGGGGTGGTGGGGCCCTTCTGCACGACCGAATAGGCCCCGTACATGATCGTGCCCAGGAGTCCGAGCACGATCAGCGGCTTGAGGGAGTCCATCGGGTCGGTATCACGTTCGCGGCGGCGCGAGGTCGAGGTACGTGCCATGGCTGTCTTTCACAGGGGGTGCGTCAAGTTTCCGCCACTCCGCCAGCAGGCTGTGGATGAAGAGCCCCGCAGTAAGGTTCGCTCAGGGATGACTTTTTGCACGGCCAACTGCGGGCGGCAGACTGTAGAAAGCCCCGGGCCAACATGCCAGACCGCTTCCGGCCCATGCCCTCGCGCCCTCCGCAGCGGGCACGGCCCCTTCCTGGTGTGGGGGGCTTGGGATGGGAGGGAGGAATGGCGAAAGGGCGAGGCCCGCCAACGGCGACTGGCCGCGTCGGTTCGCCCGGGCTTTTTCGCCGCCCCGGGGGAGGGAACGTATATTCACACCTATTCCCGGGACTAGCAGAAGGGTCATGCGATGCGTCCGTCCACTTCCGATCCGACGTCGCTGCGGGATGTCGTCGCCGTCATCCTGGCTGGGGGGAAGGGGGCCCGCCTCGATCCCCTCACCCGTGACCGGGCCAAGCCGGCCGTCCCCTTCGGCGGCGCCTACCGGATCATCGACTTCGCCCTCTCCAACTGCGTCAACAGCGGGTTGCGTCGGGTGCAGGTGCTCACGCAATACAAGGCCGTGAGCCTCGATCGGCACTTGATGCTCGGTTGGCACCGCTATTTCTGCCGTGACCTCGGCGAGTTCCTCGACATTCTTCCGCCGCAGCAACGCGTTGACGAAAGCTGGTATCTCGGCACCGCCGATGCGGTGTTCCAAAACATCTACTCCCTCGAGATGGCCGCGCCGCGACTCGTTGTCGTCCTCGCCGGCGACCATGTTTACAAGATGGACTACCGCGCGCTCGTGGCGGCCCACGACGACACCGGTGCGGATGTCACCGTCGCGGCGCTCCCCGTGCCGGTCGGCGCGGCGGGAGAGTATGGGACGATGCGCGTCGATGCGTCCTCGCGGGTGCTTGAGTTCCGCGAGAAGTCGCCGCAGCCCCCCGAGCTCCCCGGTCAGCCGGGGATGTGCCTGGCGTCGATGGGTATCTACTGTTTTTCCTGGCCTTTTCTCCTCGAGCAGTTGCGCGCCGATCACGACACCCCCAGCCGCCACGACTTCGGCCACGACATCCTTCCGGCGGTGGTCCGCAGTCATGCCGTCCACGCCTACCCGTTCCGTGACGAGAACCGCAAAGCCGATGCCTACTGGCGGGATGTGGGGACGGTCGACGCCTACTTCGAGGCCAACCTCGATCTCGTCGCCGTCGATCCCCAACTCAATCTCTACGACGAACTCTGGCCCGTCCGCACGCTCCCGGCCGCTTACCCACCGCCGAAGTTCGTGTTCGCCGATTCCGCTCCCGGGGGACGCCGGGGGGAAGCCACCGACAGCCTCGTCTGCCCGGGGGCGATTCTCTCGGGAGGACGGGCCTGGCGGTCGATCCTCGGCCCCGGGGTGCGCGTCCATAGCTTCGCCCACATCGAGGAGAGCATCCTCATGGAAGGGGTTGATGTCGGCCGGCATGCCCGCCTCTGTCGCACCATCGTCGACAAGGGAGTGCGGATCCCTGCCGGCATGACGATCGGCTTCGATCCGGTGGCCGACGCCGCGATGGGCTTGACGATCTCCGCCGGAGGGGTGACCGTAGTGCCGAAGGGGCATCTTTTCCCCACTGACGTCCCGTTCCCGGCGGCTCGGGCCGTCGATGCCTCCCCCGCATCGACTGGCCCTCGCTCCCGCGCCGCCTCGAGTCTTTAGAACGCCGTTTCGATCCTCCCCGCCCCGTGCCGCGTCCCCCATGCCGAAACGCAATCTTGTCCTTCTCTTTCTGATTGCCGTCGCCTGCCTGTTGGCATGGGCGGCGCGCGACCGTGGCGGCCGGGCTCGGCTCTACGGAGAGGTGACCGATCATGTCGGCCGGATGGCTCTCGAGCCGGTCGACGACGAGGCCCTCTTCCACGCCGCCATGGAGGGATTATTCGCCCGTCTCGACGAACACTCCTCGTTCGAAGCGGTCGACCCGCGGCTTGGGGCCCCTCTCGAGGTGGCAGCGGAGTTCGCTGGGGTCGGCTTGGAGCTTGTCGTCGAGGGGCGCGGCAGGCTCCCGACGGTGATCACGCCGCTGGTCAGTTCACCGGCATGGCGGGCCGGGATCGCGGCCGGAGACCGGATCGTGGCGATCGACGGGATCGCTACCGAGGGGATGCGGCTTAAGGATGCCGTGTCGAAGCTCCGTGGCCCCATCGGCAGCCGGGTGGTGATCGATGTCGCTCCCCCTGAAGGCGATATCTCTGAAGCGAGCGACGAAGTAGGGCGCCTCGCGGCCACCAGGAGCGTGTCGGTCGAGCGAGCGATGCTTCGATCCGAGACGGTCTGCGGTGACCGTCGCCGGGCTGACGGATCGTGGGACTGGTTCGTCGAGGGGGAGGAGGGGGTGGCGCTGATTCGTCTCTCCCGGTTCTCGCCCCACACGCTCGACGATCTCGATCGGGCGCTGACGGAGATCGTGGCGGCGGGCCAGCCCTCGGGGCTGATCCTCGACCTCCGCGGCAATCCCGGCGGGCTGCCCGACGCCGCAATCGAGGTCTGCGACCGGTTTCTCGAGGAAGGGGTGATCGTGTCGCTGCGCCGTCGTCCCGCCGCCGGCACCCGGCCGGTGCCCGCCACCGCCGAACAGTTCGACGTCCGACGGGCAACCCCCGGGGCGGTCCTGTCGGGGGTGCCGATGGTGGTCATCGTTGACGGCCTGACGGCGAGCGTCGCCGAGATCGTCGCCGCCTGCCTGCAAGACAACGGTCGGGCGGTCGTCGTCGGGAGTCGGACGTTCGGCAAGGGAACGGTCCAGACCGCCGTGCCGCTCTCCGATGGTCGGCATGCCCTCCGGCTGACGACGGCCGAATACCTCCGCCCGAACCTCGCCCCGATCCATCGCCGACCGCACGACCCGGACACCCAGGCCTGGGGCGTGTCGCCCGACCGGGGATATGAACTCACCCCGACCGGCGGCATACTTGAAGTGGTGCGCGACTGGCGGCTGCGCCGCGATGCGGTCCCCAGGCACCCGGCAGCGGGCGCCATCGAATCGGAAGCGGTGGCTGGCGACGCGGATCCGGGATCATCGGCTCTCTGGCCCCGCCATGTCGACCCAGTCCTCGGCCGCGCCGTGGCGGCGATCGGAGCCCGGCGGGCGCTGGCGGGGGAGTGAGTGCGGTTCAGTAAGCCCACCGCCGTTCTGCGAAGTCTAGTCTGGCAAAGAGGAGTAACGACTATGCAAATGCGAGCGACCGTAAGTGGCTCAGACCAGCGGCCTGTAGACCACTGGAATGCAGTTTTTAGACGCCTGATTACGCCCGTGCTTGGACTTTTGCTAGCGGCCTTTGTGCTCGCGCCGCTCAACGAAAATGTGCGTGAAATGTTTGCGGCAGCCAAGCAGGCTGATTTCCATGGCTCGTTTCCGGGCAATGTCGTCGCCGCTTGGGATATGAAGCCAATCGCGAACCGAATGATTTACTACGGGCTGTATCATGCGGCGACCCTTGTTGTGCCATTTACAGATAAAGTGCTGTTTGAGCCGGTAACAAAGATCGTCTGCATCGCAATCGCCCTCGCGATATTGGCGATCATGCAGCGATTTGTCTGGCCGGGGTCGAAAAGCGGATCAGCCCCAGGGTTTAATGCTCTCCTGCTCGGGGGAATATCGATTCTGTCCGCTTCGTACTACGTAATCCTAGAGTCGGAGTGGCTTGCGAGCCTTTCCCTTTTGTTAGCGATCGGACTTTCGGTGTCCGAGTCGCGGGGCGCTGCGGTGGCGGCTGGACTCGTCGCAGCCGTGCTCTTCCCGCTCAAGGGCGTTACGGTCTTGCTAGTGCCGATCGTGCCGGCAGCGTGGGTCTTGATGGGCCTTGACTGGCGTAGGCGATCGGCCCCTTTCCTGGGGGGGCTCGCGTTGGGGATTGGCCTCACCGTCGTCTTCTATCTCGTCTATTCCCAGTCGTGGCAGGATCTTGTCGACTCGTCGACTTTCCAAAACTCTTTCGGCGATTTTTATCCAGTAAGACGCTTATTGCGTTCGATCGGAATGGGGTTTGGGGGGGCTATGAAGCAGGCCCCAATGTTGTATGTCGGGCTTGCCTGCACGATGTTGGTTGCACGAGTAGGCATCGCCAGGCGATCATCAACCGACACGCTCATCCTCCTGGCGGCGTGGGGGTGCGCCGTGGCGATGGTGGTGATCCAGGGGAAGTGGTTTATGTATCACTACGGTGCGGCGATCGTCCCTGCTTTGCTTTCTATTGGGGTGTGGTGTTCCGGTCGATATGCGGCTTGGCGGGAATCGCTCACGAATGCCGTCCGATGGCAGTTTATCGCGCAGGCGTCCTTGGTGAATCTTGTTCTCGCGGCCATCACTTGGAGGTACGCTCCGGAGTGTCGAGAAGCGATGCCCTCGGTCTTGGTCGTGTCCACGATCCTTACCATCGCTCTCGTTCATGGCGATCGAGTTCTCTGGTGTCGGAGGTCGATGCCCGCGACTGCGGCCGTTCTCTCTCTCTTCGTCTGGGCCATTTATGCTGCGCCCTGGACGGCCCTAGCGCGGTCAGCCGCGGCAGCCGGCGTCGAGCAGAGCGAGGCTTTCACAGAACTCGATCGCCAATTCCACCTCACAGGCGAGCCGTCGTTACTGTACCTTGAGTGCGCCGTGGCATCTTATTACCTAGGCACAAAGTCTGCGTTGCGGTGGTTTTATCCTAATCCCATTCAGAGAGTGCATTCGAATTCTTCGCTAGCGACCCAAGACGTCCACGTTCGCGCTGTTCGTGAAGCCATGAGCTATAAAGGGCGATTCGTAGTTCTGGACTCAACGTGGATGCGATACGAAGACAGGCACGTGCCTGCGCTGAATGAAAAGCTCGAGTCGGAATATGAATGCGTGTGGGAGTCGGAGATTTTGCACGATAATGGCGAAAAAAATCGCTACCGACTCTTAAAGCGCAGGTGATAGCGACGGGAGTTCCGCAGGGAATATCGTCACGACAACCAGCCTCTGGAAATCTTTGGCCGTTTGATCTGCCGAGATCTCACAAGATATCTCCACCGGAGCTGTCATCCATGGTTCTGGATCAGGGCAGCCCAGAATCATGGCGACTGGCGGGGCGGCTTACGACGGCTTCTTCCGGTAGTCGCCGCGGCTGAAATACTTCTCCAGCCAGACATAGGCCACAATGAAGAAGTACCGGCTCCCCATTTCCCTGATCTTGAGCTTCGCAACGCCACTGCGGCGATTCCGCCACGTGATCGGGATCACCGACCACGAATACCCTCGCACGATCGCCTTGAGGGGAAGCTCGACGGTGATGTTGAAGTGAGGGGAGAGGATCGGCATGCAGCCTTCGATGACCTCCCGACGGTAGCCCTTGAAGGCGTTGGTCGTGTCGTTGAGCCCGTGACGGAAGAGCATCCGCACGAAGAGATTGGCTAAGCGGTTGATAGCGAGTTTCACCCGCGGGTAGTCGATCACGCCGCCGCCAGGCATGAAGCGACTGCCGAACACGCAGTCGACTCCCTTATTCAATTCCTGCCAGTAGCGAACGACGTCGCGACAGTCGTCCGACTCATCCGCCATCATGATCACGACAGCGTCGCCCGTGAACGTCTCCAGGCCCTTGCGAATGGCGAGACCGAAGCCGTGCGGGCCGTCATTGTGGACTGGCTTCAGCTCCGGGATCTCCCGGGCAAGCTCGGCGAGGATCGCTCCCGTGCGGTCGCTCGATCCGTCGTCGACGACAACGATCTCGTGCGGCACCCCGCGGAGGCGCAGTTCCAAATTGAGGTGGTGCACCGTCGATGCGATGCAGCCCTCCTCGTCCCGGGCCGGGATCACGACGCTCAATCGTCGCAGCTCGTTCGTGCCCTTGGCTTCAGGAGGCGAGCCGCTCGCCAGCGGCTCCGCTCGACGCTCTTTTTGGTCTTCCGGCGGCGATTGGGTCATGATTCGGCAATCTCCGCGAAGATCCCGGAAAGGGGCGTGACTGGCTTCCAATCCCACACCTCGGCGGCCCGCTTGGCGTCGAGCACCACCCAGGGGAGATCAAAGGGACGGGGCGTGGGATCCGAACCGACATCATGCGGCCCGAAGCGGTCGCAGCACCAAGTGCTGAGATTCGCAAGCGAGCAGGCGTTGGAAAGGCCGCCGGAGAAGTTGCAGATCCGCGGGTCGATGTTGCCGCTCTCCCGACCGGGAGCGCCGGCTGCAAACTGCCTCACGATCGCCGCGGTGAGATCGCGGGGATGGAGGAAATCTCGGACCTGCGCCCCAGCGCCGCCAAATCCGATGTACCGCAGTGGCTTCTGGTCGCGCCAGGCCCGTATCCAATAGGCGACGATCCCCTGATCGGCTTTACCGAATTGCCCCGCCCCTGCGAGCACGCCGCAGCGGTTGATCCACACCGGGAAGCCGAAGGCATCGGCGTATTCCAGGGCGACAAGCTCCGCGCACCGCTTCGAGACCCCATAGAGCGACAGCGGTGGCGCCGTCGAGAAGGATTCCGCGATCCCCTGGCCGCTCAAGCCCGGCGTCTCGCTGCACGCCCGCGGTGTGGGAGCAAACGCGCCGTCGACCGTCTCGACGGCAAGTGCCGCAAGCGGTGCGATCGAGTAGACCCGGCTCGTGCTGAGCAGAACGAGCCCCGCGCTGTGCGCCTTGCAGAACTCGAGGACGCGGAGCGTGCCGATGAGATTGTGATCCATGACCCCGAACGAAGACACCGCCCCGCCGACGCCGGCTAGGACGCTCGGCTCGGCGGCGCAGTCGAGCACCCAGTCAACGCGGCCGATCCCTGCGAGATTGTCCTCGCTGCGGATGTCCCCCTCGACGACCTTCACGCCGAGGCGGCGGAGCGGTTCGACGTTGCCCCGGCTCCCGTCGCGGAGGAAGTTGTCGAGGCCGACGACCTCGAGCCCCTCGATGGCTTCCAGCAGGGGCGGGATCAGCGTCGATCCGACGAACCCGCACGCCCCGGTGACGAGCAGCCTCATCGCTCACTCCATCCGCGGACGATCTCGGTGAAGATGTCGTCGAGGCTCTTTTGGAGCTGCCAGTGGGGGTAATGGGCCTGGATCTTCGCGAGGTCGGAGATGTAGCAGATGTGATCCCCCTCCCGATTCGCGTCGACGTAGCTCCACTCCATCTTCCGGCCCGAGAGTTGCTCGACGCGATCGAAGGCCTCGAGGATCGAGCAGCTGTTGCCCCGCCCGCCGCCGAGGTTGTAGACCTCGCCGCCGCGCGGTGCCGCGATGAAGGCCTCGATAAATCTGGCCACGTCATGGGCGTGAATGTTGTCGCGGACCTGCTTCCCCTTGTAGCCGTAGACGCTGTAGGCCCGCCCCTCGAGATTGCACTTCACGAGGTAGCTGAGGAAGCCGTGGAGCTCGACCCCGCAGTGCGCCGGCCCAGTCAGGCAGCCCCCCCGCAGGCAGCAGGTCGGCATGGCGAAGTAGCGGCCGTACTCCTGGACCATCACGTCCGCGGCGACCTTCGAAGCCCCAAACAGCGAGTGCTTGCTCTGATCAATGCGATAAGTCTCGGGGATCCCGTCCCGCCAGGCCGGATCGGCGTAGTCCCAGCGGGTGTCGAGCTCGACCAGCGCGAGTTCGTTCGGGGCGTCGCCGTAGACCTTGTTGGTGCTCATGTGCACAAACGGCGACTCCTTCACGCTTCGCCTCGCCGCTTCGAGGAGATTGAGCGTACCGACGGCGTTGGTGTCAAAATCGTCGAAGGGAATCGCAGCCGCCCGGTCATGGGAGGGCTGGGCTGCGGTATGGACGATCGCATCGGGCCGCAGGTCGGCGATGAGCCGGAGAACTCCCTCGCGATCGCGGATGTCGATCTCATGGTGGGTGAAGCGGGGGAGCGCCGACAGCATCCGCTCCTGGTTCCAGCGGGTGTCGCCGGCGGGACCGAAGAACACGGCCCGCTGGTTGTTGTCGATGCCGTGGACGGCCCAGCCGGAATCGTGGAAGTGGGTTGCCACCTCACTGCCGATCAGGCCCGACGATCCCGTCACGAGCAATCGCTTCACCGTCATCTGTGTCTCCCCGCCGGCTCAGGTTACGACAGCTCTCCAGGGGCGACTGGATCACGCCAGTTGCGCCGAATCGCTGCCCCGTCTCCCGAAGTCTCTACCCAAGAGAGATTAGTCGAGGTTTGGCTGCTTCCTAGAGGCCCCTCAAAACAAGCCACGTCAGCAGAATCTGTGGGTGGAGGTGGGCTCAGGACGCGGCTCTTCGGGGATTTCTGTGGCACGCCGTGGCCGATTCATTGAGGGCTGCCGATTGGGTAGAGTGCCGAAATGGACAAACTTCAATCGCATTGCGCCCGTTTGCTTGGCCTCGATGACTCCTGGCGGGTGGAGTCTGTTGACCTCCTTATCAAGGATCAGCGCTTCGAGATCCGCCTTTCCCACGTCGGTTCTGGCGTGATCTGCCCCGAGTGCGGCGTGGCCTGCGGCCTCGCCGATCATGCGGACGAGCGGCGCTGGCGCCACCTGGACACGATGCAGTTCACGACGGGGTGGGGCGCCCGACTTCCCCGGAACCGGTGCGCGGAGCACGGTGTCAAAACCATCGTGCCATCATGGGCCGCGGAGCACTCTCGCTTCACGCTTCTCTTCGAGGCCTTCGCGGTCGAAGAGTTTCAGGCTTGCCGTACGGTGAAAGTGGCGGCAGCGCTGCTCGGCCTCTCCTGGGATGCAGCGCAGACGATCGTGGACCGCGCCGTGGCACGCGGCCTCGATCGCCGCGAGGCCACGCCCATCAAGCACCTTGGCATCGACGAGAAGTGCCTCGGAAGAGGGCAGGACTGCATGACCGTCCTCACCGATCTCAACGGCCCCCGCGTCCTCGATGTCGCTCCGGAACGTACGCAGGCGGCCGCTGAAAGCGTTCTCGCGACGCTCACCGTCGAGCAGCGGCAGAAGGTGTGCGCCCTCGCTACCGAAATGCTCCCCGCCTATGCCCAGGCAGTGGCCACACAGACGCCGACCTAGTGCACGACAAGTTCCTCGTCGCCAAGCATCTCGGGGAGGCCGTCGATCAGGTGCAAAGAGCGGAAAACAAGGTCCTTCAGGTCGAGGACGACGACCGGCTCAAGGGCACCCGTCAGCTCTGGCTGTTCAACAAGGCAATCGTTTCTCCCGAGCAGCGACGTCGCGTCGCCGCCATCAAGAATCCTTGCCTAAAGACGGCGAGAACCTGGGGAATCACCGATCTGTTTCGCTGGTTTTGGCGGCATGTTTATTGGACGAGTGCTAATCGCTTCTTCAAGCGATGGTATGCGTGGGCCGTGCGATGCCGACTGCGGCCGGTGTCAAGGTGGCGAGGATGCTCAAGCGTCATCTCCCCAAACCCTTGACCTGCTTCCTCTACCGGATCAAGAATACCACGACAGAAGGCTTCAACAGCGTCATCTAGGCCCTGAGGTGCGCGGCTCGCGGCTTCCGCTCCTTTGCCAATTACCGGCTCAAATCCTGTTCTGCTGTGGGAAGTTCGATCTCGGGCCGCAGCTGCCCTGCCACTGAAATGCCAGAAGAACCAGTTTTTATGCCCACTTCGCACGCCATAAACAAAGCCCTTTTACTGCTACGGGACAAACGCACGTTTGTCTTGTACTGCTTCATCGGGGTTGGTTGCTTTGTCACTGACTTTCTCGTCTATACCTTTTTCGTTCGAGCCTTGGACGCGGACTACCAGTCTGCGCATGCTGTAGGCTGCCTCAGCGGAACGATCCAGTCTTTTATACTCAATTCGAGGTTTAACTTTCGGGTTAGCGACAGGCTCGTGGTGCGGTTCTTGATCTTCTTTACCGTTGCGCTTCTCGGGTATGTCACGTCGGCGATTGTGTTGCACGGTCTCGTGGAGTGGTTTCAGCTTGATCGGTACCTTGCCAAGTTGGCAACTCTCGGAGTTGTTGTGTTCATTCAATATAACTTGAATCGGCGGGTTTCATTTCGGCCCGGACCCGCGAGCCAGCCGAGGGCATCGACGGATGACGCCGACTGAACGGGTGCTCTCCCAAAACCGGAGGGAGTTGATGGCGAGGCCGATCGGCGTGGGCGATTTAAATCTCGGGGTGTGAAATCGACATTTCACCCCGCGCCGATCTCGGTGGCGAGGAAGAAGCTCCCCGCAATGCACACCAGGCCACGGACTCCGGCGAGCTTTCGCGCCGCCTTCAGGGCCTCGGCCGGAGACTGGGCTGTTGTCGGCACCGGCAGCCCTGCCGCGGCACAGGCCGCCACGAGCCGCTCCGTTGTCGCCGCCCGGGGATTGGTGAGATAGCGGGTGACAACAACCCGGTCGAACCGGCCCCGGCAGCAGGCGAGCATCTCCTCGATCTGCTTGTCGGCGCTGGCGGCGAAGAGGAGCACCCGCGGTGCGGAGCGGGCCGCCGTGGCGGCGAGTGGGGCTTCGAGCGTCGCCACGAGCGACTCCATCGAGGCGACGTTGTGGGCCGCGTCGAGGATCACCAGCGGCCGCTCGGCGATCTGCTCGATCCGCGCCGGGAGATGGACGGCCGCCAGCCCGGCGCAGACGGCCTTCTCAGGGATCCGAAAACCGCGCCGCCGCAACTCTCCGATCGCCATCACCGCCAGCGCCGCATTGTCGGCCTGGTGACGGCCGGCCATCGAGAGGGGATAGGTGAGCTCTTGCCCGCCTTCACCTGCGGCGCGGAGCAGGAGCGTGCCGCCGGCGAGCAGGGCAGGGCCGGCGCCGGGGGCGTGCGCGACGGTGAAGTCGCGGTCGACGAGTTGCAGCGGTGCCCGGCGCTTTCGGGCCGTGGCAACGATCACCTTCCGGGCGGACGGATCGCGCGCACCGCAGACGACGGCGCAGCCCCGTTTGACGATCCCCGCCTTCTCCGTGGCGATGTGCCTGACGGTGGGGCCGAGGATCGCCATGTGGTCGAGGCTGATGCTCGTGATCACCGAGACGGCCGGACGGGAGACGTTTGTTGCGTCGAGTCGGCCGCCCAGGCCGGTCTCGAGAACGGCGATGTCGACCTTCGCCCGGGCGAAATGGTCGAAGGCCACGGCCGTCACCACCTCAAACCAGGTCGGCATGCGCGTGCCACGGCGGATCGCGGCCGCATCGAGCTGCTCGACGGCCGGAATGACCTCGGCGAAGGAACGGAGGAGGTCTGCCTCGGAGATCGGCCGACCGTCGACCGCGATCCGCTCCTCGAGCCGATGAACGTGAGGGGAGAGGTAGCGACCGACGCGCAGCCCAGCCTCGCCGAGGATCGCGGCGACCATCGCCACCGTCGAACCCTTCCCCTTCGTGCCGGCGACATGAACCACTTCAAAGGCGTCGTGCGGGCGGCCGATGAGGGCGAGCAAGCGCCGCATCCTCGCCAGCGTGAAGGAGCCGTTGCCACCTGGGCCGGTTGGGGACTGTCGCTCGTAGTTTACCCGGGAATCGAGCCACCCGAGAACCTCTGCCAGCGCCGCGCTGCCGTGCTGGCTGGGGGGGGTCGACCGTGATCGGGGCATCTTCCGCAAACTCCCACGGCACCGTGAATCCCCCGAGTGTACCGCCAATCGGCCCCGCTTCCCCCGGCCAATCGGCCTTGATCGCCGGGCGCGTTTCCAAGACGCTCCGCCGCCGCTCGCTCCGATCCCCACGCTCGCCCCGTGATCCCCATGCTCGCACCATCGCCATCCGTCGCCCGCGACTTCCCCGACCCGCGCCGGCGCGTCCCGGTGGCGTCAGCGGGCACGGCCCAAGTCATGATCCTGATGGCGGTGCTGCTGGTCGTCGTGGGCCAACCCGCCCCGGGCCAGGCGCCTCCCGAAATCCTCGGCACACCCCCGGCCCTCCCCCCGGCTCCGCCGTTCCCGGCCTTCCCGCCGCCGACCGTCCCGGGGAGCGCTCCGGTCTTTCCGCCGCCGCTGGTATCGTCCCCGGGCAGCAGCGCCCCCGATCCTGCCCCACTGACGTCCGGGCTGGTGGGAAGTGGCGTGCCGCTCGACGGTGGTGTCGTGCCGGCGCCGATGTATGTCCCCGACCCGAGCGATCTCGGCGGGTACGCCGCCCTCCCTCAGGCGGTCGCTACCGACATCGTCCCGGAGTGGCCGCGCTGGTTTGCCGGCGCCAGCGGTCTGATCATGACCCGCACCCTCCCGACCGGGACGGCGACGATGCAACCGGTGGCCGGGCTCACGACCCTCTCCACAGCGTCGGCGTTGGCCACCTGGCCCGGGGGCCTCGACTTCCAGGTCGGCCGGTGGATGGGGGACCAGCAGACCTGGGCCCTCGAGGGGATCTACTGGGGCGTCTATGGCCTCGGCACCTCGGCGACGGTGACGGGGACGGGAATCGACGCGATCCCCCAGGCCCCGGGCGTCACCCTGGCGGGATCACCCGCCTCGGCCTTCCTCGCCGATGCCACGCAGCAGCAGGTGGCCCGGTCCGATCTCGTCAACAACGTCGAAATCAACTGGCTTTATCGCCTCACTGACCGCCCCGAATTCCTCGGTCCAGACCGTCGTGTCGGCTTCATGTGGCTGGCCGGCTTCCGGTTCTTCGAACTCCAGGACGTGCTCTCGCAGACGTCGACGTCGTCGACCCTCCCCCCATCGTCGGTCGGCGCCAACCAATCGCTCCTCTCGGTAGCGACCAACAACAACCTCTACGGTGCCCAAGTGGGGGCCAAGGCCGACTGGCGGATCGCGCCGCGGATTCGGCTCTCGGCGGTGCCGAAGTTCATGATCGGGGGCAATGCGATCACCAACACCACCGAGCTAACGACGATCAATGGCTCGGGGGCCACCTTCTCCGGCGGTCAGCCGGTGAACGTCCATTCGACCCTCGGCGTCTTCTCCTGGCTGGGGAGCGTCGACAGTTCGGTGGCCTGGGATGTCACCGACCGCTGGAGCCTGTCGCTGGGGTACCGCGTCGTCGGTGTGGGCAACATCGCCCAGGCTGACGGCCAGTGGCCGTCGACGCTCGCCGCGCCGAGCACCCTCCAGGGGATCAGCGCCGGTTCGAGCACGATCCTCCACGGCGGGTTCGCCGGCTTCCAGGGCCGATATTGAAGGCCCCCGCCTGAGCGGTGAGCGATTCTGAAGTCCGCCGCACCGCACCGCACCGCTCAGCGCGAGCAGTAGTCGATCACCCGGGCGATCTCACTCTTGAGATCCTTCCGGGCCACGATCCGGTCGACGAAGCCGTGTTCGAGGAGGAACTCACTCGTTTGGAAGCCCTTGGGGAGCTCCACGCGGATCGTCGCCTTGATCGTCCGCGGGCCGGCGAAGCCGATCAGCGCCCGGGGTTCGGCGAAGCAGAGATCACCGAGCGACGCGAAACTCGCCGCCACGCCACCCATGGTCGGGTTGGTGAGGACGGAGATGAACAGGCCGCCGGCCTGGGAATAGCGGGCCAGGGCCGCCGACACCTTCGCCATCTGCATCAGCGACAGGATCCCTTCGTGCATCCGGGCGCCTCCGCCCGAGGCCGAGATGATGATCAGCGGCAGCTTCTGCGGGGTGGCGCGCTCGATGAGCCGGGTAAGCCGCTCTCCGACGACGCTTCCCATGCTCCCCATGATGAACGACGAATCGGTGACGCCGCAGGCGACCCGCCGGGCCCGGATCATGCCGGTGCCGGTGAGGGCCGCGTCCGACAGACCGGTCCGCTTCTGCTCGGCCACGAGTCGCTCGGCGTACGGTTTCTTGTCGTGAAAACCGAGCGGATCGGTCGGACGGAGGCCGGCATCCCATTCCTCGAAGGTACCGGCGTCGCAGAGCTGTTCGATCCGGGTTGCCGCCGAGACATACCAGTGGAATCCGCACTTCGGGCAGACATTGAGGATCTCCTCCGCTTCCTTGCGGTAGATCGTCTGCTGGCAGCCGTCACACTTCTGCCACAGCCCTTCGGGCACCCCCCGTTTTGGCCGCGGCGGTCGCGGCGCGGGGGATGTCGGAGAGGAGGGGGATGCCGGGGATGGCTTCTTGGCAGCGGCCGGCTCATGGCCGATCGGCGCCACCTTACCGGCGGGCTGCGAAGCGGCGGGGGGGAGACGTCGTTCCATGCGACCGGTCGGGGAGGGAATGAAACGGCCCGGACGGAAGTCCACGGCAGCGACGCTGCCCGGCCAAGGAGGCCAGTGTAATCGGTTGCCCCGGAGCGATGCTGCGCCGTTCTCAAAGCCTCTCAGAGCAGTCGGGGGGCCCGGGGAGCGAAGAAACAGGCGGCCGCCTCACCGGAGTGGGGCGGGATGGCGGATGCAGAGGGGAAATCACCAAGTTCACCGCGGGCGGCGGTCTTCAGGACTGGGCTAGGCCCAACCGTCCGCGGAGCGTCGCCAGGGCGCTCGCTCCGGCCAGGAGTCCGACCCCAGCGGCCGTCAGCGATGGCCGGGCAGGGAGCGGGGCGACGGGCAGTTCGACCGCGGCGGCCCCTGATGCCGACACCTCCCACAGGTCTCCCGCCGGTTCGCCCGTCATCAAGGCCAAGATGATCCGGTCGAGCGGTTGGGGCACCACCACCGCCACACGCTCCCCGGGATGGCGGGCGACGATCTTCCCGATCGCCTGATTGATTCGGTCACGGGCAGCGGCGAGGGGCTCCCCGTCCGGCGGCACCACCCTCCAGGGATCCTCCTCCCACTGCCGGGCCAGGCGGGGTTGCCGGCGGCGGATTTCGCTCACGAGCATCCCCTGCCAGAGCCCGAGATCGAGGCCCACCAGGAGGGGCACCCGTCGGGGCACGAGGCCGAGCGAGGCGCCGATCAGATCGGCCGTCTCGACAGCGCAGATCGTCGGCGAGGTGTAGAGAGCGACGGGGGGCGCCGCCGCGAGGTCGCGGCAGGTGTCCAGGGCGGCGGCCAGACCGGCCGGCGCCAGCGGGATGTCGAGATTGCCGCGGATGCGGCCCTGCAGATCGTAGTCCGTCGGACCTGTTCGGATCACGACGAGGAGATCAGCCATCGAGAGCGAGGCTCCTGGGGGGATAGTCCGCGGCTCGGGCCGCGTCGCCGGCAATTTGTTCGAGGTCGCGGATCGCAACGGCGTAGTCGGGGGACCTGATCACAGCACTCCCGGCGACGATGTACTCTGCCCCCGCGGCGGCCACGGGACCGATCGTCGTCTCTGAGATGCCACCGTCGACACACAGACGGACATGCCCATGGCCATCGGATCGGGCCTTGGCCAGCGCCGCGAGTTTGCCGAGGGCGGCCGGGTCGAAGGCCTGACCCCCAAAGCCCGGTTCGACGCTCATTACGAGGACGCCGTCGCAGTGATCGAGGAGGGCGAGGGCGCGGTCGACGGGGGTCTTCGGGCTGATCGCGAGATGGGCGCGGGGGCCGAGGCTGCGGATCGTGTTGAGCGTTCGCGCCGCATCGTGCAAGGCTTCGACATGGACCGTGAGGATGTCGGCTCCGAGGCGGGCGTAGTCGGCCAGCCAGCGATCCGGCTCGGCCACCATCAAATGGACCTCGACGGGGACCGTTGCCGCGCGGCGAACCGCTTCCACCACCACCTGCCCGTAGGTTAATTGCGGGACAAACACGCCATCCATGATATCGAGGTGGATCGCAGCGGCACCGGCCTCCTCGAGCCGGACAACCTCAGCCGCCAAATGGCCGAAGTCACACAGCAGGAGCGCTGGAAAGACGACGGGCCCGCGGCGCTCGACCCTGGTGGCGAGAGCGTCGGTGGCATGGCCTAGGGAACGGTTTCCGGCCGCAGACTTCACACGCATCGGTCGTTCGTCGCGACCGGCCTGCATCGATGGTCGCCGGCGGTCGCTCCCAAAATGGAAACCTTTCGCCGGCGTGGCTCAGTCTACCATCGGCCCCCGTCAATCCCGAGAGCCCCGGCCTTTTTTTCGCCCCGTTGTCGGGGCGCAACCGCCTTCGGCAGATAGACTTGCAGACAATCAAACAGCGTCGGCATGGCCTCCTGAAAACCCTCCCCGACACCCCATCCCGAGGGCCGAATCGATGACATCCTCCCCCGCGCCGGCCGGCGATTCCCCGCGGCTCTCCAGCCCGCGCGCCCATGTCCTCCACGAAGCCAACTATGCGCAGCTCCTGGCGCGGCGCCCGAATGTCGCCGTATTGCCGTGGGGGGCGACCGAGGCCCACAACTGGCACATGCCCCACGGCACGGATGTTGTCGAGGCGGTGTCGCTCGCCGAACGCGCCGCGGATCTCGCCGTCGCCTCCGGGGCGCGGGTGATCGTCCTCCCCGCGATCCCCTACGGCAACAATGCCCAGCAGCAGGATCAGGTGGCCACGGTCCACTTCTCCACCGCGACGGCGCTGGCGATCCTCCGCGACGTGACCGACAGCCTGGCCCGCCAGGGGATCGACCGCCTCGTGATCGTCAACGGGCACGGGGGGAACGACTTCAAGCCGATGGTCCGCGACTGCCAGCTCACGTCGGGCCTGACGATCCTCGTCGTTGACTTCTGGCGTCTCTGTCCCGATGTCTTGGCCGCCACCTTCCCCGACCCGGGGGATCATGCCGGGCAGTTGGAGACCTCGCTCCTCCTCCATCTCCGTCCGGAATGGATGGAGATGGAGCGGGCCGGCAGGGGGGCAGCAGCAGCGCGGCTCCCCGACGGCATCCGCCAGGCCAACGCCTGGACTCCCCGCCCCTGGTCGAAGGTCCAGCCCGACACCGGCAGCGGCGATCCGGCCGGCTCCTCGGCTGCGCTCGGGGCCCGCTACTTCGAGGCGGCGGCCGCGTCGCTGGCCACCCTCCTGACGACGGTGTCGGGGCTCGACCGCGGCGTTGACGTCTTCGGCTGACCTTCACGGCCCACCGCTCCGCCGACGTTCCTCCGTTCCCTCCGTTCCCTGCCTGCCGGAGCCGTTCACCATGGCGAACGAGACGATCTCGGAGCCGCTCTTTCCCTCCCGCTTGACCACGGCCGATCGAGCCCAGATCGAAGCCC
>Ga0194055_10001829_pt1 | contig 17134 bp, 12 predicted proteins | sample SepL449m_MetaG_FD_155482 | JGI IMG/M metagenome (GOLD analysis project Ga0194055, IMG submission 155482) | Anoxic zone freshwater microbial communities from boreal shield lake in IISD Experimental Lakes Area, Ontario, Canada - Sep2016-L442-9m | ecosystem: Environmental > Aquatic > Freshwater >...
CTCGGGAAGCGGGTGGGCTACTCGGCCCTCCTGGTCGCCATCGTCGCCTTCGGCGTCGGCCTCGCCACCGGCTTTCCGGCCTGGTCGGTCGACGTCGTGGTGATCGGCCTCGCCGTCTCGATCGTCGTGCTCCCCGCACCCATCGTCTTCGGCTACGGCATCCGGGCGGCCGAGCGCGAGGAGCGGGGCGGCGGCTCGTTCCACTGAGCCGGTCCACCAGCCCCACCGGCAGGACGTGAGCCTGTCGTCACCTGAAGCCGCTGCGGGCCCTGCCGCCCGGCAGCGTGAGGGCGTGCCCACGTTCAGGCGGTTCGGCGGTCTCGGGGCTGCTCGCCTAGCGTGGGTTCCACTGACGTCCTGAGCCCCTGGAGGTGCGTCGTGCGATTCCGCCGCTTCGGAAAGTCCGAACTCGAGGTCTCGGAGGTCGGCTTCGGCACCTGGACCCTCGCCAGCGACTGGTGGGGGAAGGTCGACGACAAGCAGGGCGTGCTCCACGCCGCGCTGGACTGTGGCATCAACTTCATCGACACCGCCCCCGTCTACGGCGAGGGAGGCCTCGGCGAAGAGCTCCTCGCCGACGTGTTGTCCACCCGCCGCGACGAGATCGTCCTGACCACGAAGTGCGGGTACGACATCACCGCGGAGCGCAAGTTCCCGGGGCAGTCGGAGCGCCCGCACGATTGGCGGCCCGAGTCCATCCGGGCGCAGATCGAAGGCTCGCTCACCCGGCTGGGCACCGATCACATCGACCTGTACCAGTTGCACAACCCGCGTATCGAGCCGATCCTCGCCGACGACCTCTGGGCCGAGTTGGAGTCGCTGCGTTCGTCGGGCAAGGTGCGCGAGCTCGGGGTCGCCCTGGGCCCCGCGATCGGCTGGGTCCAGGAGGGCTGCCTCTCGATCCGCGACCGCGACGTCGTGTCGCTGCAGACGGTGTTCAACATCCTGGAGCAGGAGCCGGGGCTGACGTTCGCGGCCGAGCCGCGCGTCCAGCAGGGTGACTGCCACCTGATCTCCCGAGTGCCGCACGCCTCCGACGCCCTCTCGGGCAAGGTCACTCGTGACACCGTGTTCCCCGCCGGCGACCACCGCGCGCATCGCAACCGCGACAACATGCTCGACAACTTCGACAAGGCCGACACGCTCGCTTTCCTCTGGGAGGGGACAGGCCGCACCCGAGGTCAGGCTGCCATTGCCGGCATCCTCGCAAACCAATCGTTCGCGACGGTCCTGCCCACCTGCGTCGACGCCGACGAGGTGCGCGAGTACGCGGCGGCATCCGATCTTCCGCTCACCCCCGACGAGGTGGCCCGGCTCGACGACGCCTGGCGCGCCAACTTCGGCGTCACGAACCGTTACGAGATGCCGCTGAAGTCGAGCGTCTGAACCACCGTGGCGACCAGGCTTCCTGCCGATCAACGGCGGCGCCAACTCCTCGACATCGCGTGCGCGATGTTCGCGGACCACGGTTTCCACGCCACGGCCATGGACGACATCGCGGCCGAGGCCGGGGTGACCAAGCCGGTCGTGTACCAGCACTTCACGTCGAAGCGGGCCCTGTACACGGAGGTCCTGCACTCGGTCGGAGCCCAGCTGCTCGAGGAGCTCGCCGTGGCGACCGTCGAAGCCACCACCGGGCGCGCCCGGGTCGAAGCCGGTTTCCGCGCCTACTTCCGGTTCGTCACCGAGAACACCGCAGCGTTCCGGGTGCTCTTCGGTGCTGCGGCACGCAACGACGTCGAGTTCGCCGCCGTCGTAGACGCGATCCTCGAGGACGTCGCCACGGCCGTAGGGTCGCTCATCGCGATCGAGGGGACCGTCGAGCACCGGCGCGTGCTGGCCCACGCCGTCGTCGGCATCGCCGAAGCGACGAGCCGTGATGCCATCGGTGCCGAAGGCGCCGACCTCGACCCGGACCGGCTCGCTTCCTGGGTGGCCGAGTTCGCCTGGTTCGGCCTGCGCGGCATCCGCGCCGAAGAGACCTGACCCGCGCCCACCCTGACTCGTACCCCCAGGCCTCCCGTCCGGTTCCACTGCAAGGTCGGGAAAATTCGCTGGACGCTGTCGTACCCCACCCCTAACATACGAACATATGTTCGACCTGACCGAAGAGATTGACGAGCTCCGGACCCACTCCCTCGAGTGGCTGCTCCAGGAACGCGCGTCGCTGAAGCGGGAGCAGCGCCGCCTGCACCTGCGGGAGCTGGCGGTCACCCGAGTGCTCGACGAGCGCGGCGCGATCGACGATTCGCTCGCTGCCACCGACGGTGTCTCCGTGCGCGACGTACGCGAAGCCGTGGAGGTCGCCCGGGCGCTCGAGTCACTGCCCCACCTGGCCGCCGCCGCTCACGCCGGGCTGCTCAGCGATGGCCAACTCAACGCCGCGACCCGCCTGGCCGACGAGGCGTCCGACGCCGAGTGGGCCGAGCGGGCACCGAACTGCGCCCCCGCCGACCTCCAGCGGATGGTCCGGGCCCAACACACTCCCACCGCCGAAGAATCGCGGCGGCGTTGGGAGTCGCGTGAGTTGCGAACCTGGTGGGACCGACGTACGAAGATGCTCCACGGCCGTTTCGCCCTCCCCGACCTGCAAGGGGCCGAGTTCGAGAGCGTCATCGAGCAGGTGGTGGAGCGGATGCGTCCGGCGAAGGGCCAGCCCTGGGAACTCCGCCACCGCCGCGCCGCCGACGCGCTCGTCGCCCTCGCCCGGCGCGCCGCCGGCGACGACACCACCATCGCCGCCGGCATAACGCCGAAGGTCGTCGTCAACATCCCGGTAGGCGGACCCGCCGAGATCGCCGGAGGGGTTCTCCTCGCGAACGAGACCGTCGAGCAGCTCCGGGCCAACGCCACGATCGAAGTGGCCGTCGTCGACGACGACGGCGTGGTCATCGGGATCAGCCGCGCCACCCATGCCCTGTCGCCCAAGGTGCAGAGGGCCGTACGGGCCCGCGACGGTCAGTGCCGCTGGCCAGGGTGCACGGCCCGAAGCAACCTCGAGGTCCACCACCTCGTTCCCCGCTCCTGGGGCGGCACCGACGACTTCGCCAACCTGGCGTCCGTGTGCACGATGCACCACCGCCAGTTGGTCCCGCACGGCCTCCACGTCCTCACCGGGGTACCGAGCGTTCCCGGCGGATTGACGCTCGAGCGCCTCGATCGGACCTCGGCCGGAGCCCGGGCCGGGCCGTAGGCGGCCCGCGGCGCTCAACGGTCGGGTGCGAACTCCTCCCGCAGTCGCGCCCCGTCGGCGTCGAGTTCGGGGGCGGCCGGGCGGATGCGCAGATCCGGGAACCCCGACATCTTGATCGGGTTCCCCGGACTCTTCATCGGATGCACGGCCGGGTCGTCGATCTCGAGGATCATGTTGCGCGCCAGCACGTGCGGATCGTTCACCACCGCCTCGATGTCGTTCACCGGCCCGCAGGGGATGCCCGCCGCTTCCAGCCGCCCAAGCCATTCCGAGGTGGTGCGAGCGGCGAGAGCGGCCTCGAGCTCGTCGTGGAGCGCCAGGACGTTCTCCGAGCGTTCGTGGTTGTTCACGAACCTCGGATCGTCGGCGAGCCCCGGAACCTCCAGCACTTCACACAGGGTGGAGAAGAACTTGTCGTTGCCGACCGCCACCACCACCTGACCGTCCTGGGTGTGCAGGGCCGCGAACGGCGCGATGAAGGGGTGCCGGGAACCGATCGGCCGGGGAACCTCACCCAGCACGAAGTAGCGGGAGACCGACGCCTCGAGGATCGCGACCTGACAGTCGAGCATCCCGACGTCGATGAGGATCCCCTCGCCGGTGTGCTCCCGCCGGTATAGCGCCGCGTTGACACCGTTGGCGAGGAAGAGCCCGGCCGTGATGTCGCCGATCGAGACCCCGACCCGCACCGGGTCGCGGCCCTCCTCCCCCGTCACGCTCATGACGCCACCCATGCCCTGCACGACCATGTCGTAGGCCGGTCGATGCGCGTACGGGCCGGTGCGACCGAACCCGGAGACGGCGGCATAGATCAGTCGGGGATGACGGGGGTGCAGATCATCCCAACCGAACCCGAGCCGGTCCATCGTGCCCGGCCGGAAGTTCTCCACCAGCACGTCGGCATTGGCCACCAGGCGTTCGAAGACCGACCGGTCGGCGTCGTCCTTCAGGTCGAGCGCGATGCTCTCCTTCCCCCCGTTGAGCCCGGTGAAGTAGGCCGAACGGCCACCGATGAACGGACCGAACGCGCGCGCGTCGTCACCCCCGTCGGTGCGCTCCACCTTGATGACCCGGGCGCCGAGGTCCCGCAGGACCATCGTCGCGAACGGTCCGGCCAGCACTCGGGTGAGATCCACCACCGTGATACCGGCCAACGGGCCCCGCCCGTTCCCTGCTGTCTCGGAATCCACGTCGCCTCCTGAGGTGAGCCAGCCCGCACTCCCCGCCTCACCGGGATAGCGTCAGCCTGCGTCCCACCCGATCCGTCCGGGCCAGCACCGCCGGACGACCACCCACCGCTCGAGGAAGAGGAACACCGTGGCCGGCCGGATCGAAGACTATGCACTCATCGGCGACACCCACACAGCGGCGCTCGTCGGACGCGACGGGTCGATCGACTGGCTGTGCGTCCCCCGCTTCGACTCAGGAGCAGTGTTCGCCTCCCTGCTCGGCGACCGCGACAACGGCCGGTGGCTCATCGGACCAGCCGGAGGCCTCCAGCGGACCGAACGCCGCTACGTCGGGGAGACCCTCGTCCTGGAGACGACCTTCACCACCGACGACGGGGTGGTCCGGCTCATCGACTTCATGCCCGTCCGCAACCACGCGGTCCAGATCGTGCGGATCGTCGAAGGGGTCTCCGGGCGCGTCCCCATGTACATGGATCTGCGCTTCCGGTTCGACTACGGGTCGATCGTGCCTTGGGTCCAGACCCACGACAACCGACTGAGCGCCACCGCCGGACCGGACGCCCTCGTCCTGGCGACCCCGGTGCGCTGGGCGGGCGCCGACCACGCGACCATCGCCGAGTTCGTCGTCGGCACCGGCGACCGGGTGCCCTTCGTGCTCGCCTGGTTCCCGTCGCACGAGGCACCGCCGGCCACCGGTGACGCGGAAGCGCTCCTCGCCGAGACGATCGACTGGTGGGAGGCCTGGTGCCGCCACGCCACCTGCGCTCCCGACACCCGCCAGGAGATCATGCGTTCGCTGATCACCCTCAAAGCGCTCACGTACGCGCCGACCGGCGGGATCGTCGCCGCACCGACCACGTCACTGCCCGAGTGGATCGGCAGCGTCCGCAACTGGGACTACCGCTACTGCTGGCTGCGCGACTCCGTGCTCGCCCTCAACGCGCTCATGATCGGAGGCTTCAGCGCCGAGGCCCACTCCTGGCGCGAGTGGCTCCTGCGTGCGGTCGCCGGCGATCCGGCCGACCTCCAGATCATGTACGGGGTGCAGGGCGAACGTCGCCTCAGCGAGTTCGAGGTGCCCTGGCTCTCCGGCTACGAAGGCTCGGCCCCGGTCCGGGTGGGCAACGCTGCCAGCGACCAGTTCCAGATCGACGTCTTCGGCGAGACCCTGGGCTCGCTGCACACCATGCGCGTCCTGTTCCCGCCCGACACCCACGCCACCGCCGACTCCTGGCCGATCGAGACGGCTCTGCTCGAGTACCTCGAGGGGAATTGGCACGAGCCCGACGACGGCATCTGGGAAGTGCGCGGCGGACGCCAGCACTTCACCCACTCGAAGGTGATGGCGTGGCTCGCCTTCCGGGTCGCAGTCGAGTCGGCCCAGCGCTTCGACCTCCCCGCGCCGCTCGACCGGTGGCGCCAGGCCCGCGACGACATCCACCGTCTGGTCTGCGAGGAGGGGTTCAATCCCGACCTCGGCTCGTTCACCCAGTCGTTCGGCAGCACCCAGCTCGACGGCGCACTGCTCCAACTCGCGCCTGTTGGGTTCCTGCCCGCCCGCGACCCCCGCATCCTCGGCACGATCGAAGCGATCGAGCGCGAGCTGCTCCACGACGGCTTCGTGCTGCGCTACCGCTCCGACGAGACCGCCGACGGGCTCCCCGCCGGCGAGGGCGTCTTCCTGCCGTGCTCGTTCTGGCTGGTCGACAACTACGTCCTCATCGGTCGCCAGAACGACGCCCAGACCCTCTACGACCGGCTGACCAGCCTGGCTAACGACGTGGGTCTCCTCGCCGAGGAGTACGACCCGGCGGGCGGACGGATGTTGGGGAACTTCCCCCAGGCCTTCACCCACCTTGCGCTGGTGCGGGCGGCGAGCCTGCTCATCGACGGACCGGGCACCGCACCCCAGATGCTCGCCATGCCGGCTTGAACCGGACCGGACCCCGGCATCAGCACCCGTCGAGCGGATCTCACCAGATCACTCCACGGTGAGCGTGAACGTCGCCGCGAACTGGTCGCCGGGTGACACCAGCGGCGCGGTGCCCGTGCCCAACGCGTCGGTGGCGGCCGTCATCGGCTCGAGGGCGGCGAACGGCCGGCCTGGCGGCACCCAGACCTGGGCGAAAGGAAAGCCGGCGTCGCTGCGCAGCGTGAGCGCGCCGTCGTCGTGCTCGAGGCCGAGCACCCGGATCCGCCCCAACGCGAAGAGGTCGTCGAAGGTCCGCCGCCCGACGGGGGCGGCCTCGGCGGCGACGGGCACCCGCTCCCCGGTGGGCAACCCTCGGGCGTCGAGCAGGAGGTGCTCTCGAGCCGGCAACCGCAACCGCCAGCGCGACCGCGGCGCGACCGGCACGCGCAGGTACGGGTGCCAACCGAACGCCACCGGGACTCGACGCCGTGCTGTCGGCACGATCGTGGTCGTCACCCGAAGGCGGCCCTGGTCGAGCCGCACGGAGAGCCCCAGGCGGTGCGGGAACGGGAACACCGGGTCGTCGACGTCGAGCGCCGCCGTGAACGTCGCCCCACCTCCGGACCCCCGGGCGCCGGAGGTCCGAGGTCCGGCACGTTCTGTGACCTGCCAGTCACCCCGACCGACGAAGAGACCGTGGATCGGCAGGCCGGTGCCGTCGCGGTGGAGCCGCCCCCTCCGCGGGACCGGCACCGTGACACCGGCGGCGCGGTACGAGCGCGCTCTCCCCGGCGCCCCGACCCCGAGACGGTTCGCCCACGGTGCCAGGAGCGGCAGACCACCGGTGTGCCCGGCCCGCAACGCGTTGGGGCCACCGGGAACGGCCAGGAACTCGCGACGCGACCGTCGCAGCGACACGCCGGTCATTCCCAGGTGGGGCAGGAACACGGCCGTGGTGTCGCCGGCCCGCAGCACCAACGCCACCTCGCCCCGCCAGGTCCCGCGCTCCACCCCGAAGGTCGCCACGAGCGGCAGGGTAGGCCCCGTGCTGGCCCGGCCGCGCCCGAGCCGTGCTAACAAGAGACCCTGATGTTGATCCAGCACGCCCTCCACGGGTTCAGGGAGGTCCTGGCCCCCGGAGCGTTGGGCGTGGACCCGGTTCCGTGGGCCCGCTCCCAGATGGCATTCACCTTGGCGGCGCACATCATCCTGGTGCCGCTCGGAGTGGCCTGGGCGTTCATGGCCCTCGTCGCCAACTGGCGGGGGCTGCGCAAGCACGATGCCGACGCGCTGCTGCTCGCCGAACGGTGGTCCAAGTACATGGCCGTCACCTTCGCCGTCGGCGCGGTCACCGGCACGGTGCTCACCTTCGAATTCGGACTGCTCTGGCCGCGGTTCATGGACCGCTTCGGCGCCGCCTTCGGTATCCCATTCGCGGTCGAGGGTCTGTTCTTCTTCCTCGAGGCCATCTTCGTCGCGATCTACATCTACGGCTGGAAGCGCCTCACCCCCTGGGTCCACTTCTGGTCCGGGGTGCCGGTGGTCGTCGCCGGCATCGGGGGAACCGTGTCGGTCGTCGCCGCCAACGCCTGGATGAACGAGCCCGGCGGATTCCGGTTGAACCAGGCTGGCAAAGTCGTCGACATCTCGCCGGCCGGCATCTTCTTCAACAAAGCCATGCCGCTCGAGACCATCCACATGCTCATCGCGGCCTATCTCGTCGCCGGCTTCCTGATCGCGTCGGTCTACGCGTTCGCGATGCTCCGTGGCCGACGCGACCGCTACCACCGTCTCGGGTTCCTCATCGCCTTCACGGTGGCGGCCATCGCCACTCCGCTCCAGATGGTCGTCGGCGACGAGTTGGCTCGCTGGGTGTACCAGAACGAGCCGACCAAGTTCGCCGCGATCGAGATTGTGCCCCGGACGGCGCGCGACGTGCCCGAAACCCTCTTCGGCTTCATCACCAGCGACGGTCAAGTCCGCGGCGGGATCCCCGTGCCCGGCATGGCGTCGATCCTCTCCGATCCGGCCACGGGCACGAACACGCAGATCCGGGGCCTGGCGTCATTCCCGAAGAACTCCCGCCCCACCGACTCCGAGGCCAACGTGGTCCACTGGGCCTGGGACATCATGATCGGCATCGCCACCGGCCTGTTCGTGCTCTCCGCCTGGTTCGCGGTGGTGTGGTGGCGACGGCGCGACCTGCCGCGTACCCGGTGGTTCCTGCGCGCGGCGTCGGTGGCCGGAGTGGCCTCGGTCGTCGCGCTGGAATCGGGATGGGTCGTCACCGAGGTGGGGCGCCAGCCCTGGATCGCCCACGGCTACATGCGGGTCAAGGAGGCCGCGACCAGCAGCTCCGGCGTCTGGGCGACGTTCCTCGTGATCGTCGCGCTCTACGCCGCCGTGGCGGTCACGCTGGTCCTGATCCTCCGCCTGATGGCGCGACGGTTCCGCGACCACGACCCGACCGCCGAGCACCACCTTCCCTACTCCCCACGTCGACGCCGGGGCGTGACGGCCGGCGACGGGAAGCGGTCGTGACCAACGTCGTCGCCGCGATCCTCGTGCTTGGCATCCTGGGCTACGCCGTGTTCGGGGGTGCCGACTTCGGTGCCGGTTTCTGGGACCTCGTGGCCGGTGGAGCCGAGCGGGGTGCCCGACCCCGCCGGGCGATCCAACTGGCGATCGGACCCGTCTGGGAGGCCAACCATGTCTGGCTGATCTTCGTCCTCGTGGTGCTCTGGACCTCGTTCCCCGAGACGTTCGGTTCCATCATGCTGACGCTGTTCGTGCCGCTGTCACTCGCGGCGTTCGGCATCGTGCTCCGAGGCTCGAGCTTCGCCTTCCGCAAGGAGGTGAGCCGGACCTCCTCACAGCGGAACTTCGGCGCCGCGTTCGCGATCTCCTCGGTGATCACCCCGTTCTGCCTCGGCGCAGTCGCGGGCGCCGTTGCCACGGGACGCGTCCCGAAGGGCGGCGTCGCCGGTGATCTCTGGGCGAGCTGGCTGAACCCGACCTCGGTCCTGGGTGGGGTGCTGGCCGTGTCGGCGTGCGCCTTCGTCGCGGCCAACAATCTGGTCGTGGAAGCCGATCGGTTCCACGAACCCGACCTCTCGGCGTACTTCCGCCGCCGGGCCGTCGGCTCGGCGCTGGTCACCGGCGTGATCGCCGTCGCCGGCATCTTCGTCCTGCGGGCCGACGCCGCGTACCTCGCCGATCGACTCAGCGGCGTGGCCCTCCCGATCGTCTTGGTCTCGGCCGCGTGCGGCGTCGGCACCATCGTGCTCCATCGGGGCACCACCAACCTGCGGGCGGCCCGGGCGGCGCGGCTCCTCGCCATGGGTGCCGTGGTCGCAGTGGTCTTGGCGTGGGCCGTCGGGCAGTGGCCGTACCTCCTGCCGACCTCCCTGAAGATCGCCGACGCGGCGGCACCCCGAGGAACCCTCATCACCATCACGGTCGTGTTCGCGATCGCGGCGCTCACCATCCTTCCCGCGCTCGGCTGGCTCTACTGGCTCGACCAGCACGACTTCCTCGAGGCCGAGTCCGAAGCCGAGTCCAAGTCCGAGTCCGGTGCCGCGCCCGAAGTGGCTCCCGCCGCGAAGCCGGAGCCGAGCCGCTAGCGCAGCGCGGCCCGACAGCCGTGCCCGGCGCACGAGCGCATCGCCGCCACTCGCGCGCCCAGCCGAGCCTCGAGCTCGGGCAGGGTGCCCGCCAGATTGTGCATCTCGTCGGGATCGGCGACGGTGTCGTAGAGCTCGCGGTCACCGTTGACGTACTCCACGTAGAGGTAGCGGTCGGTCCGCACCCCCACGTAATCGGGGATCTTCACGATCGACGAGTAGAGGGTCTGGTCCGACAGCAGCGGTGTGGTGCCACCCTTGACCGGTTCGGCGATCGCCGTCGGGTGGAACCGGGCGTCGTCGGAGGAGGTCTGATCGGGATCCGACGGCTCGAGCATCCCGCCGAAGGGCACGAACGACGGCAGGCGTCCCCCCCGACGCTGGGCCCAGTGCTCGAGCAGCACCGCCTGGGTCGCGGTGCCCGCCGCCGACCGATGGCCACGCATCAGCCCCAGGAGCGACCCGCCGTCGAAGGACCTGCTCCGCGCCGCGCCGCCCATTGCCGCGAACGTGGGAGCGAGGTCGACGTTGGAGGTGAGTTCGGACACGTGCGTTCCCGCCGCGATGCCCGGCCCGCGCACCACCAGCGGCACGTGGACGTCGGTGTCGTAGGGCAGCTCCTTGCCGGCGGGGAGACGGTGCTGGCCGAGGTGGAAGCCGTTGTCGGACGCGAAGACCACGTAGGTGTTGCGCAGCGCCCCGAGCGACGTCAACGTGTCAACCAGCGACGCCACCCCCCGGTCGAGGGCTTGCAGCGACTCGATCCGCCGCTCGTAGAGGGTGTCGATGGCGGCGGTCTCCGCCGGGGTGAAGCGGGGCAGGTTCCGGATCAGCACCGGCATCCCCGTGACGTCGGGTTGGTCGAAACTCGGGGTGCGAGGAGCGACCAGGCCCGCGAACCGCCCCAGGTCGGACGGCGCCGGGGTCGCCGGGAGGTGCGGCACGAAGGGGGCCACGTAGGCGAAGAACGGACGGTCCTTCCCGACCGACTGCTCGACGAACGTGCGGGCCAGGCCGAGATAGACGTCGGTGCCGTAGTCGGCGGGAGTGTCGCCGTACGCGTGCAATTGGCCGTTCTGGTTGAGCGTGTACTTGTACTCGGAATACGGCGATCCGGCCACGGGGCTGGCCCAGTCGGTCCATCCCGGCGGGACGTAGCGCTTGCCGGCCGGGTCGGGATAGCCGTTGAGGTACTTGCCGAACAGGCCCGTCCGGTAGCCCGCGTCGCGCAGGCGCGTCGCGATCGTCGAGCCCTCGAGCTTCGACACGTACGCGCGCCGGAACCCGCCGTTCGAGCCGCCGTTGCTCTGGACCCCGGTGTTGTGCGCGTACCGGCCGGTCAACGTGGTCGCTCGCGACGGACAGCACAGGGAGTTGCTCACGAAGTAGTCGTCGAACGTGGCACCCTGCGCGGCGACGAGACGCTGGACCTCGGGCATGGCGGCGAGCGACGCCAGGTCCAGGTCGTCGGCCAGGACGAACAGCACGTTGGGCCGCGGCGACGCTCCACCCGCCGTCGGCACCTCCATCGATGCGTTGGTCGATGCTGCGGTCGATCCCGCCGGTCGCGCGCCGGCGCCGGCGACGCGCGCCGGGAGGATCGCGCCCGCACCCAGGACCACCGTGATCGCCAGCACCGTCCCCCCACGGCGACGCATCCGCCGGGCCGGGGTCACCCCGGTGCGCTTCCCGCCGGGGCGCGCCGCCCCGGACGTCGGCGGGTCGATTCCGAGAGGCGACCCAGGACCTTCGTCAGCGCGCCGTAGATCGTCGGACCAAACGGCCACTGGGTGACCACCGCTCCGCTGGCCACGGTGAAGTAGTTCCGGCTCTGCTGCCACGACGTGCCGTCCATCTGCGACATCAGCCAGGCGTGGTAGACGGCGAGGAACGGTGCCCTGACCTCCACGGCGGTGACTCGCTCGGCCATCATCCGCTTCATCACGCGCACGGCGTACTCGGCCTGACGGGTGAGCATGGTCACGATCTCACCCCCGTTGGTGCCGGGGCCGTAGAGCATGAAGAAGTTCGGAAACTCGGGCACCGTGATGCCCAGGAACGCTCGGGGCTCACCGTTCCAGTAGTCGTGCAGGGTCCGACCCGCACGCCCGACCACCTCGAGGTGCGCGAGGTAGTTCGTCGGCTGGAATCCGGTGCACATCACCAGGACGTCGATCGCATGCTCGACGCCGTCGGCGTCGACCAACCCGGTGGGAGTGACCGACGCCACGGCCTTGGGCACCAATTCCACGTTGTCGTGCTTGAGGGCCCCGTAGTAGGTGCTATTGAAGATCGGACGCTTGCCGGGATAGGGATACGTGGGCGTCACGGCCGCGCGCATCTCGGGGTCGTCGCCGAACTCCCGCTCGATGTAGTCGAGGCAGAGTTGCTGGCGCGCGAGGTTCGTCGGCGATCCCACCCGGTAGGCAGCGCCACGCCACACACCCTTCTCGAGCCGCCAGAGCTGCTTCCAGCGTTCGCGACGGTGCCCCCACGGCGTCCGCAGGCGGGCCCGGGTCTCCGGGGCGAAGTCGGTGTCGCCCTTGGGCATCACCCACCCCGGCTCGCGCTGGAAGACGCAGACCTTCCCGGCCACGGGTTGGATCTCCGGGAGGATCTGGGTGGCCGTCGAGCCGGTCCCGACCAGGGCCACCGTGCGGCCCGCGAGGTCGTGCTGGTGCTCCCACCGCGCGGTGTGGAACTTCGGCCCGGTGAAGCGGTCGAGCCCGGGCCAGTCGGGGTAGCGGGGGACGTTGAGAAATCCGACTGCGCTGATCAGCACGTGGCACTCGTCGGTCCTGCCGTCGCTGAGTGTCAGGCGCCAGGTGTGACTCGCTTCGTCCCAGACCGCCCGGTCGACCGCGACCCCCAACCGGAAGTGGTCCCGCAGGCCCTGCTCGTCGACGGTCTCCTCGAGGTAGGCCTGGAGCTCCTCCCGACGGGCGTGGGTCCGGCTCCAGTCGTAGGGCTTGAAGGCGAACGAATAGAGGTGCGAGGCGACGTCGACCTCGCAGCCCGGGTACCGGTTGTCCCACCAGGTGCCCCCGACCCGTTCCGACCGCTCGTAGATCGCGAAGGTGTCGATACCGGCGTTGCGGAGCGTCACCCCGGCGGCGATGCCCCCGAAGCCGCCACCGACGACGACCGCCCGCGGCGTCTCGCCGAACGCCTCCCGTGCCCTCACGTTCGCTCTCCTCCTCCGGTGACGACGACCGACCCACAGCCAGGGTGCGCCCCGGCGCACACCGAACGGCCCGGTGCACACCCAATTCGCCCGCAGACTAGGACGCGGCGACCCGGCCCGGCTCGCGGTCGAGGCAGGCCGGAGCTCGGAGCACCCGGGTCGGCCACCGTCCCCGCGACGACCTAGGATGGAGACCGAGCCCGGCAGATCGTCGGCCGGGCGCCGCTCGGCCGGTCCGTCCTCCCCGGACACCCGGACCGCCGTCGGGGTCGATGGATCCGCGACCCGACTCTTCGGGTGCACCTCGGTGCATCCCACCGGATCCTCCTTGTCAACGGGGCCCGAACCCGGCCCGACCAGAACCGGTGCCAACCCATGACGTACCTCGTGACGCGCCGTTGCGCGCGAGCATGAACGACAACGCCACCCCCGAGGCCCCGCGACCGTCGGTCGCGCCGTGGGAGTTCGAGCTCTTCGTCGACCTCGAGGTCGAGGGAGTCGCCACCCCGGAGCAGCTCGCAACGCTCGAGGCCGACCGCCACCGCTGGCGCTCGGTCCTGGTGCAGCTCGTGCGCGCCGGAGAGCAACACCTGGTGGCCGCCCGCCGACTCACGGGACCCGAGCGCGCCCAGGTGGTGGCCGACGCCGAAGCCGACCACGAGCGCCTCACGGCGGCCTGGTCGCGCTTCACCGGTGTCCCGCTGCCCGAGGCCACCACCCGACCGGCCGAGGCGACGCGAGGGTCACGCGGCCCGGCCGCCACCCCCGTCACCCTCGACGTCGACGCCGAGGTCCCCGCGCGGGTGCGCCTCCAGGTCTCGTGGGAGCCCGGACGGGTGGTGGCCTGGGCGGGCGGTCCACGGTGCACCCCCGCCGACGCCGCCACCGTGGTCGAGGCGCTCGCCGCAGCCGACGCACCAACGGGTCCGTGGGCCCCCTACGGCAGTGTCCCGCTCCCGGGCGGTCAACGGGCCGAGGCCGTCTCGGCCCCGGTCGGCGAAGTGCTCGGATGGCTCGTCGCCGCCGGCGCCGGACAGATCGGCGTAGAGGTGGGTGCGAGCACCGACTGGCTCGGCCGCGTCGCGACCTGGGCCGTCGAGCTGGTTGCCCTCGGGTCGGTCGTCCCGCTGCTCCGGCAACGGCGCCGCCGCAACAATGCGCAGGCGAGCCGCTCGAACTCGGCGTCGTACTCCGTCCGCTGGACGCCCGCCCTCATCGATCCGACCCGGCTCAGCGGCTTCGTCGAGGCGATGCCCGGCAGCGTGCTCGCCCTCGACCCGGCAGTCGACGCACGTGCGCTCACCCGCTCAGCGCTCACCGGCATGGTCGACGCCATCTGCCGCGACAGCGCGCGCCGCGTGGAGGTCCCGGCACCCCCACCGGTCGTCCGGACGGCGAGCGACGTCACCGAGGCGTTCCTGGGCCGCCTCGACGGCAGCGCCTTCGACGCGCCCACCAAGGTCGCCGGTGACCTCGTCGCCCGCGCCGAGGAGTGGGCGCGGGCCGTGACGCACGAGCACGCGCCGATCGTCGTGCGGCTGGAGGCACCCGCCCGACCCCTCGACGGCTGGGATCTCGCCGTGTTCGCCGCGCCGCCGAAGGGAGGGCTCATCCCGATCGAGCGGGCCATCGTCGACGCCCGCAGCGAACGCGCCGACCTCGAGCAGGAGATCGCCCGCGTCGAGCGCATGGTCCCGGCGCTCCGACGGCCCGGCGTCGACCGTCGGGGCCACACCATCGTGACCCAGGACGAGGCGTGGGAGATCATGTGCGAGATCGGACCGCGCCTCGCCGCGGCCGGCTTCGACGTGCGGGTTCCGGCGCTCTCCCTCCACAAGCCCCGACCCTCGCTGCGGGTGTTCGCCGAGGAGTCGGGCACGGCGGTCGGCGCGCACCAACTCGCCGATGTCCGTTGGTCCGCGGTGTTCGACGACGTCGAGCTGACCGCCGCCGACATCGCCCGACTGGCGAAGGAAGCACGTCCGCTGATCCACACGGGTGGTCGGTGGGTCGCCCTCGACCAGGCCGACCTCGCCGCCGCCGCCGCCGCCCTCGCCGAGCGCGCCGACCGCACCCGCCTTTCGGGCGCCGACATGTTGCGCCTCGCCCTCGGCCTCGAGGGCTCCCCCCTCGCCGGGGGTATCTCCGTGGAGGGTGGCGGCTGGGCCGCCGATCTGCTCGCCGCCGCCGAGGACCTGGCCGAGGGCGAGATCGGGACCCCCACCGGATTCGTGGGCGAGCTGCGCAGCTACCAGGCCGAAGCCCTCGGCTGGCTCGGCTTCCTCGCCTCCGCCGGTATCGGTGGCTGCCTCGCCCTCGACATGGGCCTCGGCAAGACCCCGACGATGCTCGCCCACCTGCAGGGCGCCGTGCATCGGGGTCCGGCGCTGGTCATCGCCCCGCCGGCCGTCGTGGGGAACTGGGCTTCCGAGGCGGGTCAGTTCACACCGTCGCTCCGGGTGGTGGTGCACCACGGAGCCGGCCGAGCCGCGGCCGACGAGCTCGCCGACGAGCTCGCCGAGGCCGACGTCCTGATCACCACCTATGGCACCGCCGTGCGCGACGTCGAAGCGCTCGCGGAATTCGACTGGGGCTCCCTCGTCCTCGACGAGGCCCAGGCCATCAAGAACCCCACCAGCGAGACGGCACAGCAGTTGCGCCGCATCGGGGCCCGCACCCGGGTGGCCCTGACCGGCACGCCCATCGAGAACGGTCTGGGCGATCTCTGGGCGATCCTCGACTTCACCAACCCCGGCCTCGTCGGCCCGCGACCCCAGTTCGTCGCCGCGCTGTCGGCCGACGGCGACTCCGCGACGGCGTCGGCCGAGCACGCGCTCCGGGCCCTCAACGGCATCCTGGTCTTCCGCCGCACGAAGTCCGAGCCGGCGATCGCCGCCGAGCTCCCCGACCGCATCGACGAGCTCGACCGCTGCGCGATGACCCCCGAGCAGATCGGCCTGTACCAAGCCGTGCTCGACCGACTCGTGCTCGCCGCCGACCTCCCCGAAGGCGAGGAGCCGCGTCAGGGCCAGATCCTCGCGGCGATCACCGCCCTCAAGCAGATCTGCAATCACCCCGCCGCGTACCAGGACGACGGGCGCCCCCTCGCCGGACGATCGGGCAAACTCGCCCGCCTCGAGGAGATCGTCGACACGGTCTACGCCGCGGGCGAGCGGGTGCTGATCTTCACGCACTTCGCCGAGTGGGGCCTGAAGTTGGCCGCTCACCTCACTGCGCACACCGACACCGCGGTCGACTGCTACCACGGTGGGCTGTCACGCGGGGTGCGCGACCGCATGATCGAGGACTTCCAGAACGGCGAAGGGCCCGGCGCGCTGGTCCTGTCGCTGAAGGCCGGAGGGACCGGCCTCAACCTCACCGCGGCCAACCACGTCGTGCTGTACGACCGCTGGTGGAACCCGGCGGTCGAGGACCAGGCGCGTGACCGCGCCTGGCGCATCGGCCAGACCCACACCGTGATCTGTCACCGCCTGGTGTGCCCGGGAACCGTCGACGAGCGGGTCGAGGAAGTGGTGGAGGGCAAGCGCCGCATCGCCGACCTCGTCCTGCCCAAGTCGAGCTCCCTCGCCGACCTCGACCACACCCAACTCAGCCAGGCGCTGGGCATCCGTCCCGACGCCGTACTCGCCGAGGATGCCGACGACGCGCCCCCGACCACCGGAGCCGCCGCATGACCGAGCCCCGACGCCGCTCCCGGCGCGGCGGCCAGCGCCGCAGCGTGGTCCCCGCCCGCCCGTTCTGGGGCATGGGTCCGGCCGAGGAGGAGGGCACCGACCCCGCCGCGCACCCGATCGTGCCGTCGGACCATCCCACCGCGCTGATCGAATCACTCGGTCCGCCCCCGTTCCCCCGCGGTGACGTCGCGCCGCACTACTTCGTCGCCGTCTACGAGCGCGCGTCGGGCATGGCCCTGGCCCTCGCCACCGCCGCCGACCTCGTGGCCTGGGACTCCGGGCCCGCCGACGTCACCGCCGACGAACCGACCCGCGACCCCGGCGACCGGGCCTGACC
>Ga0194055_10001831_pt1 | contig 17118 bp, 23 predicted proteins | sample SepL449m_MetaG_FD_155482 | JGI IMG/M metagenome (GOLD analysis project Ga0194055, IMG submission 155482) | Anoxic zone freshwater microbial communities from boreal shield lake in IISD Experimental Lakes Area, Ontario, Canada - Sep2016-L442-9m | ecosystem: Environmental > Aquatic > Freshwater >...
GCGCTTGAGTGCGTTGGTGGCGCTATCGAGAGCACCTGGGGTGGCTGGGTCGGGAATTTGCTTGACGCATACGACGATATTCATGCCTCCATTGTTACCGATGCGTAAGGCTTTTACCCAACCCGAAACCACGGAATATATGACTGTGACACGAGTTACCAGTATGCGGCGGTAAAATTTATCCCTTGCGTATTCTGCTGATTGTCAACTCGTTTGCCTCGTCGGTAACGCCCCGCAACACCGTGCTCGTGCATCAGCACTTGGCCAAGTCCCACGATGTGCAGGTAGTCGAAACCAACGAGCGAGGTCACGCCACCCGCTTTGCCCAAGATGCAGCCGCCCGAGGTCTTGACTGCGTCGTCGCATTTGGTGGCGATGGAACCTTGAACGAAGTTGCCACCGGTTTGGCTGGCAGTGACACCGCGCTAGCCATGTTGCCGGGCGGATCGACCAACGTGTTTGTGCGCTCACTTGGCATCGCCAACGAACCGATGGTTGCGCTCACTCAATTGACTCTAGGTATTGAGCACAACGAAATTGAGCGCGTCAGTCTTGGCAGAGCAAATGGTCGCTACTTTTGCTTTCACGCCGGAATCGGATATGACGCAGCAGTTGTCGAGCAAGTGGAGCGCAGGTCGTCGCTCAAGCGACTTGTTGGCCAACCGTTATTTGCATACGCAGCAATGCAGACATGGTTTGTTTCGTACAACCGTAAGTACCCGCACTTCACTCTCGACATTGACGGCCGACATATCCCCAACGCTTTTTTTACCGTGGTGCTCAACACCAACCCATACACCTATGTTGGCAAACACGCCATCAACTTGGCGCCGGCTGCTGCGCTCGAGAAGAAACTCACTGTTGTCACGTTTCGCAAGATGACAACACCGCTTCTCATGCGGGCCATGTACAGCGCATTGCGCGGCGAAGGCGTGCACACCTCGTCGGGCATTGATGTTGCAACCGATGTCGAAAAAGTTTCGTTGAGTTTTCCCGCGCCGTTTCCGTACCAACTCGACGGCGATTACTTGGGCGAGACAACTTCGCTCGAGATTGAGCACTGCCCTGCGGCGCTATTGCTCGTGCGACCAACTGTTGATTTCTAGTTATTGACTTTTGGCGATTACTTCAAGAGCAACGTCAGGCTTGTTTGTACACAAGCCATCGATACCCCATTCCAGTAACTCAGCCATTCGCACAGGATCATCAATCGTCCAGGTGTTGACACTCAGACCATGTAGATGCATCGTGTCGATTACATGCCGGGTAAGTCTTTTGACGGAAGGATGAAGCGCACTGTGCCCGCTCGCTCGTAGGTCTGCAGCCACATTCTCGGCCTGCGCATCATCAACTGTCGTGGTGAGCCACGCTGTAGGCAACTCTGGCCACAAAGCATGCACAGCGTCGATTGTTTGGCGCCTAAATGACGAGATCAGCCACTGATTTGGTGCGCCACGACCGCGCAGCATCGCGACCATCTTGCCCGCAAGCGCTTCAGCCGGATCAAAGTCGGGCTCATTCTCATCGTTTTTGATTTCAATATTGACCCACATGCCTTCGCAGGCGTCCAACGCTTCTTCAAGCGTGCACACGTGGCTCGGCAACTCATTTTTATTGAGCAAATTGATTTGACGGCCGTCGCTGAGCATCGGGTTGTGATGCACAATCATTTCGCCGCTCTTACATAAACGAACATCGAGCTCAACAGCGTGTGCGCCAAACTCTTTTGCACGACGAAATGCCATCAATGTATTTTCAACTTCGACCGCAGATGCTCCACGATGCGCAAGAACTTGAGGCTCACCTAATGAGTCATAGGGCTTCCAATAATTACCCACCACGACGGCAGGGTACAGCCACTAATGCAAAATACAAGTACAAATAAAAATAAAAAAATAATTGCCAAGACTCTTGAAATTGCCCTCTGCCCTGCCTATCGTGACAACGTCTTACTGGCCTCCTCAACGAAATCACAGGTGATCAACTTGTCAATACTTGCTACCAGTCTTGCTCTCGGATCCGCTGATTACTCGTGGCGCAACGAAGCGCTTTGTCGAGACACTGATCCTGAATTATTCTTCCCAATTGGCACAACTGGCCAAGCTCTCTTGCAGATCAGTGAAGCAAAGAATGTTTGTTGCGAGTGCACCGTCAAGCGCGAGTGCCTAGAGTTCGCCATCGAGACCAACCAAGACTGTGGCATCTGGGGTGGTTTGTCAGAAGACGAGCGTCGTGATGTTCGACGCAAAATGGCTGCAGAGCGTCGCGCAGCCCGCGCAACTGCCTAAGCCAAGTCTTCAGTAACCGGCTTAATTTCTTGCCGACACCGGCAAGCGCAGATCGACAACCGTTCCCTGGCCGTCTTTGGTCATCGCAACGCCACTCGAAACACCATCCGCTTGAATTGCTTGTCGCATCTCAATAGTGCCCGCAAGTTCTGTTGTTACGAGCGTGCGCACGATTGAAAGCCCCAACCCAGTTGCCTTGGCAAAGTCAAAATCTGGGCTTAGCGCAATGCCGTTATTGACAACTTGAATGTGCAATTCGTCTTCATCGTGAGCGAGAACAACCATCACTGCGCCACCGGCACTGCCCTCTGGAAAACCGTGATCAACTGCGTTCTGTAACAACTCCAGAATCACGACCGAGAGCGGAGTTGCAATAGTTGCCGGCAGTCGCCCGCCGTCGCCCTTTGCCTGAAACGTCACTGGACGATCGGCTGACTGCAAACCCTCTTCCACAAGCCTCATCAATGGCCGCACTATCTCGATGAATGAAATATCTTCGCCTGGCTCGCGCGAGAGCGTCTCGTGCACAAGGGCAATCGTGCGAATGCGTCGCACAGACTCGGCAACTGCCTCTTTGGCCTCTGGCGATGTGAGTCGACGGCCCTGCAATCGCAACAACGAAGAAATAGTTTGTAGATTGTTTTTCACGCGGTGGTGAATCTCTCGGATCGTTGCATCTTTAGTCAGCAACAATCGGTCACGACGACGCAGCTCAGAAACGTCGCGCAACAACAACACACCCCCGGTTACTTCGACATCACCATCAACATCACCATCGGCTTGTCGCAACAACGGAATACTGCGCGTGAGTAGCGTTACGTCTGTCGTCTGCTCGATCTCTTCAATGACCGGTTCTTTGCGCTCATACGCATTTCGCGCCGCAGTCTCTGCCACCCCGAGTTCGGCAAGTGTTTGCCCAATCGCATTGGCACTCACACCAACTCGATGCAATGCCGACACAGCGTTTGGCGATGCGTACCGCACGCGCGTTGCAGCGTCCAACACAATCACGCCGTCACCCACTCGCGGCGCAACACTCGCATCGGCCACTCTGCCTTCAAATGGAAACAAACCTTGCGCCACCATCTCGGCGAACTTCGAAAATATCTCGGCATACGTTGTTTCAAGTTGCCCCGGTCGACGGGCATTGTCGACCACCCATTCACGCGACAACACTGCGATGATACGCCCTTCATAACGCACAGGAATCGCCAGCATGTTGGCAGAGCCATTGATGACCTGTACAAATATCTCGCCTTGCACAGTGCCATTTGTTTTAATGCACTGATCGAGCAATATTCGCTCGGTGTCACTCGCCCACGTATCTACATAGTCAGAGTGATACAGAGTCTGCCCAGTTGCCGCGCGCACTTGGGCGCTGATGAGCCAGCGTTCTTTGCCAACTGGTATGTAGAGCAACATGTCGGCGAAACAAAAATCGGCCAGCATCCCCCATTCGGAAACCAATGCCGCGAGATGCTCGACTGCGCCCTGCTCAAGCTCTGTGTGTTCGTGGGCTAGTTCGATCAGGGTTGGCATAGGACAGTCTTATTCTGTCGCACTTCAGTCAAACGAAAGTGTCAGCTACCAAAACCCATTTTGCGCGCACCCTCAGGTGCACCAAATTCGACATAGGCGATCTTGCTGGCAGCCACCATGATTTCGCGTCCACGGCTGTCAACAACAGTCAACGTCTCGGTCTTGCCGGCAAGCGCAGCCTCAGAAGCGGCTTTGAACTTGGACTGTGCCTTTTCGTCATCAATTTCGAGAGTGATTTCACGTACTGACTGGATGATGCCGATGCGAATTTCCATAAGGTCTCAGTCTAATTCACTTTCAGTGCTGCACTGAAAATCTTCTTCGGCTTCATGTCTTCTGCGATGTACTTGGCGATTGCAAAAAACGCCTTTCCGACTTCGCTGTCTGGTGCAACAGCAGCAATTGGGCGACCATCATCGCCACCTTCGCGCAATGCATTGAGCAGTGGAATCTGTGCGAGCAATGGAACATTGAGTTCGTCAGCCAAGATTTGCCCACCGCCTTTGCCAAAGAGTTCGTAGCGCTTGCCATCATCGCCTGTAAACCACGACATGTTTTCGATAATGCCACGCACTGGCAAATTGACCTTGACCGCCATTGCGGCAGAAAGACGCGCAACTTTTTGTGCAGCCTCTTGCGGCGTTGTGACCACGAGTACTTCTGCTCGCGGCAAGTATTGGCTCAGGCTCAATGCAATGTCGCCCGTGCCAGGTGGCATGTCAATAAACAAGAAGTCGGGCTCGTCCCAAAACACGTCGGTCAAAAACTGCTCAAGTGCTTTGTGCAACATTGGTCCGCGCCACACAACTGCCTGGCCCTCGGGAACAAAATATCCAATAGAGATGCAACGCACACCCCATGCCTCTGGTGGCAACAACATGTTGTCGATCACAACTGGGTCGCGATCGGTGCCGAGCATGCGCGGAATTGAGTAGCCATAGATGTCGGCGTCAACGATGCCAACTTTGTATCCAAGCGCGGCCATTGCAACAGCAATATTTGTAGTGACGCTGCTCTTACCAACGCCACCCTTGCCCGACGAAATCAAAATTGGTCGCGTCTTCGAGCCCGGCTGCGCAAATGAAATCGTGCGACCCTCTGCGTGGCCTTGTGCCGGAGCAGAACCCGCGGTTGCACCAGGATTTCCATTGAGCATCTGACGCACTGCTGCTCGCTCGTCATCGTTCATCACACCGAAGTTGAGATTGACATCACTCACGCCGTCGAGTGTGCGCAACGCAGTATTGACACGGGTCTGAATCTCGTTGCGTAATGGGCAACCCGCAATGGTGAGTACCACGGTGAGCCCTACCGTGCCTTTTTTGTCGATGACGACGTCCCGCACCATGCCCAAGTCGACAATGGAACGGTGTAGCTCTGGGTCCTGTACCGGGCGCAAAGCGTCGATCAGTTGGTCAATGGTGGGTTGTGATATTGACATTTGACTCCAATAAGTTGCGCAACATAATTTGCACTACGGCCATAGGTACAATACCTGTGTGCCAAGCAAATCGGCTAATCACACGTCGGGTTCTTTCACTGCGACCGTGTCAGCAATCACATCTGCATTTGGCGATCCAACGCGTCGTGCCGTTTATCTTTTTGCTCGCGACTACGAGACAGGTGTGACAGCAGCCCAAGTTGCAGCCAAGTTTGATGTGCACCCAAACGTGGCCCGACACCATCTCGACAAGCTTGCGGCTGGTGGATACCTCGAGGTTGCCGTCGACCGCGTTGAAGGCGGCGGCGCTGGTCGCCCTTCCAAGCGCTACCGCATTGTTGGTGACGGAGCCGAGTTTACGTTTCCTGTACGCAGCGAAGATTTAGTTCTCTCGCTATTAGGTAAAGCACTTGCACTGCTGCCAACCAAAGATGCAGAGATCATGGCCGAGCAAGTTGGTCAGCAATACGGCGCCGCGATGGCTGCAGGTTTTAAAGGCGACGACATCTCTGCCGGACACCGATCGCTTCGCTCGGCACTGCAAGCCGTAGCCGACGCACTCACCGCGCACGGTTTTGCTGCACACACCGATCAACGCAATAATCAGTTGCGCATTGTGAGCAACCACTGCCCATTTGGTGATGTCGCAATCGAGCATCCAGTTATTTGCGCAGTCGACCGCGGAATGGTGAAAGGCATGCTCACCGCAATTTACGGTGACACATCACCCGAGTTGTCTGCGTCGCTCCCACAGGGCGACACATTTTGCGCAACGACTATCTAGCTATTTCGCTATCTAACTCAAATCTTTGGCAAGTTTTAGTCGCCCCAAAAGCGCTGTTCTAAAAACGGATCTCCGTACATGTTGTATCCGTTTTGTTCCCAGAACCCTGGCGCGTCTGTTGCACGTAATTCAAGACCGCGCAACCACTTTGGTGACTTCCAAAAATACAAATGAGGCACGAGCAATCGCACTGGGCCACCATGAATTGGCTCGATCTCTTCGCCTTCGTATTCGTATACCACGAGTGATTCGTCGAGCAGTACATCGGCAAGCGGCAAGTTTGCGGTGTAGCCGTGTTCGGCATGACCCATGATGTAGCCGGCATCTTTTTGCATTCCTGCCCGCTCAAACAAGTCGCGTACACGCACACCTTTCCACGTGGTGTCAAACTTTGACCACTTGGTGACGCAATGAATATCGGTCAGCAATGTCACGGCTGGCATGCTCTTCAATTCATCCAGATTGACCGTGAATGGTTTGTCGACAAGACCAAATATTTTGAGATCCCAATCTCCTGGTGCATACGTAGGCACATCACCAACGTGCAGCACAGGAAATCGCTCGGTCAAGTACTGGCCAGGTGGCAAGCGCGCGTCGTCGATGCCCTTATTGGCAAGTTGTTCTCGGTTGCGATCAAAAAAGCCCATAATTCACATCTCCTCTATCCAGTCTGCCTCATTGCCTCGCTAGATTTGCGTTGCATGCCACTCTTTTTAGTTCGACACGCTAAGGCTGGAAAACGCAGCAAGTGGCTTGACGACTCTGCCAACAACAATGATGACCGCAAGCGCCCACTGGATGATAAAGGAATTTTGCAGGCTGTAGCACTCGCGGATCGGCTGGCCGACTTTGCACCACCACGGCTTTTGTCAAGCCCATTCGTGCGATGCATGCAAACACTCGAACCACTCGGCTCAAATATTTCTGTGAGTGTTACGCCCGACGAACGTCTCGCAGAAGACAATTCCTTTGAGCCGATGCTCGAACTACTCGAGAGCTGTCCAGACAACTCAGTGCTCTGCAGCCACGGAGACATGATTCCCATGGTTGTTGAGGCGCTCGAACGCCGTGGCATGGTGGTCACCGGAATGCGCGACTCGCGCAAAGCCTCAGTGTGGGTGCTCGAGCGACAAAACGGTGTCATCGCACGTGGCCATGCATGGCCACCGCCAACTATTGATTAAGAGCAGTTGCCACTTCAGCACGAATTGAGTCGACGAACCCCATCACTTCTGCTGGAGGATTCATCGCTGCGCAAATATCGAGTTGCTCTTTAGCGCCGGCAGCATCACCGGCAAGACGAAACCGGACAATGCCAAGAAAGCAGTGTGCATCCGGATAATTGGGCTCAACTTCAATTGCATGACCAAGTCCCTGAGTCGCTGCAGCGAGCGCAAGAACTTTCATGTCGTCGGGTGCATCACGCGCAACAAGCGCGATCAGCCACGAACGATATGTGAGCGCTTCAACATGGTCTGGATTAAGCGCCAAGATTTTCGAATACAAATCAATCGCGGTTTTTGGTTCAGAAAAATTAAGTGAACGCGCTTGAGACAACATTGATGCAGTTGAGTCCAGGACCCCGCCGCTCAATGTTTGTCCTGGCAATCGCTGACCAGATTGCTGTGCAACAAACCAACCAGCAGACCCAGCAACTAACGCAACAACAGCAACTGATCCAACTCTGCGTTTCATCGATGCGCGAGGTCGAGCCTCACGAGCATCTACGCCCGCATCCAAAACCTTGATGATTTGCGCTGCACGATGGACATAGCCATTCTTCAGTACTCGGTAATCTTCATCGTCAATATCACCAGCCGCATTTTCGCGCTCAAGGTCGCGCAAAGATTCCAGCAAAAATCTGCGCTCCTCTTCCAGGCTCGCTTGTTCGTCCGGATTAATCATGTGTTCAAATCCGCCACGAGTTTGAATCCATCGCTTTTGTAGTCGACATGGCAGCATCCACCAATGCACTATCTTCTGCGCTTGCCGTCCCGTCGTCGCTGGTACGCCACTTTCTAAACACAATCACGAGTGCTGCTGCGCCGGCAATTAATGCGGCGACCGGCAATGCCCAGACCAACGAATCAATTCCCGTCGAACGCGGCACGAGCAAAACCTGGCCTCCAAAACGTTGCTCAATGTAGGCAATCGTTTCGTCGTCGGTGCGTAAACCGCTGCCAACCTGTCGCGCAACCTCTGCACGAATTGCCTCTGCCGCGGAGGCTCTCGACACATAGACACTCTCGCCCTGACATGTAGGGCACGCGAGGCGCATTGTGATTGCGTCTATGTGATCTTGTTGCGAGAGTGGACCACTGTCGCGCAAGCCACCAAAAATTAATAGTGCACTAGCAATTGCGGCCATAAAAATCCACGAATACTTGTTGTTGAGTTTGATTGATTTACTCATGACCCAAACTGCACTTTCAAGAGCGACAACTGCTCGTCGAGCAAGCCTTCCGAGAGTTGCCCTGCAATGCGCAAGCGCACGTAACCGTTGGGGTCAATGATCCACGTCTCTGGAACCTTGGCAACTCCAAACGCAACCGCAATGCTGCCGTCATTGTCACGAATCTTTTGCCAGTCACCTTTGTTCTCTGCAAAAAATGCCGAGACTGCACTGTCGTTGTCATCGTTAATCACCGTGTAGAGCTCTGCCGGGTTGTCGGTCGACAATTGATTTTGTGCAAATGTCAACAACATCGGATGCTCATTGCGGCAAGGAACACATGTCGAGTTGAAAAAGTTGAGTACGACCCATGAGCCTTTGCGCCTAGACAAATCAAATGGCTTGTCATCAAGTGTTGTGGTGACCACCGCTGGCTCAGGTTGCCCAAGCAGTGGCGAGTCGGCATTCTCGGATGGGTTTGGTTTCGCGCTGACTAAGACCCACAGCAAACACACAAGCGCAATGCCCACCACCGTTGCCACGATTGGTGCAACTTTTATTTCTCTTTTCTTGTCACTCATTGTTGCTACCTATTAGTGCCGAAGTTGCATCGGTTGGTTTGCGACGACGACCCGGAAACGCTGCCAATAAGGTGCCGAGTGCCATTAAAAATCCACCGATCCAGAGCCACACAAGCAGTGGTTTGATGAACACCTTGATGTGTGCCTCTCCCGAATCTTGTAGCACCGGTGGCTCGAGCGTGAGATAGATATCTCCGCGAATACCTGTCTTTACCGAAGGCGTACCGATGTTCATGCCAGCCTTCGTGAACTTTGTAATTGCTGGGGCATACGCCTGACCACCATCGATCGAGATAAGTGCTTTGACGCTGGTCGCGCGATCCGTTTTTTCTTCGACGAGCTTCACAAGCTCAAAACTGTGTCCAGAAAAATATGCGGGTGTGCCAGTTTTTAAGAACAATTCTTGGCTATGCGTAAAACTATTTGAAGCCGCAAGTGCTACGGCAATCAAGATGACGCCAACATGCACAATCATTCCACCGTTTGCACGACCTACCAACCCGCGCAGCCCTTGGCGTCGGGTTGCCAGAACAACCTGGCGTAGAGCTGATCCACTTGCAAAACCTCCGAGAGCAAAAGTAAGCAACGGCATAAACCCAGTTGCACCAACCAACACACTTATTGCCAACGCACCGATTGCACACCATGCTGGCCAAAACAGTCGTGTGCTCAACAACTCGGCTGATGCTTTGCGCCATGGCAACACCGGAGCAATCGCCATGAGCGTCAGTAACGCAATACCGATTGGTGCAACCAGTTGGTCGAAGAACGGAGCACCAACAACGATGTTGCGCGACTGCAGAGCTTCAATGACAAGAGGGAAAACGGTTCCAAGCAAAACAACAAATGCGAACACCGCGAACAACACATTGTTAATCAGGAAAGCACCCTCGCGCGACACCACTGAGTCGATGCTTCCTGGCGCATGAAGTCGGTCGCCACGCCATCCGATCAAACCGATCGAGACGATGACGATGAGACCGAAGAACACCAGAAGCCAGGGCCCGATAGCGCTCTTACTAAATGCATGCACGCTGTTGAGCACCCCAGAACGAGTGAGAAACGTACCGAGAATCGTCAAGCTAAATGTTGAGACAAGCAATGAAAGATTCCACACTCGCAACATGCCGCGTCGTTCTTGCACCAACACCGAGTGAATGTATGCAGTCGCAGTGATCCACGGCAGCAACGATGCGTTCTCCACTGGGTCCCACGCCCATACACCACTCCATCCCAATACTTCATAGCTCCACCAACTGCCAAGGATGATTCCGAATGTGAGGAACCCCCATGCAAATAGCGTCCACCTGCGAGTGGCCAGCAACCAACCTTCGCCAACTCTGCCCGTCACCAGTGCGGCAATCGCAAAAGCAAACGGCACTGTTACTCCTACGTACCCCAAATACAACAGCGGTGGATGAAACAACACCAAGATGTGATTTTGCAGCAATGGATTTGGTCCTGGCCCATCGAACACCCCCGCTGCACCCTTAGCAAACGGATTTGCTGGGCCAAACGAAAGCAAAAAGAAAAACGTCGAAACAATGAACATCACGCCCATCGCCCAATTGGCCAACACATCGTCCATTTTTTTGCGCAACCAAAAACAAACCGCCAAGGTATAGCCCGCCAAAATAAGTACCCACATCAATATCGAACCCTCAAGCGCGCTCCACACTGCTGCAAAGTTGTAGAGCGCTGGGGTCGCAGTCGAACCAACTTTTTGTACGTATGCCATCGAAAAATCGCGCGTGATCATTGCGTACTCCATGGTCGCGAACGCGCCAACAGCCGCGACAAAAATCAAGATTGCAAAACGCGGAATCAGTCGGGCAATTGTGCGGTCGCTCGAACGCGCACTACTGATTGATGCAAGCGCACCAAATAGTGACCCGATAATGCCAACGAGCAAGAGCGCTCGTCCGAGCGATGCGCTTACCCCGCCTGCGGCGAACATGCCTGTGCCTCTGCTTTTTTCAAGCGGTCTGCGTTATCGGCAACATATGCATTGGAGTGCTTGACTTCAATGCGCGTGGCCTCAAAAACTTCGCCAACCAACCTGCCTTGCGCAACGACTGGAATGCATTCTTGAAAGATGCCGCCTGGGTCGCCTTCATACACAACGTGAATAGTTTTTTCATTAAAAATCATCACAAAGTTTGTGGAGTTATTGACTGACTTCAAAGATCCCTTTTCAACTGTGCCCTGCACCCGAATGCGCCTGCCTGGTTCGCACCCAGCGCGGCTGCCAATTTCGTCAACGTTGCAGTAATAGTCAATTGCTGAAGTGAGAAACTTGGTGACGATAGTGCCGCCCGCAACCACAATCACGACGAGTATCGCGACATAACTCCATTTTGTGTTGCGCTTGCGTGGTGCGAGAGGCGCGTTGTCCGGTGACGTGCGCGGCGTTAAGTCCAAGGCTTGTCCTTGTCGGCGACTTTGCTCGCCAAATCACGCCCCTGCACAACAGTTCTGACGACAAGCGCGGCAATTACGGCAAACGTCACGCTATACACCGCTGCAATAAACCCAAGATGATCCATTACTTCAAGCCTTTAACTCTGTCATCGCTTTCGTTGGCGCGTTCGCGCAAAGCGACATCAAGTTGCGTCATCTGCATCGCGTCTTGCATTGCCAGCACACGCTGACGGTGCATGACCAACCACGCGAATGTGCAAGTAAAGCCAATCACTCCTACCAACAGTGTGGTCAGCATCGATCCATCCATCTTGATGTCACCATCGCCACTCAGCACACTTGCCTTCTGATGCAACGAGCGCCACATCAACACACTGAAGTGCACAAGTGGAATCTCAAGCACTGCGAGCAGCGCAATTACTGCCGACCTGCGCGCACGTTGTTCGAGCGAGCCGCCAAGACCACGCACTGCCAGATAGCCGATGTACGTAACGAGCAAAAATGCAGTAGTTGTCAGTCGGGGATCCCATGCCCAATATGAACCCCACGTAATGCGACCCCACAGGCTGCCGCTCAACAACGTCATCGCCATAAAGATCACGCCGACTTCTGCAGATGCTCCTGCCACACGGTCAAAACCCATTGAATGCTTGCGGCTGAGCAGCCAGCACGCCGAAGCTACGGCAGTGACTATGAATGCGAGATAAGCAACCCAAGCAGTAGGTACATGCACGTACATAATTCGCACTGCATCACCCTGATTCACATCTTTAGGAGTAATGAACAATCCGCCGAGTACAACCCACGCCATTGACACAATCGATAACGCACCAACTAAACGTGTTGTTGGAGTCGCAACTCGCGCATTAAATGTTTGTGCATCCATCGATAGCTACTCCTCTATTCCTCTATCAGCGATCCGAATGACAAAATTCCACCGAGACCAAAGACAGCAGCAAAGATAACGAGTACTCCAACCCATGGCCAGCCATCCGACACCGCTGCTCCTCCACTGTTAAACGCCGACTCGGTGGCGCGAGTTGCGCCAATAAGTACTGGTGCAACAACCGGCAGCATCAACAAAGGCAGCAATGTTTCTCGCCCTCGTGATCCGGCTGTCAAACCTCCGTAAAGCGTACCCACGAAGCTCAATCCCGCAGTTGCGCTCACTACACAAGTGACCAACAGCACTGCGCCATCAGCGTGCAATTGCACTCGATACAACACAACTGCGGCAACGAACAACATGAACTCGAGGGTGACGAGTTGCACCATCACTGCAAGAGCCTTGCCAACAAAAATCCCTGCCGGCTCAAGACCTGCAACTCGTTGCGCTTCGAGCGCGCCGTCGGCAGTGTCGACCGCAAACGACCGCTGAATAATGATGATCAACGAAAACAGTGTGGCGAGCCACACCAGACCGGCAGCAACCCTCGTCAATACATCATCGTTGTCAAGCGCAAACGCAAACATCACCATCACAAGACCCGCAAATGGAAAAACCTGATTGACCACAACACGACTGCGCATCTCGATGCGCAAATCTTTTGCCGCAACTGCCAGCGCAACGCGACCGAGTGAAAGTTGTGTGCTCATGACACCACCCGACCGGCTACAACTAACACACTTCGTGTTGCAAGCCCACGGGCGCGCTCAAGTTCGTGCGATGCAATCAGCACTGTTGCGCCTGCAGCGCATGCCTCACGGATAATTGCATCTATTTCATCACGTGCAGTTGCATCGAGCCCTGCATGTGGTTCGTCGAGCAGCCATAACTCTGCGCGACGCACAACCAGGCATGCCAATGCGCAACGACGTTTTTGACCTGCGGACAATTGCATCACTTTTTGCTCAGCCAACCGCCCATTGATGCCAAAGCGCTGCAACGTTGATGTCACTTCTGCTTCTGACGCGCCAACCATCTGCGCCCAGAACAAAACATTTTCGCTGATGGTCAGATCAGCAAATAATCCATTGGCGTGTCCGAGCAAACCAACTCGTGAGCGCACAGATTGACGATCAACACTCAGGTCAACCCCCAACACACTTGCTTCGCCGCGCACGATCGGCAACAACCCTGCACATGCACGCAGCAATGTTGTCTTGCCTGCACCGTTTGGTCCCTGCAACAACACAATCTCGCCGCGTTGCACCTCAATCGAGGCTTCGGCTAGCGCGGGAAATCCGTTAAACACGACTACTGCATTACGAAAATCGATAACAGCGCTCATGAGCCAGTAAACCTCGGCTTACGCTTTTCGCTAAACGCCGTGCGACCCTCTTTTGCATCGCTAGACAGCAACGCCTTTTCACGAGCAGCGCGCACCAATTCATCAACATCCGGCAGTCCTGCTGTCGACTCAAGTGCAATCTTGTGTCCCTCAATCGTCAGCGGTGCAAGTTGAGCAATTTCGTCCGCCCACTCAAGAGCATCGCTCAATGAACCGAGGCGATGCACCGATCCAAAACTTGCCAATTGTGCGCCTGTATATGTAGTAGCAGTGAGCAACATTGCGCGAGCAACAGGCCATGACAATTCGTGCACAATGCGCTCAACAGTCCAATGATTAACAACCAACCCAAGTTTTGCTGCAGGAACACCAATCACACTGGTTGGCGTTGCAACTCGCACATCGCATGACACGAGAAGTTGTGCGCCCGCGCCAAGCGCTGGGCCGTCGACCGCAGCCATGGTTACAAACGGCAATTGAGTAAACCCTCGCAGCACTACTTGCAATGCCTCATGAAATTCGTCTTCGTGTACTCCTGCCAAATCGGCTCCAGCACAAAATGCTGGCGCTGCGCCAGTGAGTACCAAAACGCGCGCCGAACCTGCGAGCGCATCGAGTTGAGCCTGTCGCAATGCGTGCAACGTTGCAACATCAACAGCGTTGCGTTTATCAGGGCGATTGATCGTGACAACCGCTACTTGGTCGCGCCAGTCGAGCGAAACAGTGATGTCTTTATTCACTCGTGCGCCCTCTACCATGTGTTTGAGGCTATGACATCAACACCACAAACTCCTGATCCAGTCCGGCGCCGTCGCAGCCTTATTGCTGTATGGACGAAACGAGCCAATCGCTTTGGCTATCTCGCATTTGGCGTGTCAATTGTCGCAGTTGCGGTTGGGCTGATCAATAGTTTTACGCCCCTCATCGGTCGCCTTGCTACTGCCGGTCTCGTCATCGGTTCCATCCTGCTGGCCCCAGCCATTGTTTTGGGATACGCAATTAAATCCGCCGAAAAAGAAGACAGATTAAACGGCGTCTAGCAATCAAATAGGCGCATGCCGACAACGCGAGTACGGTAGTAGAGACATGTCAACGAGACTCCCCGCTCACGAACGCAAAGACCAGATATTGGATGTTGCCCTCCGGGTATTTGCAACCAAAGGTTTTCACGAATCGTCGATGAACGACATCGCCGACATGGCTGGCGTGACGAAGCCTGTTGTTTATCAACATTTTGAATCGAAGCGCGCATTGTTTTTGGCGCTGATTGAAGACGCTGGTACACAAATGATCAACGAAATCACCAAGGCAACTGTGCAGGCCACGGGTGGCAGGCAGCAAGCCGAGCAAGGAACAATCGCATTCTTCAGATGGGCCTCAGCAGACCAACATCGCTTCAAGTTTTTGTTCGATAGCGGCACTCGCAATGATGCAGAGTTTGCAAGTGCGGTTCGTAGAGTGGTTGACAATTCGGCAAACGCAATTGCACCACTCATTGCGATCGATCTGGATGCAGCACACTTGCGCACACTTGCGCACGGGGTAATCGGCGCAACAGAAGGTGTTGTGCGCCATTTGCTCGACAACAACATTGCATTCAATCCAGAAATCATCGGAAAGCAAGTTGCAGACCTCGTGTGGGCAGGCCTACGCGGTGTCGGACGAGACTCGTCGGGAGACTAAGTGGCAACTACAGGCGAACATCATCCGGCATTTGAAGAATATTGCGAATGTATTTTTGAGTTGCGCGAAGACCACGTCGATGTCATTCAGGCTCGAGTGGCTGATCGTCTTGGAGTCTCTCGCCCATCCGTCTCCGAAATGATCAAGCGCATGGAGCTCGAAGGCTTGATCGTTATTCGCGGTGCAAAGATTTCACTCACCTCAGACGGTGATGTGCTCGCCGAACGAGTAGTTCGTCGCCACCGCATTGCCGAGCGATTTCTTACAGACGTGCTCGGGCTTTCTTGGGCAAATGCACACCACGAGGCCGGCAAGTGGGAACACATCATGAACCAAGACGTAGAAAGTGCAATGAACCGTGTGCTGCACAACCCAACAACGTGCCCACACGGCAACCCCATCCCTGGGTCTTCATATCGAGAGGAGCGCCTAGCGAAACTCAGCGATGTTGTTGAAGGAAAGTTGTTCACTATTAATCGAATTCCGGAAGAGCTCGAATTCGCTCCTGGCGTTCTTGAAATTCTTGAACAGGCCAACCTCAAGCCAGGCCACAGTGGCACGGTCGTCACCTCAAACAAAGATGGTTCGCGCGTCGTGCGTGTCGACGACAATGATGTGGCACTAGACGAATTTACGAGTGCACGCATTCTTGTACTTGCATAAATATATGCACGGTGAACGCTTTCATGTGCTGCGACAAGTGCGCACTTTTGTTTTGATCAGTGCCCTCATTGCTGTTGCTTCGAGTTGTGCAACGACCATCAACCTTTCGGCACCTACTACGCTCGCGCATCCAGCTGTCACCACTCTGCCAACTGGCACAACTTCTGAACTGTTCGGTCAATTGAAATTCGCTCTGTCCGAACTCTCGCTTGCCATCACCAACGAAGACAAACCTCGCGCAAAAACAACTCTTGCAACTGTGCTCAATATTTGGGGAGTACTGCAACCTCAGATTGTGGCAGCAGGTGGCGAGACAGTTGATCAAACAGTTGAGGACATGCAGCGCATCGTCAATCTTGCATCTAGCTCGGTGCAGCGCACACGTCCCGCAGATGCTGACAAGGCATTGCGATTTCTTGACTTAGTGATTGAGTCACAACAATAAACAGCAGCAATAATATGCGAGCCAATTAGCTCAGCATTGCACTCGGCAATGGCTCGCTATGCACAACTGTTAAGCGTTGCGTCGAACGAGTAAGGGCAACATACAGTGATCGCAGGCCGTGCACTTGGCTTGCCACGATGCGCGCGGGCTCAACCACGAGCACTCCGTCCAATTCCAGACCTTTCACAACACTCACTGGCACCACCGTAAGACGCGAGTCGAGTGCAGTCGTGTTTGCTCGCCCGTGAGCCACACCGGCAGCGGTGAGCGCGCCATCAACAGCATCAGTCATGTCGTCTGGACAAACGATTGCAACATTGCCCTCGCCCACATTTCTTAACAGGATCTTTGCTTGTTCGATCACCACGTCAAGCAAGTCGTTGCCGCTTTTCACTGCAACGATGTCGGGTCCAAAGTCTCCTTCGCGAACCGATTTCGGTGCGCGCAATGACGGTGCTGCTTCGAGCATCACTTTGTCTGCCAGAGACATGATTTGAGCAGGGATTCGATACCCAACAGAGAGGCCGATCACTTCTTGCTCGCGCTTCGTTGGCAAATATTGCAACAAGTCCGACCAATCATTTGGTGCAAAGGGGCCTGTTGCCTGCGCCAAGTCTCCAACAACGGTCATTGCTCCGCTCAACGACCTG